>Ga0187815_10000145_pt1 | contig 36280 bp, 23 predicted proteins | sample NC_S_5_FD_132962 | JGI IMG/M metagenome (GOLD analysis project Ga0187815, IMG submission 132962) | Wetland sediment microbial communities from Neuse River Estuary, North Carolina, USA - ASW-S_5 | ecosystem: Environmental > Aquatic > Freshwater > Wetlands > Sediment | place: USA: North Carolina... | reverse complement strand
GTTGCTGCAAGCCGCCAGCAGCGCGACGAGCGCGGAGGCGAGTAGGGTACGCGTAAACTTCATGGTGGATCTCCTTTGCCGTGGAATGCCGAATGGCCGTTTATTAATAGCGCTTTCCCGCGTTCTGCGCCATAACTTTCGAAGAGTCGCTTCAGACTCCATTGAAAGCCGGTTCAACGCGCTTTCAGTGAGCCAGTATCAGGACGCCGGTGTTATGGCCATGTGATTCAATCCAGGCATTCCACCGCGATCGCCGTGGCCTCGCCGCCGCCGATGCACAGGCTGGCGATGCCGCGCTTGAGGCCGCGGGTTTTCAGCGCATTGAGCAGGGTCACCACCAAGCGGGCGCCGCTGGCGCCGATCGGATGGCCCAAGGCGCAGGCGCCGCCGTTGACGTTGAGCTTGGCGTGCGGAATACCGAGTTCCTTGATCGGCGCCATCGCCACCACCGCAAACGCCTCGTTGACCTCGAACAGGTCGACGTCGCTGATTTTCCAGCCGGTTTTCTCCAGCACCTTCTGGATCGCACCCACCGGGGCGGTGGTGAACCATTCCGGCTCCTGCGAGTGGGTGGCGTGCGCCACGATGCGGGCCAGCGGCTTGAGGCCGCGCGCCTTGGCGTCGTCGGCCGACAGCAGCACCAAGGCTGCTGCGCCATCGGAGATGCTGGACGAGCTGGCGGCGGTGATGGTGCCGTTCTCCTTGCGGAAGGCGGGCTTCAGCGTGGGGATCTTGCCGATGTCGGAGCGGCCGGGCTGCTCATCGCTGTCCACCACCACGTCGCCCTTGCGGCCGGCCACGGTGACCGGAACGATCTCGCCGGCGAACGCGCCGGACTGCTGCGCGGCGAGGGCGCGCTGCACCGATTCCGTCGCGAACGCGTCCTGCTCCTCGCGGCTGAAGTGGTACTTGTCGGCGCACAGCTCGCCGAACACGCCCATCGCCTTGCCGTCGTAAGGGTTGGTGAGGCCGTCCCAGGCCATGTGGTCGACCAGCTTGCCCTCGCCGTAGCGGATGCCGGTGCGCGCCTGCACCATGTGCGGCGCGTTGGTCATCGACTCCATGCCGCCGGCCACCACGACCGCCGCCGAGCCGGCCTTGATCAGGTCGTGGCCCAGCATGATCGCCTTCATGCCCGAACCGCACACCTTGTTGATGGTGGTGCAGCCGGCGCCCGCCGGCAGGCCGGCCCCCAACGAAGCCTGGCGGGCCGGTGCCTGGCCGAGGTTGGCCGGCAGCACGCAGCCCATGATCACCTCGCTGACGTCGGCGGCACTCACGCCGGATTGTTCCAGCGCGGCTCGGATCGCCGTGGCGCCCAGCTTCGGCGTGGGCACGCCGGTGAACTGGCCGAGGAAGGAACCGATGGCCGTGCGCTTGGCACCGGCGATGACAACGCTGACGTCCGACATGGGGGATCTCCGCAGAACACGAATGGCGCGTGGCGCCGGGGGAAGCAACCGCCCGATTATCGCAGCCGATGGCGCAGTGCGGCAAACCGGCCGGCGGCATGCGCGCCAGGCCTGCCATCGCATCTGGCCGGGCCGGCCTTGTGCGAAACTGGACTCCCACCGGAGCCGTGGGGGCATGCGTTGCCGAGTGAGCGGCTCCTCAAGGTGGCGAACATCATACGGGGCTCGGGGAAGTGAACATGAAACCGCATGTGAAAACCGTCATGCGTGGCCTGCATTACCGCCAGCTGGCAGGTGCCGTCGGCATGGCCCTGAGTCTGGCCGCCTGCGGCGGAGGCGGTGGCGGCGGCAACGTCAAGCCGACGCCTTCGACTCCCTCGTCGTCGTCGACGGCACTGCCGCCTCCGCCGCTGGACGCCCAGCTGTCGATCACCAACACCTATGCCGCCCACAACCAGGGCTACACCGGCGCGGGCGTGACCATCGGCGTGGTGGACAGCGGCATCATGCGCAGCAATCCCACCGTGGCCGGGCGGGTGCTGCAGGAGTTGATCTACGTCGACCCGACGCAGAACAACACCAGCATCGACGACGTGGTCGGCCACGGCACCTGGGTCTCCGAGATCGCCGCCGGTACGCCGTTCGCACAATTCCCGGGCGGCATCGCACCCGGCGCCGACCTGGTCTCGGCACGCATCATTTCGGACAAGGCGCCGTCCGACAACGGCTCCACGCCGCCGTCGACGGTCACCACCAGCGACGCGCAGTTCTTCGGCCAGGTCAATTCGGACCTGATCACCGCCGGCGTCAAGGTGATGAACAACTCCTGGGGCGGCATCACCTGGGACACCACCAGTGCCAGCCTCAACCAGGCCTTCGACCAGGCCTACAGCCCATTCGTGAACCAGCAGGGCGGCCTGGTGGTGTTCGCCGCCGGCAACGACTCGCAGGCCAATCCCAGCACCATTGCGACCCTGCCCAATGTAGCGCCCGATCTCGCCAAGGGCTGGCTGGTGGCGGTGGCGGTCAACAGCAACAACCCCACCCAGCTGGAGGGGTATTCCAACAAGTGCGGCAGCGCGATGGACTACTGTCTGGCTGCACCGGGCGATGTGATCGTGCTGGACAAGAACACCACCTCCACCACCACCAACCCGTCCTACTACATCGTGGAAGGCACCTCGTTCGCCGCACCGCAGATCTCGGGTGCGGCGGCACTGGTGTGGCAGGCCTATCCGTACTTCAGCAACGACCTGGTGCGGCAGACCCTGCTCGGCACCGCCGATCCGCTGGGCGGCTCGCAGCCCAATCCCACCTTCGGCTACGGCGAGCTGGACGTGGGCCGTGCGGTGAACGGCCCGATGCAGTTCAACTGGGGCGACGTCACCGTCAGCTTCAGCGGCAGTTCGAGCTGGAACAACCCGATCTCCGGTGCAGGCGGCCTGATCAAGCAGGGCAGCGGTACGCTCAACCTCACCCAGCCGTCCAGCTACACCGGCCTGACCCAGGTGCAGGCCGGCACGCTGACCGCCAAGTCGCTGGCCGGCGCGGCGACCATCAGCAGCGGCGCCACCCTGAGCGGCATGTCGGCGATCGGCGGCAGCGTCACCGATGCCGGCACGCTCGGCATCGCCAACACCAACGTCAGCATGGGCGGCAACTACGTGCAGCAGGCCAGCGGCCAATTGGCGGTATCGCTGGGCTCGGCATTGAACGTGGCCGGCACGGCTTCGATCGCCGGCAACCTGCTGGTGACCGGCACCAACTCGGGCTATGTGGCGAACTCGCACACCACCGTCCTCACCGCCCAGCAGGGGCTCACCGGCACGTTTGCCGCGGTGAATGCGGCCTCGAACGTGTTGCTCACCGCCACGGCCGGCTACGACACCAACGATGCCTGGCTCAACGTGAGCCAGGTGAGCGTGACCGCAGTGCAGGGCGCCAGCTACACCGCCGCCTCGTACGGCGCAGCGCAACGCGTGAATGCGGCCTTCGGGCAGATCAACGCGCAGCTGGGCGCCGGCCCGGCTTCCGGGTCGCCGGTGGCCAGCAGTTTCATCGCGGGCGCGGCCAGCCTGCAGCAGACGGCCACGCTGGCCGGGCTGCAGAGCTCGCTGGAAAGCCTGTCCGGCCAGTTGCATGCGGCCAGTGCGGCGATGACCTTCGAGGCGATCGACGCCGGCACACGAGCGCTGTCGCAGCGTTTCGAGCAACTGCTCGACACGCCGCAGTCCGGGGCGTGGACGCAGGACCTGGGCTACCACGGCGACATGTCGCGCAGCGGCTACGGCAACGTCGGCTACGACCTGTCCGGCTGGCTGGTGGGGCAGGACTTCCGTGTGGCCGGCAGCGGCGTGGCCGGCTTCGCGCTCAGCCGCAGCCAGGGGCTGGGGCGGCTGACCGAAAGCGCCGACCAGGGCTACAGCCATGCGGTGGAAGGCATGCTCTACGGCGGCACGGTGCGCGGCGCCTGGTATGCGATGGGCCGCTTCGGTGTGGGCAGCTACCAGGAAACCATGCGCCGCCAGCTGCAGCTGGGCAACCAGTTCGGCGGTGTGTCCAGCGACAGCCGTGGCCGCTACGGCGTGGCCTATGGCGAGAGCGGCTACCGGTTGAACCTGGGCGGCACCCGCGTCACACCGTACGCGAGCCTGGAATACGCGCAGATCAATCGCGACGGCTTCGACGAACTGGGCGGCGACGGCTTCGGCCTGAAGTCCGGCTCGCTCACCACCGCGCGCTGGCAGGCCGGACTGGGCCTGCGCGCCAGCCGCAGCTGGCAACTGGCCCACGGCGGCAGTCTCAGCCTGCAGGGACGGCTGGCGTGGCAGCAGTCCTTCGGCCTGCGCGGCGCGGTGTTCGACGCCAGTTTCAGCGGCGTGAACCAGTGGGCGCCGCTGGGTGGCATCGGCCTGTCGCGCTATGGCGGCGTGGCCGGCGCCACGCTGGACTGGAGCATGAGTCCGCGCAGCGACCTGACGCTGGGCTACGACCAGTACTTCGGCCAGCTCGACGCGGCAAAGATGGCCACGCTGAACTACCGCTGGTCGTTCTGATCAGTCCTGCGGACCCCGCGTGGCCCATCCGATGCCGCGATACGAATCCGCGACTGCCGCCGCGCCGGCGGCGATCGCGCTGGACATCAGGAAGGCCGACCAGGCATCGCCGTCATGCGCGTGCGCGAGCAGCGGCGGCAGCCAGACCAGCAGGGTGATGACGCCCAGCATCGCCGCTTCCAGCACGGCCGCCAGGCGCGGCCATGCCGCGAACAGGATGCCGAACGCCGCGGCGAGGCTGCCGGCGCCGGTGAGATAGGCCCAGCCGTGCCGCCACGGCAGCCACGCCGGCACGAAGCCGGCCGTGATGTCGGCGTAGATGTAGTGCGAGAGGCCGATGGTCGGCAGCGCCAGCACGAACAGCAGCCGCGCGTGGCGGATACCGTTGCGGCCCGCGAGGAAGCGCCCGTCCGGCTGTGCCAGCGAGGCGAACATGGCCCAGGCGCCGGCCAGGATCACCGCGATCTCGCCCGCGCCCAGCCAGGTCGCTTCCATGGCCGGCGCGTAGACGATGGCCGGGAATTTCAGCAGCACCATCCACAGCAGGGCGAATGTCGCCATCACGCCCGCAGAAACCTTCGCGGTGCGGGGAACCAGGATGCCGATGCCAGTCGCCAGTTCAATCAGCGCCGTGAGATAGACGAAGAGATCGTGCGCCGGAAGATGCGCGATCGGAATGCGTTGCCAGGTGCCGGCGAAATCACCGAACGCCAGTCCGCGCAGGCCCAGCGCGATCATCGCCAGCGCCAGCAGCGCGCGGCCATATCCCATGCGGCGCACGGCCGGGGCGCCCGCGCCAATGGCGAGGCATCTGGCCAACCATGCGTGTGTTTCGCTGCGCCTGCTGTCCGGGTCGCATGCTGCATCCATCGCCTGCCTCCCTTGTGGAGCTGCATGAGTACAGGGCGTCGAGCCTAGGAGCGTGGGCGGCAGAAACGCAAGCGGCTGCGGCTTCGCCGTTTTGGGCATCTTCCGCGCCGGTTTTTGGCCCATAGAACCGCTATGGGCCTGCAAACCGTCACGAAACCTGCCTCAAAACGGCTTTGCCTCGCCTGCTTGATTTCTACCGCCCACGCTCCTAATCGGGCCGGTTTGCCCGGGCAACGGCCGCTTCGGGCGCAAATTTCAGACCAATTCGACCTGCACGCCGGCACTGCGCAGCGATTCCACGATCTCGGGCGGCGCGCTGTTGTCGCTGATCACCTTGTGCAACTGGCGCACCGAGGCGATCACCGACAGGCTGCGCTGGCCCAGTTTGCTGGCGTCCAGCACGGCAACGGTTTGCCGCGCCACCCGGATCATCAGCGCGTTGAGCGCGGATTCCAGCGGGTCGGGCGTGGTCACGCCCACTTCGGGGTCGAGGCCGTCCACGCCGAGGAACAGCCGGTCGGCCGACAGCTTGGCCAGCGCCTGCTCCGCATCGGGACCGACCAGCGAGTAGGAAGTCTGGCGCAGCAGGCCGCCCAGCATCATCACGCGGATGTGCGGCACGCCCGACAACTCCAGCGCGATGTTCAGCGCGTTGGTGATCACGGTGAGCGATTCGAACTTGCGCTGGCGGATCTGCCGCGCGATCTCCACCGTGGTGGAGCCGGAGTCGAGGATGATCGTCTCGCCGTCGCGGATCATCGCCGCCGCGGCCTGGCCGATGCGCAGCTTCTGCGCGTGTCGGCGGGTTTCCTTGATGTTGAGCGGGATGTCGCTGCTGACCGGTATCACCGGCAGCGCGCCGCCGTGCGAGCGCACGATGGCCGATGCGTTCGCCAGCGCCTCGAGGTCGGCGCGGATGGTGACGGCGGAGGTGTCGAACTTCTTCGCCAGCTCCTCCACCGTGGCGCGGCCGTGCTCCTCCACGTGCTCCACGATCATGCGGCGGCGTTCGCCGAGCAGCAGGCGCTGGCGGGGCTGGGCGGCGGATTTGGCGGTCTGGGCTTTGCTCATGCGGACGGAATATGCAGGAGTCGGGCGGCGTTGTCATGATAGACCTTGCGCAGCACGGCGTCCGGCAGTTTCAGCCCGTAGATCGACCAGCGCCCCTGCGGCGGTACCGGGGCGGGGGCATAGTCGAAGTATTCGTCCTCGGTTTCGAGGAAGCGGTAGTAGATCTCGTACAGCGCGTCGCCGAACAGCTGCTGGGGCACGTCGTCCCCCCAGGGCGAGGGCACTGCGTCGGTGCCGAACAGGATGCGGTCCTGCCAGCGGTCGAAGAAGCGCTGGGCGATGCGCGGCTGGCGGCCCAGTTCGCCGATGCGTGCGCTGATGTCGACCAGGGTGTTCGGGAAGCGTTCCAGGCAGGCCTCGACGGCGGCCAGGTTCTCGGCGTTGTTGCCCACGTGCAGCAGCACGAAGGTGGTTTTCGGGTGGCGCGCGATCATGCGGTTGCGCGCGGCGATCAGCTCCTGGTGGCCGGGGAACTCCGGGCCGTAGAACGACCAGTCCGGGTGGTTGGCCAGCTCCTCGTAGCGCTCGTTCTCGCCGTCGGTGGGCAGGAAGAACGCCTCCGGGTCGGAGACGTGCAGGAACACCGGCATGTCGTGCGCCGCGCAGGCTTCCCACATCGGGTCGAAGCGGCGGTCGTCCACACCCACCAGCGCGCCTTCGTCGACGTGCTCGCGCAGGTACAGGCCCAGTGTCTTCAGCAGCTTCAGGCCGCGTGCGCCCGTGCGTTTGGCGTGCCCGATCGCATCGGCCTGGCGCTGCGGATAGTCTGGCTCGGGGAACAGCGCGAACGAGGGCTCGGTGAGGGTGAGGAAACGTCCCGGCGCGGCCTGGTCGAACAGGCGGATGCTTTCCTCCAGCCCCTTGCCCACGCCGCCGGTGAGGTTCACCAGGGTGCGCACGCCCTTGCGGTCCATCACCGGCAGCAGCGCCTCCGGCGTGGTGAACGCGGTGATTTCCTCGCCCACCGACACGCCGTTGCGCACGTTTTTCGACCAGGTGAGGTGGGCGTGCACGTCGATCACCGGGAAACGCGGCCGCTCGATGTGCGTCTTCGGCACATGCAGCATGCTGCGCGGCCGGAAATCCTGCAGCCGCAGCTCGCCCTTGCCGGCGTCGGGCGCGGTCTGCAACGGGTTCTTGCCGCTGGCCTCGATTCGCACCGTGCCGGCGCCGGTGGGCGGCGCACAGCAGAGGCAGGATTTCTGGTGGGTCATGCTTTTCATCTTCCTCTCCCCTCCGGGGAGAGGAGCGAGGTGAGGGGCGGGTGCTTGCGATGATGAGGCTAGTGCAGACTTGCTCTGCTGGGGCATGCCGCAAGACCGGCCCCTTACCCCAGCCCTCGCCCCTGCGGGGAGAGGGAGTCAAGCTCAGCGCGGGTACCTGGCCATGATGTCGTGCACCTGGCGCACCAGGTTTACCGCCTGGTCGAACGGGCGCAGCCACATGTTGCGGCCGAACATCACGCCCGAAGCACCGGACTGCATGTAGTGCTCCACCTTGCGTAGCACTGCCGCGTCGTCGTCGTTCTTCTCGCCGCCGGAGAACAGCACCATGGTGCGGCCGGCCGAGCGCACCACGCGGGCGCAGCGCGCCGCGGCATCTTCCTGCAGCTTGTCGTAGGGGGCGGGCACGTTGGCCACGCTGTCGTTCGGCTCGTGCAGCTTCACGATGTCCGCGCCCAGCTCCAACGCCACGCGTGCGGCGTAGTCCTGCGCGTACAGCGTGTTGGTGCCGCCCTTGGCGTTGACCGCGCTGCCGCGCGGGTAGGACCACAGCACCAGCGGCATGCCGTAGCGCTCGCAGTCGCGGCGCACCTGCTCGAACTGGCGGAACTCGTCGTGCTGGCGCGGCGACCCGACGTACATGGTGTAGCCCACCGCGTCGGCACCCAGGCGCACCGCATCCTCCACCGAGGCGAACAGCGGCGAAGTGGCTTCGGCGTCGCTGGGGATGTTGGTCTTGCCGTTGAGCTTGAGGATCAGCGGCACACGGCCGGCGTACCCGGCCATGTACTTCTCGGCCAGGCCGATGCCCAGCGCTATGGCAGAAAAGCCGCCGGCCGCGGCGAGTTCAAACTGGTACGACGGATCCACGGCCGACGGGTGGGAAAAAAAGTCGGTGGGGCCATGCTCCAGGCCCTGGTCCAGCGGCAGCACCAGCAGGCTGCCGTTGCGCGGACCGGAACCGTACAGCAGGCGCCACAGGCGGGCGCGCTTGCCCTGCGACAGCGGCAGTTGCGAAAACTTTTCGGAAGCTTGCGAAGATACTTGTAAGTTCTGTTTCATTTCGAATACGCTGGACTGGTGGGCGAATGGCTTCACATTCGAACGAAACAAACAAAATGTCAATACTCGGAAATAAAACGAAAGAATTCGACGGCTTTGCCGGCCTGGCGGCGGCCACGCCGGAGGCGCAGCGCGAACACGGCTACGCCGACACCTTGCGCGAGATCCTGCAGCAGCCGGCGACCTGGCAGGCCACGGCCGCGCTGCTGCGCGAACCGTCGGTGCGGGCGCAGCTGCGGGCCGCGCTGACGCCGCGGCCGGCGCAGATCGTGCTGACCGGCTCGGGCAGCTCGATCTATGCCGGCGAATGCATCGCGCCCGACCTGCAGCGCGCACTGGGCGTGCCGACGCAGGCGATCGCCGCGGGCACTCTGCTCACGCACTGGCGCGGCGCGCTGCCGCCGGGTGGCGGCCTGCTGATCTCGATCGCGCGCTCGGGCGACAGTCCGGAGAGCGCCGGCGTGGTGGATCAGCTCCTGGCCGGCGCGCCGGACTGGCGTCATCTCGCCATCACCTGCAATGCGCACGGCAAGCTGGCCACGCAGTACCGCGGTGAGCCGCGCTACGCCACGCTGGTGCTGGACGAGCGCACCAACGACCGCAGCCTGGTGATGACCAGCAGCTTCACCAACCTGGTGCTGGCCGGCAGCGGGCTGGGCGGCCGTGCGGACGAGGCCGGCTGGGCCGATGGCGTGCGGCGCCTCGCCGGCTGCGTGCAGCGCATGTTCGACACCTGGGCCGATGCACTGGCGGCGGTGGCGCGTGGCAGCTTCGACCAGGCGGTATACCTCGGCAGCGGCGGCGCACTGGGCGCAGCGCGCGAGGCCGCGCTGAAGATGCTGGAGATCACCGGCGGCCGCGTGCGCACGATGGCCGAGACCTTCCTCGGCCTGCGCCATGGCCCGATGTCCAGCCTCGAAGAGAACACCCTGGTGGTGGCCTTCCTTTCGCCCGATCCGGCGGTGCGCGCCTACGAATACGACCTGCTGCGCGAACTCAGCCGTAAGCAGCTTGGCATGGTGCGTGTGCTGGTCGGCGAGAATATCGCCGCCGACGTGATCGGCGCGCAGGACGTGGCGGTGGATCTGCAGGGCCTGCAGGCCAGCGACGACGCGCTGCCGCTGCTGGCCGACGTGGCGGTGGGCCAGTCGCTGGCGTTCTTCCGCTGCCTGGCCCAGGGCGGCAAGCCGGACGCGCCTGCGCAAGGCGTGCTCACCCGCGTGGTCGAGTCCTTCGCGCTGCATGCCGCGGGTGGTCCATCCGGGCAGCCCGCGGCAGGGGAGGAGAGCGTCGCGTGAAACGCATCCTCGTCGCCGGCGAACTCAACGTCGACCTGGTATTCCGGGACTGCCAGGCGTTTCCCGCACCGGGGCGCGAGGTGCTGGCCGAGGACGCGCTGGTCGTGCCGGGCAGTTCCTCGATGATCTGCGCGATGGGGCTGGCGCGGCTGGGCAACCCGGTGGCTTTCGCCGGCAAGGTGGGCGTGGACGGCTGGGGTGGCTTCTGCGTCTCGGCGCTGCAGGGTGCCGGCATCGACGTGGCAGCGGTGCGGCGCGATTCCAATCTGCGCACCGGCATCACCGCCTCGTTCTCCACCAGCACCGATCGTGCGCTGGTCACCTTCGCCGGCGCGATCGGCGCGCTTCGCGCCGAGGATGTCGACGACGCGCTGCTGGCCTCGGCCGACCACCTGCACGTGTCTTCCTACTACCTGCAGCACGCGCTGCGCCCGGATCTCAAGACGCTGTTCGCGCGGGCCCGCGCGCTGGGGCTGAGCACTTCACTCGATCCGGGCTTCGATCCGGGGCAGCGCTGGGGCGACGAATGGCATGGACTGCTTGCCGGGGTCGACCTGTTCCTGCCCAACGACGTGGAACTGGCCGGCATCAGCGGTTGCACATCGCCGCTGGACGGCCTGCACGCGCTGGACAACGGCCGCACCCGCATCGTGGTGAAGCGCGGCCGGCATGGCTGCGCCACGCTGGATCACGACGGCGGCCTAGTCGAATCGCCGGCCTTCGCGGTTGAAGCAGTGGACAGCACCGGCGCCGGCGATTCCTTCGATGCCGGCTTCCTGCATGCCTGGCTGCGCAACCTGCCGCTGGCCGAGGCCATGCGCTGGGGCAATGCCTGCGGGGCGCTCTCAACGCGCGGCGTGGGTGGCACGGCACGGCAGGCCGACACTGCCGAGGCGCAGGCGCTGCTGAGGGCTGCGCCGTGATCACCGTGGCCGGCTTCAACACCGCGATCGACCATCTGATGCGGGTGGACGCGCTGCACCTGGGCGAGGTCAACCGCACGGTGCACGAGCAGGTGCTGCCCGGCGGCAAGGGCCTGCACGTGGCGCAGACCATCGCCGCGCTGGGCGAGCCGGTGCAGCTGATCGGCCTGGTCGACGCGGCGCACCGCAACCTCATCGCCCGGCGCATGAGCGAGCGCGGCGTGCTGTTCCACGGCGTGGAGATCGATGCGCCGCTGCGCCACTGCATCGCCCTGCAGGACGCGGCCGGACAGATCACCGAGGTGCTGGGGCAGGGGCCGCAACTGGGCGAACGCGACCGTGCGGCGCTGCATCGCGCGTTCCGCCTCGCGCTGGCGGAGAGCGAGCTGGTCATCCTGTCTGGCAGCCTGCCGCGCGGACTGGCCGCCGATACCTATGCCGAGCTGGCGCAGCAGGTGCGCGCAGCGAGCAAGCGCTGCCTGGTCGACGCCAGCGGCGATGTGCTGCGGCAGGCGGTGGCGGCGCAGCCGTTCCTGCTGAAGCCGAACCGCGACGAGGCCGAGGCGTTGTTCGGCCGCGCCGTCGGCGACCTCGATGCCGCCGTCGCCGCGCTGCGCGAACTGTTCGCGCGCGGTGTGGCGATGCCGGTGCTGAGCCTCGGCGCGCTCGGCGCGGTGGGCATGGACGAGAGCGGCGTGTGGCACGCCGCGGTCGAGCTCGAGCAGGTGCGCAACACCGTGGGCTCGGGCGATTGCTTCCTCGCCGGCATGGCCGTGGCCATCGAGCGCGGCGAGCCGTTGCGCGAAGCCTTGCGGCTGGCGGTGGCCTGCGGCGCCGCCAACGCGATGGATGTGGAAACCGGTTACGTACGTCCGGATCAGGTCGAGGCGTTGCTCCGTCGGGTCCGGGTGAGCGAATGGACACGCTGAGTGTAGGCAGAGCCAGCCAGCTTGCCGATGAGGATGAGCCATCGGCGTTTGAACAGTTCGCGAGATGCGGGGAGTGCTGTAGCTCGCGGCTATCCACAAGTGAAGCGATCCTATAAGAGGGGCAATCATGAAATCCGGCAGAAGCGTTTTGCTACGACAGACCAGCCTGGCATCGGCCCTGGGTCTGCTTCTGGCATCCATGGCCGCGCACGGCCAGTCAACTACCAGCAGCATTTTCGGCCACGTGCCAGTGCAGACGGGCGAGACCGTGATGGTGAGCAACGGCTCGGGCCTGACGCGCACCGTCGGCATCGACAGCCAGGGACGCTACAACGCGAACCAGTTGCCCATCGGCACCTACACGGTGAGCCTGATGCGCGACGGCCAGGTCATCCAGCAGCGCGCCAACGTGCTGCTGAAGGTGGGCGTCGGTTCGGAGGTCTCCTTCAGCGAGGCAGCTGCCGCAGGCAGCGCAGCGAATGCGCAACAGCTGTCGGGCGTCAGCGTGACGGCCAACGCCTTGCCACCGATCGATGTGAGTTCGGTGGACTCGCGCACGGTGCTCACCGCCGACCAGCTGGCCAAGTTGCCGTTGGGGCACACCGCGGAAGCGGCCGCCTTGCTCGCGCCGGCGGCCAATCTCGGCGCGGGCGGCGCGGCAAGCACCACGGGCGAGCCGCTGATCAGCTTCGGCGGTTCGTCGTCCACGGAGAACGCGTACTACCTCAACGGCTTCAACACCACCGACCCCAATAATTCCGACGGCGGCATCACCCTGCCGTACGGCTCGATCGACCAGGAAGAGGTCTACACCGGCGGCTACAGCGCACAGTACGGGCGCAGCGACGGTGGCGTGATCAACATGATCGGCAAGAGCGGCACCAACGAGTGGCACTTCGGCGGGCAGTTCCTCTACGAGCCGTCGTCGATGGTGGGGAGCCAGAACAACGTCTACTACGCGAACGGCCTGCCGCCGTCGCCGGTGGCCGGCCGCCTGTACCAGCCCAACAGCAAGAACGACTACTGGTCGTCGGTCTACGACCTCTACGTGGGCGGCCCGCTCATCAAGGACAAGCTGTTCCTGTTCGCCTCGGCGGAAATGAGCAACACTCAGGGCAACTCGGTCAACAGCGTCGAATCTGGCACCGACTTGCACTACAAGAACAAGCTGCCCAAGTGGTATGCCAAGGTCAACTGGAACATCACCGACGACAACCTGCTCGAGCTGACCGGCGCGTCCGAGAAGAAACTGACCAGCGGCACCGTCTACAACTACGACTACAACAAGCTCGCCGATACCGGCTTCAAATCCTACGCGAACAACACCAAGCACGGCGGCGACCTGTGGCTGGCGAAATACACCAGCTACATCACGGACAAGCTGACCCTCACCGCCATGTACGGCAGCATGAAGACGCGCAGCTACAGCGAGAACCCCGCCTACGATCCGAGCGAGACGTACATCGCCGGCTACACGTACGAGAATCCCGCGCTGAACGGCGGTACGCCGATCACCAACAACCAAACCGTCAGCCGGATCAGCAACCCGGGCCAGAATTTCGTGACGACGAACCTGCGCGTCGCGCTGACCTACACGCTGGGCGAGCACACGATCACCGCAGGTATCGACAACCTGCGCACGGCGGCGCGGCAGCAGGACGATCTGACTTCGGGGCCGGGCTACTACTGGGGCTACGGCTACACCAGCACCCCGACCCAGCCGCTGGTGCCCGCACTCGGGGTCGGGGCGCTGAGCAATTATCCCAATGGTTCGAGCGGTTACTACGTCTCCAAGAACATCTTCGACCAGGGTGGCAACCTGTTCTCCACCGAGCGCGCCGAGTACGTCGAGGATCAGTGGCAGTTCAACGACCGCCTGCTGCTCTCCATCGGCCTGCGCGACGATGGCTTCACCAACACCAACGCCAGCGCGCGGGCCTACATGCGGCAGACCAAGCCGCAGTGGGCGCCGCGCCTGGGCTTCAGCTGGGACGTGTTCGGCGACAGCTCGTTCAAGGTGTTCGGCAACGCCGGCCGCTACTACCTCGGCTCGCCGATCGCCCCGGGCGACCCCGCCAACGGCTACACCTCCACCCAGCAGTACTTCACGTACAGCGGCATTTCGGCCAGCGGCACGCCGACCGGCCTGACCCAGGTCTCGGCGCCCGTGTCGGCGGACGGTGCCTACGGCCAGACGCCCGACCCGCGCACCATGACGGTGACCAGCCTCAAGGCCATGGACCAGGACGAGTTCATGCTGGGCTTCCAGAAGACCGCCGGCCCGAACTGGGTCTATGGCGCAAAGCTCACCCGCCGCATCCTGCGCCACGTGATCGACGACTACTGCGATGCGGGAGCGGTGGTCGCCAAGGCGGCATCGGAAGGCATCACCGACGTCAACAACGCCACCTGCTACTACATCAACCCGGGCGAGGCCAACACCTTCGCCGTGCAGGATCCGAACGGCGTGTTCCACAGCGTGACGCTGTCCAACGCCGACATGCAGTTCCCGCATGCGAAGCGCAAGTACTACGGCCTGGACACCTTCCTCGAGCATCCGTTCGACGGCAAGTGGTACGCCAAGATCAGCTACACCTTCTCGCGCAGCTACGGCAACAGTGAAGGCCAGGGCCAGTCCAACATCAGGGCCATCGGCGGCACGCAGAACGTGGACTGGGATTTCCCGCCGCTGATGGTCTATTCCGACGGCCCGCAGGGCAACGACCACACGAACGTGATCAAGGCCTTCGGCTACTACGCGATCACGCCCGAATGGCTGGTGTCGGCCAACCTCAACCTGAGCTCGGGCGGCCCGAAGTATTGCCTCGGCTACTACGGTCCGGGCGGAACCGACCCGGTTGGTTACGGTTCGCTCTACCACTGGTGCAACGGCCAGCCGTCGGCTCCGGGAGCGCAGGGACGCTTGCCGTGGCTGAAGCAGCTCGACCTGGGCGTGCATTATCGCCCTGCCTTCGCCGACCACAGGCTCGCCTTCAGCGTGGATGTGTTCAACGTGTTCAACGGCCAGGCACCGCTCAACCTGTCACCTGAACTCAATACGAGCAGCAGTACCACCTACAGTGCGCTCTATGGCACGCCGCTGGTGCTGCAGCAGCCGCGTTACGTGCGGCTCGGCGTCACCTACGACTACTGAGTGCCTTGGCAACAACCCGCGCCGCCCGGCCACACCGGGCGGCGCTTTACTTCAGGTCGCATCGACGGGTTGGTCCACGTGCCAGGCTAGTCGATGCCATTCGATCAACACGAGAGGCGACCATGGCAGCATCGCATCCGCATTCCCTTCGTTCGTCGCGCATGAGCGTGCTGGCTTCCTGCCTGCTGGCCGCGCTGGCGGGTCTCGGCACGGCGCATGCCGCGGACAGCGTCGCCACCGGCAAGCGGGTGCTTGAACCTGGCAGCGCAGCGTTCGCCGACCGGCAGGATGCGGAGAGCTTCGGCAATGCCGCCATCGAGGCGCGCTGGAAGCTGGACGGCACGCATCTCGTCGGCATGACGGTGACCGATCGCGTGCATGACCGCACGTTCGCCGTACCAGCACCGTTCGCACTGCTGATGGCCGACGGCAGCAGGATCAAGGCCTCCGACATGAACCTGCAGTCGCCACCGCATGTGGTGGCGCTGCCGGTGGACGCGCAGGCCTCGCGGTTCGCCGCGCGGCTTCCCGGCAAAGCGGTGGAGGCCAGCTTCGGCGATGCGGACGGCCGCTTCAGGGTGGACTGGAAACTCGTGCAGCGCGACGGTTCGCCCTACCTGCGCGATGAGGTGAGCATCACCGCGCTGAAGCAGGACGAAAAGATCGCCAAGGTGTCGCTGCTGCAGTCGCAGGTGGGCGATGCCGAGGTGGTGGGCACGGCGAACGGTTCGCCGGTGGTGGCCGGCGACGTCTACCTCGGCTTCGAGAACCCGCTGTCCGACAGCGCGGCCTACCACCACGAAGCAACGCTCACGCTGTCGCGCACGCTGCCGCTGGAGAAGGGCAAGACGGTGGCCTATTCGGCGGTGGTCGGCGTGGTGCGCGACGGCCAGCTGCGCCGCGACTTCAACGGCTACGTGGAGCGCGAACGCGCGCATCCGTACCGCACCTTCCTGCACTACAACTCCTGGTACGACATCGGCTACTTCACCCCGTACACCGAGGCGGAGGCGCTTGACCGCATCAACACCTTCGGCCAGGAACTCACCGTCAAGCGCGGCGTGAAGCTCGACTCCTTCCTGTTCGACGACGGCTGGGACGACCGCAGCGGCAGCTGGAACTTCAGCAAGGACTTTCCGCACGGCTTCGTGCCGCTGCGCAAGGCCGCCGCGAAGTACGGTGCCGCACCGGGCATCTGGCTCTCGCCGTGGGGCGGCTACTCCAAGCCGCACGACGAGCGCATCAGGAACGGCAGGGCGGCCGGCTACGAGATCATCAACGACGGCTTTGCGCTGTCCGGGCCGAAGTACTACCAGCGCTTCCACCACGTGGTGATGGACCTGCTGAACAAGGACGGCGTCAACCAGTTCAAGTTCGACGGCACCGGCAACGTCAGCAGCGTGTTCCCCGGCAGCCGCTTCGACAGCGACTTCGCCGCGGCGATCCAGCTGATCGGCGACATCCGCAAGGACAAGCCCGGCACCTTCATCAACCTCACCACCGGCACCTGGGCCTCGCCGTTCTGGCTGCGCTACGCCGACACCATCTGGCGCGACGGCGAGGACGACTGGTACACCGGCGTGGGCACGATGCGCGAAAAGTGGATCACCTACCGCGACCAGCAGACCTACCAGAACATCGTGCTGAAGGGCCCGTTGTTCCCGATCGACTCGCTGATGCTCCACGGCATCATCTACGCGCAGAAGAACCCGCGCCTCGACACCGATCCCGGCCACGATTTCGCCAACGAGGTGCACTCCTACTTCGCCACCGGCACCGAGCTGCAGGAGATGTACATCACGCCGTCGCTGCTCACGCCGCAGGACTGGGACACGCTGGCCGACGCGGCGAAGTGGTCGCGCGCCAACGCCGACGTGCTGCGCGACGTGCACTGGATCGGCGGCGACCCGGGCCGGCTGGACGTCTACGGCTGGGCGGCGTGGTCGCCGAAGAAGGCCATCGTCACCTTCCGCAACCCGGACGACAAGCCGCAGCTCGCGGTGGTCGACCTGCAGCGCCAGCTGCAGCTGCCGCCGGGCGTGGCGCGCCGCTTCAGCGTGCACGACGTGTGGAAGAGCGGCGGCACCGACGTGCCGAAGACGCTGGATGCCGATCGTGCGAGCACGATCGAGCTGGCGCCGTTCGAAGTGTTGACGCTGGAACTGACGCCGGATTGACGGCGCCGCGGCCGGCATGACGATGCGTCGTTCACCGGATCATGATCGCACTGCGGCGGGCATCGCGCCGTGCGTGCGGCCGTTTTCGATACATGCGTAGACAGAAGAGGCACAGGCTATGGTGAACAAGTCACGCCGCAAGCTGCTCAAGGTCGCCGCGCTGCTGCCGCTGGCCGCCGCCTGCGATGGCCTAGCCTGGGGTACGGGTGCATCCACGGCGCAGGCTAGCTTCGCGCTGGACATGAGCCGCCCGGGGCGGCGCGTCGATGCCAGCCTCGCCAGCCTGAGCTACGAGACGCTGGAGCTGTCCGATCCCACGTTTTTCGCCGCGGACAACCATGGGCTGGTGCGCATGTTCCGCGAGATGAACCCGCATGGCGTGCTGCGCATCGGCGGCAATACCAGCGACGACACCGTGTGGGCTGGCTACAAGGGCCGCGTGCCGACCTACGTCCCGCGCAAGCATGGGAAGCTTCTGCAGCCGCATGTGCTGCAGCCGGAGGGCTTGCAGGCGCTGGCCGGTTTCGTGCGTGCCACCGGCTGGAAGCTGGTGTTCGGCGTGAACCTGCGCATCGGTTCGCCGGAGATGGCGCTGGACCTGGCGCAGACCGTGCAGCGCCTCGTCGGCGACCAGCTGCTGGCGATCCAGATCGGCAACGAGGCGAACAACTACGAGCACGGCTATGCCGCCTTCGATGCGGCGTGGACGCCATATGCCAAGGTGCTGCATGCCGCCGGTCTGCCGCTCGCCGGGCCGGATACCGGCGCGAACACCGACTGGGTGATCGAGTACGCGCAGCGCCATGCGAAAGAGAATGTGTTCCTCAGCCGGCACTACTACCGCGATGCGGCGGAGAACGGTTCGATCTCGAACCTGCTCGCCGGCGATCCCGGCTTCTTCGGCGAAGTCGAGCGGATCATGCGGGTGGCGGACCAGTACGCGCTGCCGTTCCGCATCTCCGAGGGCAATTCCTACTACAACGGTGGCCGCGACGGCACCAGCAACGTATTCGCCTCCGCATTGTGGGGTGCGGATTTCATGCTGGCGCTGGCGCAGCGCGGCGTGGCCGGCATGCACTTCCACGGCGGCACGCTGAACGCGGTGGAAACCTCGCTGGGCCGTGTAGCGAAGACGCCCGCCGGCGGCGACATCGTGGCGCAACGCGACGCGCTGGCCTCGCGCTATTCCGCCATCGCCGGCAGCCGCGCGCTGGGCTACCAGCCGCGCCCGCTGTTCCACGGCATCGCGCTGGCGCAGCGCTTCGCCGGTGCGCAGATGCTGCCCGGCCGGCTCGATGCCGCTGGCGTTAACCTCACCGCCTACGCGGCGAAGCAGGGCAACGCGGTGCTGGTCGCGCTCATCAACAAGGATGCGCAGCGTGACGCTTCGGTCGCGCTGAGTGGCTTGCCGCACGGTGCGAAAGGCGAACTGATGCGCTTGCGTGCGCCGGCGCTGGACAGTCGCCGCGACGTGAGCTTCGCGGCGGCCGGCCATGCGTCGGTCGATGCCGGCGGAGCGTGTCGCATCGCGGTGCCGAGGGGCAGTGCTGTTTGGGCGCGATGGGCGTGATGATCCGAGGGGCTCACCGCGCGGCGGTACGAGCGCGCGCGTGCGGTGCTTGTTTTCCCGCTATCGCTGGTGGGGGAGAGGGGCTTTTGCCGGTGGGCTTTCGCAAGCGACAAAGCGGTTTCGTCCACCTGCTGCGAGCGACAAGGCGGTTTCGTGCGCCTGCCGGCGCCCGAGCTACTTTCTCTTTGCGTGCTCAAAGAGAAAGTAGCCAAAGAGAAAGAGCACCCCGCGGCGGCGCTTTCCGTCCATCCATGGACGGAAAGTCCGTGAGGCGTGGCCGGGCTTTTCGGCCGGACTCCTGTCCGGTCGAAAAGGCGAGTCCCTCCCTGGCCTCGCCCGCTGCGCGGCCTGATCGTCCACGCCTCACCGCCACCGAGGGGCCCCGGAACAGCAGCGCGCTCCCAGCGCGCAGATGCAACAGCCAGGGCAAAGCAGAGCGAGGGCAAAGCGAAGCCTTGCAAGGCTCCGCTTCCTCAGTTTCCAGATACGGCGCGGTGTGGCCGCCACGTAGATCGTGTAGGCGGGAGTCGCTCCAACATCCTCGACTCAACACTGTTTGTAATTCCGGCGGATTGAACCAGGCCATTTCTCTGGGTTACTTCTCTTTGGGCCAGCAAAGAGAAGTAACTCGGGCGCCAGGAGGCGACCGAAAGCCCGCCGCAGGCGAGCCAAAGTGCGGAACTGAAAGGCTGTCGCGAGCACCAGCCCCTCACCCCAGCCCTCTCCCCAGAGGGGAGAGGGAGAAAAAGCAGGTCGCGGCAGGCGACCGAAAGCTCGCCGCAGGCGAGCCCAGCTGCGGAACCGAAAGACAGTCGCGAGCAGCCATTCCTCACCCAACCCATCTCCCCAACGGAGAGAAGGCAACTTCGTCGTGCGATCGAGTCATCCTGTCCCCTGCGACAGGGCAAAAAAGGAGTGACCGATGAAAACCATCCTGCGAACTGCGCTGACCATGGCGCTGGCCTGTCTGCTCCCGATGACCACGGCCGCCGCCACCCTCAGCGACCAGCCGCTGCCGCTGCCGCAGGGTGGCCCGCGCCCCAGCGCCGCCACGGTGCAGGCTTGGCAGGCGCGCAAGTTCGGCCTGTTCATCCACTTCGGGCTGTATTCGATGCTGGGCGGGGTGTGGGACGGCAAGCGCATCACGCAGGGCTACAGCGAGCAGATCCAGTTCTTCGCGCCGGTGCCGATCGACCAATACGAGGCGCTGGCGAAACGCTTCGATCCGGAGAAGTTCGACCCCGACGCCATCGTGGCGCTGGCCAAGGCCGCGGGCATGAAGTTCATCGTGATCACCGCCAAGCACCATGACGGTTTCGCGATGTTCCACACCGCGCAGAGCCGCTACAACGTCGTCGACGCCACGCCGTACCGGCGCGACGTGGTGAAGGAGCTCGCCGCCGCCTGCGCGCGGGCGCATATGCCGTTCGGCGTGTACTACTCCACCATCGACTGGCATTGGATGCACGGCCAGTACCGGCCCGACAACGACAACCCGATCACGCCTGCGCAGGCCGATTTCAACGTGGCGCAGATCCGCGAGCTGATGAGCCATTACGGTCCGATCAGCGAGGTGTGGTTCGACATGGGCAAGCCCACACCGGCGCAGAGCGCGCGCTTCGCCCGCACCGTGCACGCGCTGCAGCCGCAGGCGATGGTGTCCGGCCGCGTGTGGAACCACCAGGGCGACTTCACCGTGATGGGCGACAACCGCGAGCCGGACGAGGGCATGGAAGAACCCTGGCAGTCGCCTGCTTCGATGTTCCCGGATACCTGGGGTTACCGGTCGTGGGAAAAGCGCAACGACCTGCCGGGCAAGGTACGCGAGAACATCGCGCGGCTGGTGCGCGTGGTCAGCGCCGGTGGCAACTACATCCTCAACATCGGGCCGGAAGGCGACGGTTCGGTGGTGCCCTACGAGGCCGACGTGCTACGAGGCATCGGTGCGTGGCTGAGGCCGCGTGGCGCGGCGATCTACGGCACGCGGGCCGCGCCGTTCCCGAAGCTGGACTTCGGCTATGCCACCCTGGGTGCGCATGCGCTCTACCTGTTCGTGGCCAAGCCGCCCGCCGATGGCGTGCTGCACCTGCCCGGCGTGCTCGACACGCACTTCGGCCGCGGCCACGTACTGGCCGATGCGCAGGCGACCGTGGGCCCCGTGGCCCTCGATGCGTCGGGCGCCACGATCAAGGTGGGCAAGCTTGCCGGCTACATGCCGGTGGTGGCGATCCCGTTCGAGGGCGAGCTGCACGTGCGGCCCGATGCCGTGGCGCCCGGCGCGGACGGTCAGGTGCATCTGGTGGCCGCGCAGGCCGAGCATTTCCTCAACTACAACGGCTACGGCTACGACGATCCGTCCACCGTCTACAAACTGCGCTGGCAGGTGCGGGCCGGCTCGGGCGATTACCGCCTGACCGTGCACTACCGCGACGCCAAGCCGGGCTCGCGACTTGATGCCTGGGTGGACGGCCACCCGCACACGCTGGCCCTCCCGGCAGGCAGCGGCGCGGCATCGCTGCGCGTAAGTCGCGACGCGCATGCCGAACCCTGGGCGATGCAGGTGGAACTGACGCCCGTGGCGCCGTTCCACAAGGGCGAGCCGTTGCCGGCTGGCATCGAGTCGGTGGAACTTGCGCCCCTCGCTGGAGGCTCCCAATGAATCCCTTCCTGACGCGCCGACAATTCACCAAGGCCATCGGCGGCCTTGTGGCGGCATGCGCCGTTCCGCTGGCGGCGAAATCGCATGCGGCGGCCGCTGCGCTTGCGGGTGCGCGAAACGGCCCGGTGGCGAAGCGCGATTTCCCCGGCAGCTTCGTATGGGGCACGGCCACCGCGGCCTACCAGGTGGAGGGCGCGGTCGAGGCCGACGGGCGGGGCGAGTCGATCTGGGACGTGTACGCGCACACGCCGGGCAGGATCGCGGACGGCAGCAACGCCGACGTGGCCGACGACGACTACCACCGCTATCCCGAGGACATCGCCCTGATGCGTGCGCTTGGCGTTGGGGCGTACCGGTTTTCGGTGGCGTGGCCGCGCATCTTTCCCGCAGGCACCGGGCGGCCCAATCCGAAGGGCGTCGATTTCTACAAGCGGCTGGTCGACGCCTTGCACGCGGCTGGCATCGAGCCGTATTGCACGCTGTACCACTGGGATCTTCCCGAGGCGCTGCAGCGCAAGGGCGGCTGGCAGAACCGCGACACCGCCCAGGCCTTCGCCGACTACGCCGGCTACATGGCCGGCCAGCTGGACGGTCGCGTGCGGCATTTCATGACCATGAACGAGATCAGTACCTTCATCGGCAACGGCTACGGCAGTACCGCGATGGCGCCCGGGCTCGGGCTGAAGGGGCAGGCGCTGGCGCAGGCAAGGCATTACGCACTGCTCGGCCACGGGCTGGCCGTGCAGGCGATCCGCGTGGCCACCGGCGCGCAGACCAGGGTGGGCTCGGCCGAGGGCATCGATGCGCCAATGCCGGCCTTCGACGCGCCCGAGCACGTGGCCGCCGCGCGCAAGGCCGCGGTGGAGGAGAACGCCGGCTACCTCACCGCCATGCACACCGGGCGCTACACCGATCTGTATCTCCAGACACTCGGTGCTGATGCGCCGAAGTTCACGCCCGACGACATGCGCATCATCGGCAGCAGGACCGATTTCCAGGGCCTCAACATCTACACCGGCAACTACTACGTCGCCGCCGACAACGCGCGCGGCTACGAGGCCGTGCCGTTTCCTGGTTCGTATCCGCGCATGCAGAGCCACTGGATACAGTTCGCGCCGGACGCCCTGTACTGGGGTCCGAAGCTGATGGCGGAGGAGCTGCGCATCGGCGAGATCTACATCACCGAGAACGGCACTTCCAGTACGGCGGCGCCGGATGCCGACGGCCGTGTGCTGGACATCGACCGCGTGATGTTCCTGCGGCAATACCTCGGCGAGCTGCAGCGCGGGATCGCGGATGGCGCGCCGGTGCGCGGCTACTTCCTGTGGAGCCTGCTGGACAACTTCGAGTGGAGCCGCGGCTACTCCGAGCGCTTCGGCATCACGTACGTGGATTTCGCCACGCAGAAGCGCACGCCCAAGCTCAGCTCGCAGTTCTACCGCGACGTGATCGCGAGCAACGCGATATGAAACGACGACTGCAAGGACTGTTGATCTGCCTGCTGCTGGCCTGTGCCGGCATGCCTGCCGCTTTTGCCGCAGCGCCGGTGAAGGCGGCCTTCGACACCGCGCCGGCGCGCGCGGCGCTGCAACGCCTGCTGCCGCGGCAACATGCGCAGTTCACCCTCGTCGCGCTGGAGCGCGGGCAGGGCGCGGACCGTTTCCGCATCAGCGGTACGCCCGGGCACATCGTGGTGGCGGGCACCTCGCCCGCGGTGATTCTGGTCGGCGTGGAAACCTATCTGGAACAGGTGGCGCATGTCGCCATCGGCTGGCCAGGCGACAGCCTGCCGCGCCTGCCAGCCACCTTGCCGGCGCCGTCGTCGCCGATCGAACGCCGCGCCGTGGTGCCGGATCGCTACGCACTCAACGACACCGACGACGGCTACTCGAACGCCTACCTCGACTGGCCGGCATGGGAACACAAGATCGACCTGCTGGCGCTGCACGGCATCGACGAGGTGTTCATGCCGATCGGTACGGAGGAGGTGTATCGCCGAACCTTCCGCGATTTCGGCTACAGCGATGCGGAGTTGCGCGCGTGGATTCCCGCCTCCGCGCATCAGCCGTGGTGGCTGCTGCAGAACATGTCGGGCTTCGATGTGTCGGTGTCGCCGCGGCAGTATGCGCGCCGCGTTGCGCTGGCGCAGAAGATCGTAGCGCGCCTGCGTGCGCTGGGCATGACGCCGGTGTTCCCGGGGTATTTCGGCACGGTGCCGCTGGGCTTCGCGGCGAAGCATCCCGGCGCCGACGTGGTGCCGCAGGGCATGTGGGCGGGCTTCGCGCGGCCGGACTGGCTCGACCCGCGCGATCCGCTCTACGCGAAGGTCGCTGCGGTGTTCTACCGCCAGCAGCGCGCACTGTTCGGCGACGGCACGATGTACAAGATGGACCTGCTGCACGAAGGCGGCCGCGCCGGCAAGGTGCCGGTGGCGGACGCCGCACGCGGCGTGATGGATGCATTGCAGGCGGCGCATCCGGGTGCGCGCTGGGTGCTGCTGGGCTGGCAGCACAACCCGCTGCCGGCGGTGCTCGACGCGGTGGATCGCCAGCGCCTGCTGATCGTCGACGGCCTGTCGGACCGCTACGACGGCCTGGATCGCGAGAAGGACTGGCACGATACGCCGTACGCCTTCGGCAGCATCCCCAACTTCGGCGGCCACAGCACGCTGGGCGCGAACGCCGGCGTGTGGCTCAAACGTTTCACTGCATGGAGCGATGAGCCCGGCAGCAAGCTGCGGGGCATCGCATGGATGCCCGAGGCCAGCGGCATCGATCCGGCGGCATTCGCCCTGTTCACCGCGCTGGCGTGGGAGCCGGTGCCGCACGACGAGGCCGCTTGGTTCAAGGCTTATGCCGACAGCCGCTACGGCGGTGCCGACGCACATGCCGAGGCCGCGTGGCGCATCCTCGGCAAGACCGCCTACGCCATGCCGTCCAATGGCGACTCGGAGCCGCAGGACAGCCTGTTCGGTGCGCGCCCTTCGCCGGACGTGGCCACGGCGGCGACCTGGTCGCCCAAGGCCATGCGATACGACGCCGGGCATTTCGAGCAGGCCGTCTGCGAACTGCTGCAGGTGGCGCCGGCGTTGCGCGGCACCAGCGCCTACCGCCACGACCTGGTGGACGTGGCGCGGCAGACACTGGACAACCGCGCCCGGGTACTGCTGCCGCAGATCAGGACGGCCTACGAGGTCAAGGACGCCAAGCGCCTGCATGCGCTAGACACCGAGTGGCTGGACGACATAGCGCTGCTCGACCGCCTGCTCGCCAGCGATCCGCACTTCCTGCTCGGCAACTGGCTGGCGCCAGCACGTGCGGCAGCGGACGACGCGGCCGAGGCGGCGCAGTTCGAGTACGACCAGCGCGCGCTCATCACCACCTGGGGCGGGCGCCAGGCTTCGGACGAGGGCGGTCTGCACGACTACGCCAACCGCGAGCTGTCCGGCCTGGTGAGCGGCCTGTACGCGCCGCGCTGGCGGCGCTACTTCGCATCGCTGGAACAGTCGCTGGCGACGGGCAAGCCGCCAGCGAAGATCGACTGGTACGCCATGGAGCATGCGTGGGCCGTTGCGCGCGATCCGCAGCCGACCGCGCCGCAGGGCGATCCGTGGCAACTGGCGTCCGTCGTGGCGCGGCGGCTCGGCATCTGTCGGCGATGAAACCGTGATCGAAAGAGGAACATCCATGACTCTGCGCACCTCATCCATCCGGCCGCGCTGGCCGCTGGCCGGCCTGCTGTGCGCGGCGGTGTTGCTGCCCGTCGCGTCGCAGGCGCAAACCCTGCACGTCGCACCGACGGGGTCGGCCGGCGGTGCCTGCGATGCATCGTCGCCATGCACGCTGCAGGCTGCACAGGCGCAGGTGCGTGCGTTGCGTGCCCAAGGTCGCGATGGCATCACGGTGCAGTTGCAGGACGGCATCTATCGCCTGCAGCGGCCACTGCAGTTCAGCGCAGCGGACAGCGGCGTGGGCGGCCATCCCGTGCGCTGGCAGGCGGCAGCGGGTGCGCATCCCGTGTTGTCCGGCAGCAGGCTCATGCAGGGCGCGCGCGAAGGCGCGCTGTGGCGTTTCGCACTACCGTCGGGCGAGTCGCCGTCTAGCGTCTATGTCGATGGCCAGCGACGCTGGCCGGCGCGCACCGCCGCCTGCCCGCATTGCGTGGTGGATGGCAGGGGTTTGTCGAACGTGCCGCCGCCGATCCTGCGGACCTTGCAGGTCGGCTCCCTGGCGGTGATGCATGCGCGCTGGCGCGATTTCCGCTGCCGCGTGGTCGCGCTCGGGCCGGGCAGGGTCGATCTCGCGCAGCCGTGCTGGCACAACGCCACGCTGGATTCGCGCGGCAATGGCTGGGCGGTGGCCAGCCCCGTGGGCAAGTACTACGCCGGCGTGGACTGGTTCGAGAACCTTGCCGGCGATCCGGTTACGCCCAGCAGCTACACGGTGGATGCGGCGCACCGCGTGCTGCGCTATCGCCCGCTGCCCGGCGAAGCCAAGCACGCGCCGGCCATCGAGCTGCCGGTGCTCGAACAGCTTCTTGTATTGAAAGGCACCCTCAAGGCGCCGGTGCACGACCTGGTGTTCAGCGGCATCGTCTTCGCCGGCACCGCCTGGCGCCAGCCGGCATCCGATGAGGGCTACGTGCCCCTGCAGGCTGGTTACCTGGTCGACGGCAACGGCCGCACCGCCTTGCCCGACAACGGCGAGGGCATGACGCGCATAGGCAGCGCGGTGGACGTGGAAGCGGGCAGGGACATCGTGTTCGACCACGGCCGCTTCGAGCACCTCGCGGCGGCGGGCATCGCGCTGGCGGGCGGCACGCACGGCGCGGCGGTGACGAACTCGCGCTTCACCGATCTCGGCGGCGGCGCCGTGTTCGTCGGCGACACCGCGGCGCACCCCGCCGATCCGGCCAGCAAGACCTCCGACATCGTGGTCAACGACAACCGCATCGACCACGTGGCGCTGGCCTACCGCGACAACGTGGTGATCATGGCCGGCTTCGTCGACGGCATCGAGATCGCGCACAACACCATCGGCGATCTGCCATACAGCGGCATCTCGGTGGGCTGGGGCTGGAACTACGAAGGCGCGGCGCCGGTGGAGTCGGCCATCCACATCGTCGCCAACCGCATCGGGCGGGTGATGCTGCAGCTGGCCGACGGCGGGGCGATCTACACGCAGGCGCAATCGACGCCCAACACCTCGTGCGTGGTGCGCAACGCGGTGGACATTCGCCGCGACCCCGGCGCCAACGGCATCTATCTCGATGAGCACAGCACGTACTTCGACGTGGAGCGCAACGTGGTGCTGGGCTCGTGGGTAAGCGCGTGGGCATCGTGGAGCGGCCACCTGCGCATCGTGGACAACTGGACCGACACTGCGGGCGAACCGCACAACCCGGGGCCGACCAAGGTGTGGTCACCCAACTTCACCCACTTGAAAACGCTGCCCGCCGCGGCGCTGGCTGTGCAGCGCGCGGCCGGCGTGCGGGACAACCAGCCCGAGCCCGTGTTGCCCATCCGCGTGCCTCCGGCTTGCCCGAAACCGTAGGAGAAAGGCCGATGCAACGCCGGCACTTCCTGAAACTAGGTGCACTCGGCGTGGCCGGTACGCTGGCCGCGGATTTCCGCCTGCATGCCGGGGGAATTCCAGCTCCCGATGAACCCGTTCTGCGCCCCGACGGCAAGGCGCACCGTTTCAGTTTCGGCAAGCGGCAGTTCCTGTTCGACGGCAAGCCGTTCCAGATCACGAGCGGCGAGATGCATCCGATCCGCATTCCGCCGATTTACTGGCGGCAGCGCATCCGCATGGCGAAGGCGATGGGCCTCAACACCATCAGCCTGTACCTGATGTGGAACGCCTACGAATCCGAACCCGGCGTGTTCGACATGACGAGCGACGCGCGCGACTTCGCACGCTTCATCCGCATGTGCGCCGAGGAGGGCATGTGGGTGTATCTGCGCCCCGGCCCCTTCGTCGCCGCCGAGTGGGATTTCGGCGGATTGCCGCCATACCTGCTGCGCGATCCGGGCATCGTCGTGCGCACCAGGCACGACGCGCGCTACATGGCGGCGGTGCGCCGCTACTTCGATCACGTCGCGCCGCGCATCGCGCCGCTGATGGTGGCGAACGGCGGGCCGATCCTGATGCTGCAGATCGAGAACGAATACGCCTCGTACGGGCACGACCTCGGTTATCTCGAAGTGCTGCGCCAGCTGTGGCTGGAGCGCGGCATCGAAGGCCCGTTCTCGATTTCCGACGGCCTCAGCCAGATCCAGTCCACGCGCACCTACCTGCCGGGCGCTGCGCTGGGCCTGGACGGCGACACCGATTTCGACGCGGCGCAGGCGATCGCCGGCGATCATCCGGTGTGGATGGGCGAGGGCTATCCCGGCTGGCTGTCCGACTGGGGCGATCCGGGTTTCCAGCAGGACACTTTCGAGCCGACGCTGAAGCGGCTGCTGGCCACCGGGCGCTCGTTCAATCTCTACGTGGTGCATGGCGGCACCAATTTCGGCCTCACGTCCAGCGGCGGTTCGCGCATGGATGGCAGCGGTTTCTCGTCGGTGACGACGAGCTACGACTACGCCGCGCCGATCAACGAACACGGTGCGCCCGCGCCGGCCTATCATCGGTTCCGCGCATTGATCGCCGGGCATCTGCATCGCGGCCTGCCCGAGGTGCCGGCGACGCCGCCCATCGCGGGTTTCGATCCGGTGGTGGCGAAGCCGGTGGCCTCGCTGTGGGATCTGCTGCCGTCACCACGGCGGGTGCACCAGCCGCGCTCCAACGAGGAGCTGTTCGGCCAGAACCAGGGCATGGTGCTCTACCGCAAGCGCGTGCGCGGCCGGCAGCTGCAGCTCACCGGCGTGCACGACTACGCCACGGTGTTCGCCGACGGCAGGTACCTGGACTACGTCTCGCGCATCGACAAGCCCGGCCTGCACACCGCGGGCAGGTTCGCGCTGGACGGGAGGGAGCGCCTGCTCGACGTGCTGATCGACAGCTTCGGCCACATCGGTTTCGCGCAGCAGCGCGGCGACCGCAAGGGCCTGGTCGGCGGGGCGCAGCTGGACGGCCAGACCTTGCTGGACTGGGAGGTGTACAGCCTGCCCGTGGACGACGCGCTGCTGCAGTGCGTGCGCACGGCGCCGTCACCGTCGGCTGCCGACCGGCCGGGCCTGTTCTTCCGCGCCGAAGTCACGCGTGCAGCCGATGCCGACGCCTACGTGGACATGAGCACGTGGCACAAGGGTTATCTGTGGGTCAACGGCCACCTGCTCGGGCGCTACTGGAACCTGGGGCCGCAGCAGCGGCTGTACTGCCCTGCGCCGTGGTGGCGCAAGGGCGCCAACGAGATCCTGGTGCTGGACTTCCATCTCACCCACGGCGCACCGATCCGCGGCGCCGTCAGCCTGCACGACTGAGGTACGCGCGAGGCGTCAGGGCAGGCCGATGTGCCGCGTGTCCAGCGTTTTCGGTTTGCCGGCGGCCGTTCCCTCGATCGCGGCGAACGGAAGTGTCGCGCCAGGCTGGTCGACGCGCTGGATCAGGTAAGCCTTGCCGGCTTGCGCGCTGAAACGCAGCACGCCCCGACCATCGGCTTCGGCCACGCGTTTGCCATCGCCTGAGGCGACGACCTCCGCGGCTTGCCCCAGCCAGGGATTGCGCACCGCCATCTCGCCGTCGGCGCCGGCCTCGATCACCACCGTGGTCGGCACACCGTCGCGCACCTGCAGGTCGACCTTGCTGCGCTGCCTGACGTAGACCGTGGCGTCGGCGCTCCAGTCCTTCGGCCAGGCGGGCGCGATGCGGATCAGGCCGTCGTGATCCTGCACCAGCGCCTCCTGCAGCGCGGCCGCGACCACGCCGATCTGCTCCACGTAGAACTCCGGCCCCACGAAATGGGCGAAGCCGGACGGGTACTGTTGGTATTTCTCGGTGAGCCGGACCAGCGCCGTCTTCATCTCCTCGCCCAGTCCCAGTCGCGCGGCGTCGATGGGATCGAGACTCCAGTCGTTCTCGAACCTGTTCGGCCGCTGCCGCCAGGTGCGCACGCCGAGCGCGTGCAGCGGCCCACTGTCGCCTATCAGGCCGTAGGGCCACACGGGTTCGAGGCCGATGTTCTCGGTGTTTTCGATCCGCGCGCCGGCATCGGAGGAGAGGCCGATCATGGTGCCGTCGCCCGTCTTTTCCAGCGGGAACGGCGGGATCTTCGGCAGCGCCTGCTGCAGTCGGGCGATCAGTGCGGCGTCGGTGTGCAGTTCGCGGGCGGCGGCGATCACCGTGGGGAACAGCGTCTTCATCGCCGCGATGTCGGTGGTGGGATCGCGCACGTCCCACTGCGTTTCGTGCGCGTTGGAGGGCGCGGTATGCAGCAGCCCATCCGCGCCCGGCTTGGCGTAGGCGAGCAGGAAGCGAGCCGAGGCGGCCAGCACCGGGTAGTTCGTGGCGAGGAAGGCGCGGTCCTGCGTGGCGAGGTACTGCCGCCAGATCCACAGCGACACTTCGGCGCCGGTGCTCAGCGTGCGCGCGTTGTAATACGGCGGCGACTTGGCGCTGCAGTTCACGCCGGGCTGCTTCAGCCAATTCACGTTCTCGTAGCCGCGGCCGTTGAAGCGCATGGTTTCCGGCACGCAGGCGCCGGCACGGTCGTCCATCTGCGCGCGGGTCCACGCTTCGATGTTGGCGAGGTTGCTGCGGTAGAGGTTGAAGTACGGCGCGTTCAATGCGTACAGGCCGGCGCCGAGGTTGGCGGCGACCTGCATGCGCAGGTTCCAGTGCCAGTACGCGGACGGCGCCCAGCGGTGCAGGTCGCGCGTAGAGGAAAACAGGTCGGCGATGCCGGCCTGCGAGCCGGGCAGCGGGCCGCGGCTCTCGCCCGCCGTGGCATACAGGTCGATCGCGCGCAGGTTTTCCATGTATGGCGCGACGCCATCGGCTGAGTCCAGCTTCATCAGGCCGGTGTGGCGCCAGAACGCATTCCACCAATCGCGGTGCGCGGCAGCGGAGATGCGGCCGGCGGCGGCGAGCAGCTGCTTCGCGCGCTGCATGGCATCGCCGCCCTTCCATTCCGGCGCGGCGACCAGCACGCGGAACGAGCCGTCCGCTCGGGGCCGGAACGACAGCTGCACCGTCAGCGGCCCCTGCGTTTCGGCACGCACGTCCCGCGCCTGCGCGGTGATGGCGCCCAGCGAACCGAAGGTCTGTCCGGAGGCGCCGGCTTCGCCCTTGTCCTGCCAGGTTTCGGCGAGCGCCGCCGTGCCGCCGCGCGCGGCAGCGACCGGCTGGCGCGGTTGCCACAGGTGCAGCAGCACGGATTGCCGCGTATTCGGATCGGCGCCGCGCACCTCGATCACGGCGGCGTCGGTATCGGGCTGCACGTAGACCGTGGCATGCATGCCGCCGCCGCTTTCGCTGAACTCGCCGCGGTAGAGGTCGAGCCGGCCCGCGTAGTCGGGCGCTTCGGCCAGGCGCTCAAGCCCGGGCAGCACCACCTGGCCCGGCGACAGGCGACCCGGCAAGGTGTCCGCGCGATTGAGCTGCAGAGTCAGCCCGTCCTGCGACCAGACGGCGAGGCCCAGGCGGCCGTTGCCTAGCGGCATGGCCTGGTCGGGTTGCAGGTTCGGATGCTCCAGCACGATATCGGAGCGGCCCACCACGCCCGCCACGTCGTCGTTGAAGCGCTGGCCATGCCATGCCGTCGATGGCGCATCGGCCGCATGCAACGCCGGTATACCGAGGCAGGCGGCGAGCAGGAGCATGCTGGCGGGAACGGGGCGGCGTGGATTCATCGCGATCTCTCCTGGCTCAGCGCCTCGACTTCGCCTGCGGCGAGCAGGAAGGCGCCCACGCCGTAGACGTAGCTGGCGCCCGGCGGGTAGTCGCCCGGCGCCGCGCCGATCGGCTGGATGTCGCCGAGCCGGCCGTCGGCGTAGATCTCGCCAACCAGCCCGCGCCAGCCGCGGGCGACCACCGGCCGGTACGTGGCCGCGTCGAGCACATGGTGATGCACGCCCCAGGCCAGCGCGTAGACGATGAAGGCGGAGCCGGAGGTTTCGGGGCGCGGATACGCGGCCGCGTCGAGCAAACCCGCGCGCCACAGCCCGTCCGCACCCTGCAGCTGCGCCAGCCGCACCGCCATCGCGCGGAACTGGCGCAGGTAGCGCGGGCGGTGAGGGTAGTCGGCGGGCATGTCCTGCAGTACACGCGCCAGGCCGGCCATCGCCCAGCCGTTGCCGCGGCTCCAGAACAGCTTCTCGCCGTTGGGCTCGCGCTGGTGCAGGTAGCTGGCGTCGCGGCTGTACAGGTGTTGCGCCGGGTCGTACAGCAGCGCGCTGGTGATCCACCACTGGCGGTCCATGTAGTCGAGATAGGCACGCTGCTGCGTCACCCTAGCCAGGCCCGACCAGGTCGGCGGCGCCATGAACAGCGCATCGCACCACCACCACAGCGGTCGCTGCCGATCGTCGGGCTCGCGCATTTGCATGTCGTAGCGTTCGCGCAGGGGCTTCAGCATCGCGGGATCGGGCGTGCGCGCGTACAGCGCCAGCCACGCCTGCGCCACCGCCTGGTCGTCGGCATGGTGCACGCGCGGGCCGAGGCCCCAGTCGAAGTGCCTGCCTACGCCGTGTACGTAGTCTGCGTAGCGCGGCTCGTGCAGCAGCTCCGCGGCGCGGAGGAAGCCGAGGTAGAGCGGGGCGTAGGTCCAGTCCAGGCTGTCGTGGTCCTTCACCCTGCCGTATTGCCAGGCCGCGACCAGGGCCGCCGCGCGGCGGATGTCGGCGGGACGCGGCGCGCCGGAGAGTCGCGCGCGCGGACCGGGATGGGCCGGCGCATCGCCGGCCGCGGGATCGTCGGCCCGCGCCAGGCGGGGCGACAGCACCAGCAATACGGCAGCCAGCAGGCACAGCACACCCGCCAGCAGGCGCGATGGAAATGCGGACGATGCGTGGCTTGCGGGCGGCATGGCGATCCCGATGGCGGATGGCGTGTTGAGGGCGGGGTCGAGCTTAGGATAGAGTTTCGAAAAGTTTCAACAGATTTTGAAAGTTACGAATTCTTTCTGTTGGCAGGAAGCGGGATGGTCTGGCAGGTGCGCGCGAAGGAGCAGGGCGTCGCGACGCTGCCGCTCGCTGAGTTGCTGCCGGCGCCGGGCGGTATGCCGGACTTCCGTAGCTGATAGCACTATTTGTACGATTATTCGACGCTGGTCGCATCGCCTGCAGGTGCGCGGGCCGGCAGCACGGCACTGACGCACCCCATCGAGGAATACGCATGCAACGTCGAACCTTCCTGCGCCTGAGCGTGCTGACCCCGCTGGCTCTTGGCGCGGGCTGGCGCGCCGGCAGCGTCCGCGCCACCGCGGCCGCAAGCACCCTCAAGCCGGACGGCAGCCCGCACCGTTTCGAGCTGTCCGGGCAACAGTTCCTGCTCGACGGCAAGCCGTTCCAGATCAGGAGCGGCGAGATGCACCCGATCCGCATCCCCGCCGAATACTGGCGCCATCGCGTCCGGATGGCGAAGGCGATGGGACTCAACACGATCTCCGTCTATCTGATGTGGAATGCGCTGGAGTCCGAGCCGGGCGTGTTCGACCTCAAGACCGGCAACCGCGACTTCGCGCACTTCATCAAGCTGTGCCAGGAAGAGGGCATGTGGGTGTACCTGCGTCCCGGACCCTACGTCTGCGGCGAGTGGGACTTCGGCGGCCTGCCGCCCTACCTGCTGCGGCATCCGCACATCCGCGTGCGCGACAAGGACGATGCCGACTACATGGCCGCGGTGCGCCGCTACGTCGCCACGGTCGCGCCGGTGCTGCGGCCGCTGCTGGCGGCGAACGGCGGCCCGATCCTGATGGTGCAGGTGGAGAACGAATACGCCTCGTTCGGCCGCGACCTCGGCTACCTCGAAGCGATCCGTGCGCTGTGGCAGGAACACGGCGTACCCGGGCCGTTCTCGATCTCCGATGGGCTCGGTCAGATACGCGAGGCGAAGACCTACCTGCCCGGTGCTGCGCTGGGACTGGACGGCGATACCGATTTCGCGGGCGCCCAGGCCATCGCAGGCGAGATGCCGGTGTGGATGGGCGAAGGCTATCCCGGCTGGATCACCCACTGGGGCGACAAGGATTTCGCGCGCGGCGACTTTGCCGGCACGCTGGGCAAGCTGCTGGCGGAAGGCCGCTCGTTCAACCTGTACGTGGTGCACGGCGGCAGCAACTTCGGCTTCGGCGCGGGGGCCAACGCGAACGGCGACTACTCGCACTTCCAGCCGGTGATCACCAGCTACGACTATGGCGCGCCGATCGACGAGCATGGCGCGCCCACGGCGGACTACCACGCGTTCCGCAAGATGCTCGCGGCGCATACGAAGCAGCCGTTGCCCGAGGCGCCGGCCACGCCGCCAATGACGCACTTCGCGCCGTTCACGCCGCAGCCGCACGCCGCGCTGTGGGACAACCTGCCCGCCGCGAAACGGGTGCAGCGGCCGCAGCCCTACGAGCTGCTGTTCGGCCAGGACCACGGCCTGGTGCTGTACCGCCGGCCGGTGCAGGGCGGCGGCGAGCTGGCCGTCGATGGCGTGCGCGACTATGCCACGGTGTTCCACGGCGGCCGTTACGTCGACTACCTCTCGCGCGTGCAGCATCCGCAGCTGCGCGCCGGCAACCGGCTGCAGCTGCCGGCGGGTCACGGCAACGCGTTGCTGGAAATCCTCGTCGACAGCTTCGGCCACGTGGGCTACGGCCAGGCGATGGCCGACCGCAAGGGCATCGTCGGCGAAGTGCAGTTGGACGGCCAGCCGCTGCAAGGCTGGGAGGCCGTGAGCCTGCCGCTGGACGGTAGCTGGCTGGCGTCGCTGCGGCCGCTGCATGGCAAGCCGGCGCGGCCGGGCGTGTTCTTCAAGGCCAGCTTGCCGCTGCAGCAATCGGGCGACTGCTATTTCGACATGGCGGACTGGGCCAAGGGCTACCTGTGGGTCAACGGCCAGTTGCTCGGCCGCTATTGGAACCTCGGCCCGCAGCAGCGCCTGTACTGCCCGGCCTCGTGGCTGCGCGCAGGGGACAACGAGGTGCTGGTGTTCGACCTGCATCGCACCGAGGCGGCGGTGATACGCAGTGCGAATTCGCTACACGCCTGATCCGCCGCTTGCGTCTGCACTGTAGGAGCGCACCCTGTGCGCGATTGCTCTTGCTTCGATCAAGCGCCAGAGCAATCGCGCACAGGGTGCGCTCCTACGCAAGCTGTGTCGCTACGCCTTGCCGTGGAACAGCTCGCGCCCGATCAGCATGCGGCGGATCTCGTTCGTGCCGGCGCCGATCTCGTACAGCTTGGCGTCGCGCAGCAGGCGGCCGGCGGGGAATTCGTTGATGTAGCCGTTGCCGCCCAGCGACTGGATCGCCTCCAGCGCCACCTTCACCGCGTTGGTGGAGGCGTTGAGCAGGCAGGCGGCCGGGTCGATGCGCGACTTCACGCCGCCGTCGAACTGCTGCGCCACCATGTAGGCGAAGCCACGCGAGGACTGCAGCGCGGTATACATGTCGGCCACCTTGGCCTGCATGATCTCGAAGGTGCCGATCGGCGCATTGAATTGCTTGCGCTCGCGCACGTAGGGCAGGGTGAGGTCCACTGCCGCCTGCATCAGGCCGATCGGGCCGCCGGAGAGCACCAGGCGCTCGGTGTCGAGACCGCTCATCAGCACGCGCACGCCTTCGTTCACCTCGCCCACGATGTTCTCGGCGGGGATCTCGCAGTCCTCGAACACCAGCTCGCAGGTGTTGGAGCCGCGCATGCCGAGCTTGTCCAGCTTCTGCGCGGTGCTGAAACCCTTCATGCCCTTCTCGACGATGAAGGCGGTCATGCAGCGGCTGCCGGCGACGCGCGGCGCGGTGCGCATGTAGACCAGCAGCACGTCGGCGTCGGGGCCGTTGGTGATCCACATCTTCGAGCCGTTGGCGACCCACACGCCGTCCTTCAGCTCGGCCTTGCAGCTCATCGAGCCAACCACGTCGGAGCCGGCGCCCGGCTCGCTCATCGCCAGCGCACCCACGTACTCGCCCGAGCACAGCTTGGGGATGTACTTCTTCCGCTGCGCCTCGTTGCCGTTGTGGAAGATGTTGTTGACGCACAGGTTGGAGTGTGCGCCGTAGGACAGACCCACCGAGCCGGACGCGCGCGAAATCTCCTCCATCGCCACCATGTGCGCCAGATAACCCATGCCGGTGCCGCCGTACTCGGTCGGTATCGTCATGCCGAGCAGGCCCAGATCGCCGAACTTCTTCCACAGGTCGGCGGGGAACAGGTTGTCGTGGTCGATCTGGGTGGCGCGCGGCGCGATCTCCTTTTCGGCAAAGGCATGCACGGTATCGCGCAGCAGGTCGATTTCTTCGCCGAGGGGGAAGGGGCGCATTGACGGCATTCCAGGGGAATCGGGGTGTAAATGATAGCGTGCCGGCGGCGCAGCCGGTTCAGTGGCGCGCAAAGGCCGCGGCGCGAAACGGAGAGGCCGATGCTCCGTTGATCGGGCCTGCTGATCTGCGTCGTGTCCCGGCGCGCTGCATCTGCGCTCTCCCCTGCGGAGCAGAGGAAGGCTGTGGCGGGGTCAGCCTGTGCCGCAACATGTTTTTCTCCCTCTCCCCACAGGGGAGAGGGTGGGGTGAGGGGCGGGTGCTCGCGACAGCCTTCCGGTTCCGCACTTAGGCTCGCCTGCGGCGGGCTTTCGGTCGCCTTCCGGCGCCCGAGTTCCTTCTCCTTGCTGGCCCACGCCGCCGCCGGAGCGGCGGCGAACAGCGCAGCTGGCCCGCAGGGCGGAGGGCAGGATGCCCGGAGTCAAGAGAAGGAACCAAGAGAAATGGCCTGTTCAATCCGCCGGAAT
>Ga0187815_10000144_pt1 | contig 36301 bp, 35 predicted proteins | sample NC_S_5_FD_132962 | JGI IMG/M metagenome (GOLD analysis project Ga0187815, IMG submission 132962) | Wetland sediment microbial communities from Neuse River Estuary, North Carolina, USA - ASW-S_5 | ecosystem: Environmental > Aquatic > Freshwater > Wetlands > Sediment | place: USA: North Carolina... | reverse complement strand
GGCCTCCGAATCCGTGCTCTGCCTGATGGGTCCCCACTCGCGCGAGTTGATCAGACAAGTCAGCCCGAACGATTTTTCCAATGACAAAAATCCCTTCGGCACGTACCAGGAGATCGAGATCGGCATGGGCCTCGCCCGCGCCCATCGCGTGACCTATGTCGGCGAGCTCGGCTGGGAGCTCTATGTCTCGACCGACCAGACAGCGCATGTCTTCGAGGCGCTGGAAGAGGCCGGCCGCGAATTCGACCTGAAGCTGTGCGGCCTGCACACGCTCGATTCCTGCCGCATCGAGAAGGCGTTCCGCCATTTCGGTCACGACATCACCGACGAGGACCATGTGCTCGAGGCAGGCCTCGGCTTTGCCGTGAAGACCGGCAAGGGCGACTTCATCGGCCGCGACGCGGTGCTTGCCAAGAAGGAAGCCGGCCTCGACCGACGTCTGGTGCAGTTCCGCCTCACCGATCCTGAGCCGCTGCTGTTCCATAACGAGGCAATCGTGCGCGACGGCAAGATCGTGGGCACGGTGACGTCCGGCAATTACGGTCACTATCTCGGCGGCGCCATCGGCATGGGCTATGTGCCGGCCAAGGGCCAGAGCGAGGCCGATATTCTCGGCTCGAAATACGAGATCGAGATCGCCGGCGAGCGTTTCGCGGCCGAGGCTTCGCTGAAGCCGATGTATGATCCGAAGGCGGAGAGGGTAAGGGCGTAGTTCCATCTTACCCTCCCCCTTGTGGGGAGGGTCGATCCGCGAAGCGGAGCGGGGTGGGGTAAATGAAGCGCTGGCGCCTTTCACCCCCACCCCGTCTCACAATCTCCGCTTCGCTTCGATTGCTCGCCGACCCTCCCCACAAGGGGGAGGGTAAAACGCATTAAAACGCCTCCAGCTTCCTTCGAACCTTCCGCAAAAACGCCGCGCGGGTCTCCGGCGTCGACTTGTCCATCAGGTAATGCGCCAGGAACAGCGTGCGGCAGCGCCAGCCGCAGAGCGAACGGATGCCGCGCAGGATCGTCTTGCGACCGGGATGTCCCACCACATGCGACCACCAGCGCGGCGCGCCGCAAGTGGTGATGACGGCGATCTTGGACACGTGCGTCATCAGCGGCCTGATCGGCCCCGGCCCTTTCGGCAATTCGAACGCTACGTCGGTCGCCCAGACACGATCCAGCCAGCCTTTCAGCATCGCCGGCAGGCCGTACCACCAGGTCGGATAGATGAAGACGATGGCCTCGGCCCATTTCAGGTGCTCGATATGCGCCCTCAGCGCCGGATCGGTCGGGGCGCGGTCATTGTACTCGCGACGTTCGCAGTCGCGCATGACGGGATCGAAATTCTCGGCATAGAGATCGATCAGCCGCGCCTCGCACCCCTTTGCCTTTATGGCCTCCAGCGCAGTGTCCCGCACGGCCGCGCAAAAGCTTTCCGGCACGGGATGGCAATAGACGACCAGAACCTTCATGCCGCCCTCATCCCACCTTCTCCAATCCCTTGAACAGGTAGGTTCGCCCGGACCGATATTCATATTCGGGGTTTTCCCAGGCGATCATCTTGCCGGGGTTGAGCAGTCCTTGCGGGTCGGCCTCGCGCTTGAAGGCGAGCTGGATTTTGTCGGTCTGCTTCATTCCGCCCTCTTCCAGCGTGTAGCGGTGCGGATTGAAGATCGGGCAGCCGCTTTCCTCGAAGAGCCGGATGATCGCTTCCAGCCGCTTCTCTGTGGTGAACTTCACCAGCGGCAGACCGAAGCAGGTGATGTTGCCGTCGAAACGCACGAACTCCAGATGCGAAAACACCTCGCCGGGAAACATGGCGTCCATTTTCTCCACCAGCGCAAGCTGGTTGGGAAACGGGTAGAGCGACTGCAGATAGGTGATCGACGGATCGACACGCAGTGCCCGTAGCGTCGTGTGGTTCCAGGCCAGCTCGAAGACCGGCGGCAGGCCCTTCTTCTCCTCATCCGTCATGGCTGCCGCATTGAAGACCACTTCGCCACCCTCCCGGCGCGTGAAGGCAAGGAAAGCGTCCAGCGAATGCGGCGCGACCATCACCAGGCAGATGCTCTGGTCGGGTCGGAAGAAGCGCTGATGGCGCTTGAAATAGTCCTGAGGCAGGGGCGCCGCGATCGGCGTGATAAGCTTCGTCAGAAGCCCATCCTGGCAGCCGAGCGCATTGCCGTAGCGCGCGGCGCCCACAAAACTGTCGAAGCCGACGATCACGTCCACCCAGTCATAGGAAGCGGTCAGCGGCATCTCGACTTCGGTGATGATGCCGTTGGTGCCATAGGCGTGGGTCACCTTGTGCAGGTCCTCGCCGGTGAGGTCGAGCACCCGGGGCTCCGCCTCCATGGTGACGACGCGCAAGCGCAGCACATTGCCGAAATCGCGCAAGCCGCCGAAATTGATCGAGCCGACGCCGCCCGACCCGCCGGCGATGAAACCGCCGATGGAAGCGGTGTTGTAGGTGGAGGGGTGCAGCCGAAGCTCCTGCCCCGAATGCGCGCGCGTCGCCTTATCGATATCGGCGATGATCGCGCCCGGCCCGCACACAACGCGCCCCGGCGACATCGACGTGATCTCGTTCATGTCCGCAAGCGACAGCACCACTCCGCCCGACAGCGGCATGGCCTGGCCGTAATTTCCCGTGCCGGTGCCGCGCGGCGTGACCGGCACGCCATGTCGGTGGCAAGCAGCCAGCACGCGCACCACCTCGGCCTCGTTCTTCGGCGAGACGATGAGATTGCCGGTGACGGTATCCAGCTGACGCTTCAGCACCGGGCTGTACCAATAAAAATCGCGGCTCTTCTGCTGGACGATCTTTTCGTTGTCTTCGATCTTCAGCCCGTCGAGATCGCGTTTCAGCGCTGCGATATCCATCATCCCCCCACCATCAGATCGTCGAGTTCGGCGTAGTCAGGCAGTTCGGCTTTGATCGGTTTTCCGTCGCGCATCACGATGCGGTCGGATTCGGGCCGCGACAGAAGCTCGGTCCAGCTTCGCCCCTTGAAGATGATGAAGTCGGCCGGCCCACCGGCTCGCAACAGCCCTGCCCCGTCCAGCCGCATGACTTCGGCCGGCGTCGCGGCAACCGTCTTCGGCCAGTCCCCGACCGGATGGTCGAAATGCAGGATGCGCGTCGCCATGCGATAGACCTCCAGCATGTCGAGGTCGCCATAGGCGTAGAACGGATCGCGGGTGTTGTCGGACGCCACCGAAACCGGGATGCCCCGCGCCTTCATTTCGTGCAGCAGCGTCACCCCACGCCAGCGCGGCGTGGTGCCGTCGTGGCGACGGTCCTGAAGGTAGAGATTGCACATCGGCAGCGAGACGACCGCGATGCCCGCACGCGCCACCTTGTCCAGCGTATCGAGCACATCTGCATCCGGCTGGCGGGCCAGCGAGCAGCAATGGCCGACGAGGATATTTCCCTCAAAGCCATGGCGCAGCGCTGCCTCCGCGATTTTCTTGAGCGAGACGGCATCGACATTGTCGGTTTCGTCGGCATGGAAATCGAGGTCTAGGCCATGTGCGATCGCAGTGCGGAACACCCGGTCGAGCAACTCATCGAGGTCGGGCACCATATAGGTCACCGCACCGAGCACACCGCGCGCGGCTGACACGCGCCTGGCAAGCTGTTCGAACCACTTGGAATCCCTCACCCCGTCGATGCCGATCAGGCTGACGGCTTGCAGCTCTATGCGGCCCTTCCAGCGCTCGCGCATGCCCTCGAAGACCGGCCATGAGATCGCGTCCTGCGGCGCGGCGCTGTCGAGATGCGTGCGCAGCGCCTTGGTACCGTGGGCGTAGGCCGAGCGCAGCGAAAAATCCATGCGCCGGCCCACGTCCTCCGCGGTCCAGCGCGCGGTACGGTCGGTATCGGTTGCATTGAGCGCGCCGGGAAACGAGCCGTCGGGATTGGGTCTGCGCGGCCAGATGTGGCCCTTGTCGATATGGGTGTGGCAATCGACGAAACAAGGCAGCACGATACGGCCCATGAGATCGATGGTGGCTGCATCAGCCTTGGCCGGTTTCGCGGCTGCGATGCTTTTTATCCGGCCATCCGCAACATCAATATCGACCAGCGCAAATCCGTCTCCGTCGAATGGCGTCTGGAGACCAGGCGTCAGCGAAGAATGCACGCGGGCGTTGACGAGTGTGAAAGCACCGGAGTTGGGAAGATCCACCGTCGCCATCACCCCTCCTGCTTCAGCGCGCTTTCGTGCCAGCGCCGCAAGATGAGATGCGAAACCAGGGACAGCACGAGGAAGATGACGATGCCGGTAAGCGAAATCAGGATCAGCGCGGCGAACAGCCGTGGCGCATTCAGCCGATAGCCGGCCTCGATGATGCGCGAGGCAAGCCCCGACGATTGGCCGGAGGCGCCGGCAACGAATTCAGCCACCACCGCGCCGATCAGCGATAGCCCGCCGGCGATCTTCAGGCCGCCGAGGAAATAGGGCATCGCCGCCGGCAAGCGCAAGTGCCACAGCTCTTGCCAGCGCGTCGCGCCGTTTAGCCGGAACAGGTCGCGCAAATTGCGGTCGACCGAGTTGAGGCCCAGCGTGGTGTTGGAGAGGATCGGGAAGAAGGCCACGATCCACGCGCACAGCAACAGCTTGGCGGTCTGATTGTCGACATAGATATTGATGAGCGGGAAGATCGCCACGATCGGCGTGACCTGCAGCACGACGGCGAAGGGGAAGAACGACATCTCCACCCATTTCGATTGCGCGAACAGCACAGCCAGCCCTACGCCGCCGACCACCGCCAGAAGCAAGCCGAGAAAAGTGATCTTCAGCGTCACCAGCAGCGAGCCGAACAGGAGCCCGGCGTCGGCGTAGAGCGTCTGCACCACCACACCCGGGCGCGGCAGGATGTATTGCGGGATCTCGTTCCAGACGCAAATGCGATCCCACAGCCAGATCGCCAACGCCATGATGGCAAGCGGCAACACCCATCTGCCGATGCGCTCCAGGCGCTGGCTGCGTGCCCGCCGCATCTCTTCCCGATCGACCGCAGGTGCCTGGGTTTGAATTACCGTCATGCCGCACCACTCGAATTGATCCGCATGGCCGCGCCGAGCACATCGGACGCCCGCCGGCAAAGCGCCGCATAGTCCGGCGAGGTGCGAAATGCCTCGTCGCGCGGATAGGCTGCATCCACCGGCACCTCGTCGAACACGCGACCCGGCCGTGCCGCCATCACCACGATCCGGTTGGACAAGAACACGCTTTCGAACACGCTGTGGGTGACGAAGACGGCCGTGAACCGCTCCTCCTGCCAGAGCTCGAGCAGATCGTTGTTGAGCTTGAAGCGGGTGATCTCGTCGAGCGCGGCGAAGGGCTCGTCCATCAGAAGCAGGCGCGGGCGCGTGATCAGCGCGCGGGCGATGGAAACGCGCATCCGCATGCCGCCCGAAAGCTCGCGTGGCACCGCCTTTTCGAAACCGGTGAGGTGCACGCGCTCCAGCATCTTGGCGACAGTCGGAGCTGCTTCGCCACGCGAAACGCCCCCCAGCCGCAGTGGCAGCCAGACATTGTCGAACACGCTCGCCCAGGGTAGCAGCGTCGGCTCCTGGAACACGAAGCCGACGGTAGGTTGCTGGCCGGTGCGTCGCTGCCAGTCGATCATGCCGGTGGTGGGTGCTGTCAGGCCGGCAATGATGCGCAGCGCGGTGGACTTGCCACAGCCGGAGGGGCCGAGGAGGCTGACGAAATCACCCTCCCCGATGGTCAGATTGACGTCACTGAGTGCGGTGACGCCGTTGGAAAAGCTCTTGCCAACCGCGCGAAGTGCCAGGAGCGGTCCACCGCTCCTGACCTTGGCGGATGTTGGTGCTGTGCCGTACTGCATGTTCCGGATGCCAGGTTGGCGCCAATCTATTTCTTCAGATCGAGGCCGACACCCTTGTTCACGAACTGCAGCGTATAGGCCTTCTTGATGTCAAGCCCTTCCGGCACGACCTTGGCCTTCACCATCTTGGCGTAGAAATCGGCCACGCGCTCGTCGGTCATGGCGCCGATGCCGAGCTTTTCCGCATCGCCGGAATCGACGATGCCGTGGTCCTTCATCTGCTTGATCGAGAAGGCGATCTGCTCGTCGGTGATGTCGGGATTGTCCTTCTTGATCATCTCGTTGGCAGCCTTGTTGTCGCCGTAGAGATAATTGTACCAGCCCTTTGCCGATCCATCGACGAAGCACTGCACCACCTGCGGTCGCTCATCAATGGTCTTCTGCATGGCCTCGATGGTGGTGGCATAGGTGCTGAAGCCATAGTCGGCGAGCAGGAAGACATTGGGCTTGAAGCCGCCCTCCTTCTCGACCGCGAAGGGCTCGGAGGTCACGTAGCCCTGCTGGATCGATTTCGGATTGGCGATGAAGGGGGCCGCGTTGAAAGTATAGGGTACGCGCTTGGCCGGGTCGAAGCCGTAGTCGGTCACCATCCATTGGAAGAAGCTTTGCATCCCCTCGTCGCCGAGAATGTATTGCTCCGCCTTCGGCAGGTCTTCCCATTTGTCGAGCCCCTGGCCGGGATGCGACATCACCACCTGCGGCTCCTTCTGGAAGGTGGCGGCCACGATGCGCAGCGGAATGTTCTGCTGCACGGCGTCAAAGGCCTGCAGCAGGTTGCCGCCCATATAGAAGTCGATCTTACCGGCAAGCAGCAGCGGCCGGCCGCTCACCTGCGGGCCGCCCTGCTGGACCGTGACGTCGAGGCCGCAGGCGGCATAGGTGCCGTCGGCCACGGCCTGGTAGTAGCCGCCATGCTCGGCCTGGGCCAGCCAGTTGGTCATGAAGGTGACCTTCTCGTTGGCGAGCGCCACCGAAGCGGATGCGCCGAGAAGCGCGGCCACACCAAAGGAGACGACGATATTCCTGTTCATGCACGCACCCCTCTTCGTGCCCTCGGTCATCCGCTGGGCGTGGAAACACGATTTCGAAGAAGCAAGAGGCGCGCCATGGGGGCTGCAGCGCCGAAGCGGGCATCCTCCCACCCGTTCCGGTCCGAAGCCGGCGCCGTCATGCCATTCGCGCCAGCATCGTGCCCATTTTTTGATGGCCTGTCCACAAGCATGACGTCACGTCAAACGCTTGAATACGACAGCGATTTCGCCATAGGCTGGCTGGAAAAAGAGGGTGAGGATGCGATGTTCAAATTCCTGACGCCGAAATCGATAAGACCGCCTTTCGCGCGCTACAGCCACGGCGTCGAGGTGCCCGCCGGCAAACGGCTGGTCATCTGCTCCGGTCAGATCGGAATCGGGCCCGACGACTCGGTGCCGGAAGATGTCGGCGCGCAGGCTGAGCTCTGCTTCGACAACATAGCGGCGGTACTGACTGAGGCCGGCATGACGCTCGCCAATGTCGTGCGCATCAACACCTTCGTCAGCGACCGCGCCTATCTGAAAACCTATATGGAAGTGCGCGACCGTCTGTTCTCTGAGCCCGCGCCGGCCTCCACGCTGCTGATCGTCGCCGGCTTCTCGCGGCCCGAATTCAAGATCGAGATCGAGGTCATAGCCGCCGGGTGATCGACAAGGGCGAGATCCGGGGTTAGGCCGCAACCAAACAGCAAACGAGGTTCAACGTGGCCGAAGCAAGAAGACGCGTCTGGTGGGGCGACTACCGCACCACCGAATATGCCAATATCGACCCGGAGGCGACGATTGCCGTGCTGCCGGTCTCGGCAATCGAGCAGCACGGACCGCACCTGCCGGTCTCGACCGACACGACCATCATGCAGGGCATGCTGGATATGGTGATCCCTCGCCTGCCCGAAGATCTCGACGTGCGCATCCTGCCTGTCCAGGCGGTCGGCAAGTCGAACGAACATCTGCGCTCGCCCGGCACGCTGACCTTGCCGGCCCCGACGCTGATCGAAGCCTGGACAGAACTCGGCGTCTCCATCGCCCGCGCCGGCGTGAGGAAGCTCGTGATCGTCAATTCGCATGGCGGCAACGAGGAGATCATGGGCATCGTCACGCGCGAATTGCGCGTGCGCTTCGACATGCTGGCGGTGAAGACGAGCTGGCAGCGCTTCGGTCGGCCGGAGGGCATGTACACGGCGCAGGAAGACCGCCTCGGCATCCATGGCGGCGATGTCGAAACCTCGCTGATGCTGCATTTCCGGCCCGATCTTGTCGACATGAGCCAGGCACAGAATTTCGTCTCGAACGTCACCAAGGCGGACGAGCACTTCGACCTGTTGCGCCAGACAGGCACCCATGCCTTCGCCTGGCTGGCGGCCGATATCAACGAGCATGGCGTCGCCGGCAATGCAGCGATTGCCACCGCCGAAAAGGGCCGGCTGACGGCCGAGCATCAAGCCGATGGTTTTGTCCGGCTCCTGCAGGATGTACGCAAGGCGAAACTGTCGGAGTGGCTGGCGTAAGTCCACTCTAATTGCACCGGGGCGGAAGTGACAATGTCGAGGCATGGGTCCCCGGAACCTCCGCATTCGCTACGCTTCTGCTCCGGCCCGAGGACGACGGTCGAATAAATGCCTTCCAAATCGCAGTCGTTTCAGGTCAGCGGCATCTCCCAACCAATTCGTCGTCCTCGTGCCCCGAGCGCGAGCGGAGCGAGCAAGCTCGGGGTTACGGGGACCCATGCCTCAACCGTCTTGCCGTCAAAGGCTTTTCAAGCTAGCGAAACCCATCAATCTCCAGCGCAAAGGGCGTGCCTTCGAACGCATCGGCACCGCGGCCGATGCCTTTGATCGCCGCGATCATGCGCCCTTCGCGCCCGAGCAGTGTATCTGCCACTGCTATGAGCCGCGGATTGGGTGTGGCAGAGGGCGAAACCCAACGCAGTTCCTTCGCGAGTTCCACCTCGTCGCGCTGCGGCGCGAGCGCCGACGCCACGATATAGGCCGACGCCGTCGAGCGGCTGATGCCGGCAAAGCAATGAATGACCAGCGGCCGGACACGATCCCATTCGGCCGCGAAATCGAGCAGCTGGCGCACATGCATCTCGCCCGGCAGCGTCAGGCCAGTTTGCGCTTCCACAATATCGTTCATGGAAAGCATCAGGTGATTCTCGGGCGCAATCGTGGCCGGACGCACCACTTCCGTGCCTGCCGTGAGCAGCGAGACGAGGCGTTCCGCCCCTGCCCGCGACACGGTTTCCTCGACTTTTGACAATGGGCAGACATGGATCACGGCAACACCTCCGTCGCGCTTGCGCCCCGCTTTGCAGCCCACGCGGCCAGTGCCTGTTCCAGCCGCTGCCATTCGGCTTCACTGCCGGGAAGACCGATGCGCAGAGCAGTTCCGTCCCAGCTGAAATTGCGAATCAGGATACCGCGCTCGCCAAGTGCTGCAAACAGCCCGGCCGCATCCGGCAGACGCACGAAGCGGAACAGGCTGGTGCCGCCGCCCATTTGAACGCCCACGCCGGCGAAGAGCGCATTCAGCCGTGCTGCATCTTCGCGCAGCGCGTTTCGCATCGCCTGCTGCCACGCCTCGTCGGCAAGCGCCCTGATGCCATATTCCAGCGTCGGACCGGCCACGGCCCATGGCCCGAGTTCGGCATCGAGCCGCGCAACGAGCGGCTCGGCCGCAACGGCAAAGCCAAGCCGCACCCCGGCCAGCCCGAAGAACTTGCCGAAGGAACGCAGCACGACCAGCCCGCCGCGTTCGACATCGCCGTCGACGCATTCATCCTGCGGGCCAACATCCATAAAGGCCTCGTCGACGACCAAAAGCCCTCCCTTGCAGCGCATCTCGTCGGCCAGCTCCAGAAGATCGCGGCGGCTGGCCACGCGCCCGTCAGGATTGTTAGGGTTGACCACAACCGCAATATCGGCGCCGAACAGCGCATCGAAATCGCGCGCCTCGGCCACAGTATGGCCGGCTATGGCGCAGGCCCGCGCATGCTCGGCATAGGTCGGCCCCAGCACCAGCGCCCGGCCCGGCTTCACCAGCGAAGCAACGCGCGGCAGCAGGATCTGCGTTCCCGGAGCAGGCACGATATTGGCGGCCGAGGGCGCGCCATAGGCCGCTGCGGCGACGGCGGCGAGTTCTCGCGTGCGCACCGGTTCCGGCAGTCGCGAGAAGGCGGTGGCAGGCAGATCGAAAAGCGGATAGGAGTGCGGGTTGATCCCGGTCGACAAGTCGATCCAGGGCTGCGGCGCATGTGGAAACAGCGCGCTGGCCCGGGCCAGACTGCCGCCGTGATCTGCCACCGCATCCACCGAGTTTCCGTTCACAAGCGCCATGTTCGTCCTGCTCGCCTTCCTGTCGCTTCTCATCGAACTGGGCTTCGGTTACCCGGATCGGCTGGTGCGCGCAATCGGCCACCCCGTCATCTGGATCGGCCACCTGATCTCTTTCCTCGACCGGCGCCTCAACCGCGCGACGCTTTCCGACATGCAGCGCCGCATTTCGGGCGTGGTCGCGCTCGTCGTGCTGGTCGGCCTGCCGGCAGCCATAGCTCTCCTCATCGCGTTGACTCTTTCGGCCCTACCCTTCGGCATCATTCTTGTGGCGATCCTCGGCAGCAGCCTGCTCGCGCAGCGCAGCCTGGCCAGTCACGTCAAGGCGGTGGCCGATGCGCTCGACCAGGGCGGGCTGGCGGCCGGCAGGCGCGCCGTCTCCATGATTGTGGGGCGCGACCCGGAAAAACTCGACGAAGCCGCGGTTTGCCGTGCGGCAATTGAAAGCCTGTCGGAGAATTTTTCCGATGGCATCGTCGCGCCCGCCTTCTGGCTGGGCGTCGGCGGACTCGTCGGCGGCGTCGCCTACAAGGCGGCCAACACCGCCGATTCGATGATCGGCCACCGCACGCCGCGCCACGAGGCTTTCGGCTGGGCCGCCGCCCGCTTCGACGATCTCATCAACCTGCCCGCCTCGCGCCTCACGGGCCTGCTGCTGGTCGTGGCGGCCGTGCTGGTGCCAGGCGCTGATCCGAAAAACGCGTGGCGTGCACTGCGTCGAGATTCCGGCAAGCACCGCTCACCAAACGCGGGCTGGCCCGAGGCTGCGATGGCCGGCGCACTCGGCCTGGCGCTGGCCGGCCCGCGTGTCTATGGCGGGATGCTGGTCGAGGACCACATGATGGGCGACGGCCGGCGCGAGGCAACCAGCGCCGACATCAGGCGAGCGCTAAGGCTTTATTGGACCGCTGACCTGATCATGATCGCAGTGTTCGGGCTGCTGGCGGGGTTGGTGGCGTTGGCATAAAGGCTGCAATGCACTTCTTCCCCCTCACCCGGCCTCCGCTTCGCTCGGCCACCCTCCCCCCTTGGGGAGAGGAGATCTGAAAAGCCGCAGCTATTTCGGTTGGACGATCGCGAGTCCTAAAACTCGATCCCCTGCTGCGCTTTCACGCCGGCCGAGAAATGGTGCTTCACCGAGCCCATCTCAGTGACGAGATCGGCCGCCTCGATCAGCGCCGGCTTGGCGTTGCGGCCGGTGACGACCACATGCAGCCCCTCGCGCCGGTTCTTCAGCGTCGAAACGACCATGTCGAGGTCGAGATAGTCGTAGCGCAGCGCGATGTTGAGTTCATCGAGCACGACCAGATCGATGGTCGGATCGTTGATGAGTTCCACTGCCTTGGTCCAGGCGGCCTCGGCGGCGGCGATGTCGCGCTTGATGTCCTGCGTTTCCCAGGTGAAGCCCTCGCCCATCGTGTGCCAGACCACCCGGTCGCCAAAGGCGGCAAAGGCGTCCTTCTCGCCGGTGTGCCAAGCGCCCTTGACGAACTGCACGACGCCGACGCGCCGGCCATAGCCCAGCATACGCAGCGCAAGGCCGAAGGCGGCCGTGGTCTTGCCCTTGCCCGGGCCGGTATTGACGATCAGCAGGCCCTTCTGCTCGATGGTCTTGCCGGCCACCTCGGCATCCTGCACGGCCTTGCGCTTGGCCATCTTGGCTTTGTGGCGTTCGGCTTCGCTGTCGTCGATTTCCTTCATATCATTTCACCTGCATGGGCAGGCCCGCGACCATGAACAGGACACGGTCGGCACGGGCCGCGATCTTCTGATTGAGACGGCCGGCCGCATCGCGAAACCTGCGCGCCAGAGCATTGTCCGGCACGATGCCGAGACCGACTTCATTGGCCACAACGAACCACGGCCCGCGCGGATTGCTCAGCACATCGGCCAGCTGCTCGCTTTCGTGATCGAGATCATGTTCGGCCAGGAGATGATTGGAAAGCCAGAGCGTCAGGCAATCGACCAGCAGCGGGCGGCCATCGGGCACGCCCTCTATTGTGCCGACGAGATCCAGCGGCGCGTCGAGAGTTTCCCAACCCTCGCCGCGGCGACCACGGTGCAGCGCGATGCGCTCCACCATCTCGTCGTCATAGGCCTGTGCGGTGGCAATATAGGTCCATGGCGCCGGAAAGCCGGTCGCCAGCTGCTCGGCATGCGCGCTCTTGCCGGAGCGCGCGCCGCCGAGCAGCAGCGTCATTGTGTTGGCCTCACGCAAAACTGTCGCGCAGGCTCTTTGCCTGTCCGCTGAACCGGCTGCGCACTACGCCGACCAGTGCGCCCAGCACCACCCAGAAAATCAGGTTGGTGACGGTGACTGCGACGACGAACTGGTGGTGCAGGTCCTGCGGGATCGGCGTTTCGTGGCTCGCCGGCTGCGGCGCGCCGATCACGTGCGGCGCAACGATGAGCGCCACGCCAACCAGCGAGAGTACCAGCGAGCTGCGGAAGGCGATCAGGCCGAGACCGGCTGCGGTAGCGACGGCCGTGCCGATCCACCACACCTGACGAGCCGCAAGGTCGGCCGCCGGCATGGCCGGCAGTTCCGGCGGCAGGCCAAGGCCGGGTGCCAAAGTGAACACGGCAAAGCCGGCAAAGCCCCAGAACACGCCCTGACGCCAATTTGCGATGCCACCGGCCAATTCCGACACGGCGACGAGAACCAGAGCAAAGCCGATGCCAGTGACGATGTTGGCAAGCACGGTGAAGCTGAAGCGCTCGAAGCCGTCTGCCGGCTCCCAGGCTTCTTCCTCCTCGGCGGGCGCAGCGGCTTCTGCGGTCGCAGGCGCGCTCATTTCCATGCCCGACATGTTATGTGCCGAGCCGTGGTCGTGACCGCCGCCAGCCTCCTCATAGACCTCTGCCTGCAGAATCAGCGGAACGGTAGCAAAAGTCTGCATCCCAGCCATGACGACGCCAGACAAAAGCCCGGCGATCGCCGCGATGAACACGACGTTGCGAAACACTGTCATGGGAACCCCCCTGTTAGTGGCAGGGGAACGCCAGCGAGTGACGGTAATCGTGGGCGGCGTTGTGGAGAACGTCCATGTGCGAGAAGCCGACGAAGCCGATCATAAACAGCCCGAGCAGCGCGGAAAGCACAAGCTGCGTGGCGCGCGAGGCAGAGCTTGCGGAAGCGCCGAGCGTCGAAGAAATCGTGTTCATTCCAAAATCCTTTCACCCTCCACCCGAGGGCATCTAGCGTTGTCTTCGTCGTCGGCAGGTCTCCTGGCTTGCGGGTCTGTACCCTTCCCCGCCTTCCCGAGGTCACCCTCAGTGGCATTTGGGGAGAGCTCTCCGCACACAGTTGCGGGGGCAGCCGCGGCTTAGGGCGAAAAGCCCATACCGCATTCCCTCTTGTTCCGTCCGGAACCGACGACGGCCGCGACTATACGGAGAATCAGACCATCCGGCAAACCATATTCCCGCCCTTTTTGGGACCGGTCGGGTCGCAAACACGCAAGTGGCGTGGGATCCTGTCGTGGCGGCACGATTGACAAGCGCCGCGCTCCAGTGTCCGCTTAGCCGTTGTCGACCGGGAGAGCGCCCATGCGAGCCGACACCGAACACAGCGATCCTTACAACGGCCTCCGAGAGGCCGAGGCGACGCTTCCGTCTCGTTCCTACTGGGATGCGACCGAGTATCAGCGCGACCTCGACGCAATCTGGTACCGCAACTGGCTGATGGTGTGCCGCGAGGCCGACATCGCCCTGCCACTTGCCTATCGCGTCTTCACCGTCGGCACACAGCAGATCCTGATCATCCGCGACGAAACCGGCACGCTTCGCGCCTTCCACAACACCTGTCGCCATCGCGGCTCACAGCTTTGCCGCGAAAGCAAGGGGCGGCTGAAGGCGAAGCTGCTCACCTGCCCCTATCACGCCTGGTCCTATTCGCTGCGCGGCAACCTCATCCGGGTGCCATCGAAAGCATTGCCCGCCGGCTTCGACAAGGCGGACCATCCGCTCTATCCGGTCGCGTTGTCGGTGTGGCGAGGCTTTGTCTTCATCAACCTGGCCGAAGAAGCCCACGGCGCCGCCACTGATGATTTCGACCCCGGCTCAAGCGACCTCGCCAACTGGCCGCTGGAAGACCTCGCCACCGGCCATGTGCTGCGCAAGGTGATGAACTGCAACTGGAAGGTCTTTTGGGAGAACTTCAACGAGTGCCTGCACTGTCCCGGCGTGCACAAGCATCTTTCCCATCTGGTGCCGATTTACGGGCGCGGCCTGATGGCGCGCCACGACGATCCCGACTGGGCGCTGCACGCCGACAACGACGCGCCGGAATATGCAGGGGGCTTGCGCGCCGGTGCCGAAACCTGGTCGGAGGACGGCCGCGTGCATGGGCCTGGCTTCAAAGGGCTTACCGAGACCGAACGGGCAGCCGGCCAGACCTATGCCTCGCACCTGCCGTCGATGTTCATCGTCGGCCATGTCGACTATGTGCGCACTGTGCGCCTGCTGCCGCTTGGGCCCGAGCAGACGGAACTCACCGCCGAATGGCTGTTTCCAGCGGAAGCTCTGTCATCGGATGGCAAAGGCCTCGAGAACATCATCTCCTTCGGAACGCGCGTGCTGGAGGAGGATGCCACGATCTGCGAGATCAACCAAAAGGGCTTGCATTCGCTGCGCCATGCCGCCGGCGTGCTGATGCCGGAGGAATATGAGCTGCACCGCTTCCATCAATGGGTGCGCAACCAGCACGCCGCCCACGCAACTACATCGACTTCGGCAGATGGCGCCAGGTGAGAAGGCCGCAGCCGATGGTGAGGATGCCCAGCGTGCAGAACACGCCGCCAAGCCCGACGAAGCTCAGCACCACGGAATAGACCAGCGGCGGCAGAAGCTCGGACAGGTCGAGATAGGTTCTGTAGACGGCCGTCATCTGCGGCCTTTCATAGGTGTGGACGGCCCGCATGAAGGCGGTGGAGCCGAGCGCATCGAGCGCCACGGTGAACAAGGCGCCCAGAAGCAGGAAACCGCCGGTCGCCAGCGGCCATTTCTCGCCATTGAAGCCAGCGGCGAACAGGGCTGCGGTCATGGCGAAGAAGGCGAGCGTGATGATATTGCGCGCGCCGAAGCGACGCCCGGCCTTGCCCCAGAAGATCGCCGCGAACAGCAGCGCATTGCCGGCGGAAACCAGAAGACCGCCCGCAAGCTCGCCCTGCCCCGTCACCACCATCAGGATCGGCCCGTAGACGAAGAACGTCGACCAGAAGCAGGAACGGCCGAAAGCGATCACCCAGGCGAGCCGCAGGCGCGGCTGCGAGACGAAGCGGCCGATATTCTTGAGCGGATTGACCGGCCGTGTCTTGCCGGGGCGGATGAACGGATCGTCGCCCAGACGGAAATGCCAGAACGCGATAAGCTGAGCCGCCGCGAACAGGACCACCAGCCCCTGGGCAGCGACGATGCCATAGCGCGTATAAAGATAGACGCCCAGCGTCGGGCCACCGGTCCAGGCGATCATCGACCAGGCCATCCGCATCGATTCGGCCTGCATGATCTCCGTCTTGCGGATGTTGTCCATGATGTAGAGATTGAGCGTAATGGAGAGCGCGCTGGCGCCCATCACGCGCGCAAGCATGCCGAGCAGCTGGCCTGTCAATGTGTGCGTCATGAACAGCAGCGCGCCGACGGCGAGCAGTGCAGCCCCGGTACTGTAGATCCAGCGCCGCGAGAAGCGGTCGATGAGCATCGGCATGAACAGCGTTACGGAAAGCCCGATCAGCGCCACCAGCGTATAAAGCAGCGATACCGTCTGCTTGTTCTGCAGGAGTTCGTAGGCCTGGATCGGCACGACGCTGGTGATGGTCGCGCGCGCAAAGGACTCCAGTGCGTAGAGCGTGGCGAAGGTTCGCGCGCCAGCCGGTTTGACGGCCGGAAGCCAGATGGGATGCCTTACCTGCGTGACCATGCCTGCACCGGGTCGTTCATCGGCACATTTGCAGGCAATACGGTATCGCCGATAGCAGGAAACCGACCTTTAGCCGTCGCAAAGACTTTTGGGCCTATCGGTCGCGTGCCGTGGCCCATGAGCGTTTCAAGCCGCGTCCCACTCCGGCGCGAAGTCGCCATCGCACAGACGCTTGTTCTGGCCGCGCAGCGCCGAAATGGCCGCCATTTCATCGGCCGAGAGCGCAAAATCGAAGATGTCGATGTTTTCAGCCAGCCTTGCAGCCTTGGTGGTGCGGGGGATTGCCGCCACCCCTTCCTGTTGCACATGCCACCGCAGAACGATCTGCCCGGGCGTCTTGCCGTGCCGGGCGGCCGCATCTTGCACCGCCCTTTCCTCGAACAGGCCACCGCCACGAAACAGCGGGCAGTAGGAGACCATTGCGAGGCCGCTGCCACGGCAGAGGCCCAGGACCCTGCGCTGGTCGAGATAGGGATGATGCTCGACCTGGTTGGCGACCAAAGGTGCGTCGGAAAGCTCGATTGCCCTGGCAAGCAAGGCCGTGGGGAAATTGGCAACGCCGATATGGCGCGCAAGGCCCTCGCGCTTCACCGCATTGAGCGCCCTGATCGAGCCTTCGAGCGGGATATTCGGATTGGGCCAATGAATCAGCAGGAGATCAACCTGATCGAGGCCGAGATCCTTCAGGCTGGCCTCAGCCGAACGCTGGAGATCGCCCGGCGCAATGTCGGTCCACCACACCTTGGTGGTGACGAACACCTGGTCGCGCGCAATGCCCGAGGCGCGCAGGCCGGCACCGACCGCAACCTCGTTCTGATACATGCGCGCCGCGTCGACATGGCGATAGCCTATTGCCAACGCGTCGGACACCAATTGCGCGCAGTCCTCGCCTCTCAACGTCCAGGTGCCGAGACCAAGCGCCGGTATCGATGCGCCATTGGCATTCACGTTGTGCATGGTTTTCTCCACGTCATTGTCCGGCCAGCTTATCGGCGCAAAGATCGGAAACGATTTCACAGCCATAAACAGATTCGAAATGCCACAGCGACCCCTACCTCCAGAAAAGATACGGCGTCGCGGCGGCCTGTGCTAACGATGACATCATGACCACGACACCCGCAAGCCAAGCCGTTCACCTCGGCACCCGCGTGGATCAAGCCACGCCTCCGCGCAGCAAGCGCATCATCGCGCTCGACATCGCGCGCGGCCTGGCGCTCGTGGCGATGGCCATCTACCACTTCACCTGGGATCTGGAATTTTTCGGCTATGTCGAGCCGGGCATGACGGCGGTCGGCGGCTGGAAACTCTTTGCCCGCTGCATTGCCTCGAGCTTCCTGTTTCTGGTCGGTGTCAGCCTTGTGCTGGCGCATGGCCGTGGCATCCGCTGGAAACCGTTCTGGCGCCGCTTTGCCATGATCGCCTGCGCGGCTCTGGCCATTTCAATCGCGACGCGGATCGCAACGCCGGAAGGGTTCATCTTTTTCGGCATCCTGCATCAGATAGCGCTGGCCAGCCTGCTCGGCCTCGCCTTCCTGCGGTTGCCGCCGCTGCTCACCCTCCTTGTCGCGGCTCTGGCGATCACCGCGCCCAATTTCCTCCGCGGCGAGTTCTTCGACCACCCCGCCCTTTGGTGGGTGGGGCTATCGCCGGTCAACCCGCGCTCCAACGACTATGTGCCGCTGTTCCCATGGTTCGGTGCCGTTCTGGCAGGCATCGCCGCCGGCCGTTTCGCCGTCTCAAGCGGCTTCTTCGGCTGGCTTTCCGGCGTGAGCTTCGGTGCGTGGGCAAAGCCGTTCGATTTCGCGGGGCGCCACAGCCTGGCCTTCTATCTCATCCACCAGCCGGTATTGATCGCTTGCGTATGGGCCTTCTCACAGGTCATGCCGGCGCAGGTGCCGTCTCAGGAAGTGCGCTTCCGTGCGTCCTGCGAGCGCACCTGCGAGCAAAGCCGCGACGCCGATTTCTGCGCGCGCTACTGCGCATGCATGCTCGACACCCTCGAAGGAGACGGCCTGAATCAGCTGTTCAGCGGCCCTCCCTCGCCGGAGCTTCGCGCCAAGATAGAAGAGAACGCCACCATCTGCACCGCAAGGACCGATGGCGAATTGCCTGACGGAGGAACGCAGTGACGACCGACTACCGCACAAGACCCAACACCTTTCCATGGCCGCCGCTGGTTTACATGGTGGCCGTCATCCTCAGCATTGTGCTCAGCATCTTCTATCCTCTGCCATGGTTCGCCGGCCTTATGGGCGACATATTGTTTGCCGCGGGCTGGCTGGCGGTGCTCGGTGCCATTGCCATGTATGTCTCGGCACTCCACGTCATGCGGCGGGCACAGACCACAGTCCTGCCGACAAAAGCCGCCGAACATCTGGTGACCGAAGGCGCTTTCGCCATTACCCGAAACCCGATCTATCTCGCCATCGCGCTGCTGATGATCGGCGTCGGCCTGGTGACAGGCATCGTCTGGTTTTTGCTGTTCGCCGTCCTTGGCAGCTTCGCAACGCAGAAGCTGGCCGTCGAGCGCGAGGAAAAACATCTCGAAGCGCGCTTCGGCAAGCGCTATCGCGATTATGCCAAGCGGGTGCGCCGCTGGATTTGACGCTGCTTTGAGACATTCCGTCCCGCGCCCATTGGAGCACGAACACCCGGCGGGGACAGAGACTTCAGGGAAAAAGGCGCGCCTGCTGCCGGTCAGGTGGTGACGCCGAGTTCCACGAGCCGTTCGACGCAGGATTCCTCTGCCTGGTCCAGTTCCGCCAGCGTCTCCTCCAGGTCGCGCCGCTTCTGCCGCAACTCCTCGCGCTTTTCCTCGATGCGCTTCAGCATCAGGTTCAGCTGCCCCACCTCCCCCGGCGGCTCCTTGTACATCTGAATGATTTCGCGGATCTCGCTGATCGAGAACCCGAGCCGCTTGCCGCGCATGATCTGCTTGATCAGATGGCGGTCGGACGGCCGGAAAAGTCGCGTACGCCCCCGTCGAACGGGCTGAATCAGCCCTTCGTCCTCATAGAAGCGAAGCGTGCGCGTGGATATGTCGAACTCGCGGGTCAGCTCGGTGATCGAATAGTATTCCCGCATCATGATCTCTTCCCGCAATTCGCTCCCCGCGACTTGAGCGGAAATGTTCGCATGGCATTTACGTAAAAGTCAATCGAGAACAAAAAACCCTGTTGGCACAGGAGGGATCTACAAAAGCCCGAACCACCACGTTGCCAGCCCGAGAAACGCGAAGAAGCCGACCACGTCGGTTACGGTCGTTACGAACACGGCCGACGCAACGGCTGGGTCGGCCCCCAGGCGGTGCAGCAGGAGCGGAATGAGGATGCCGGCAAGAGCGGCCACGAACATGTTGATGATCATGGCGGCGGCGATGATGCCGCCCAGATTGGTATCCTGAAACCACGTACCGGCCACGATGCCGATCAGCACAGCGAAAATAATGCCATTGAGGAAGCCGACGCCCATTTCACGGCGGATGATGCGACCGGCATTGTACATGTCGAGATTGCGCGTAGCCAGCGCCCGCACGGTGACCGTCATGGTCTGCGAGCCGGCATTGCCACCCATGCCAGCCACGATCGGCATCAGCACCGCCAGCGCCACGATGTGCTCGATGGTGCGGTCGAACAGGCCGATCACCGAGGCTGCCAGGAAGGCTGTGAGAAGATTGATCAGCAGCCAGGGCACGCGCGAACGCGAGGCCGTGAGGATCGTGTCCGAAAGCTCCTCGTCGCCGACACCGCCCATGCGCAGCAGGTCTTCCTCGGCCTCTTCCTGGATCACGTCGACCACGTCGTCGATGGTCAGCACGCCGACGAGACGATCATTCTCATCCACCACCGCCGCCGACAACAGGTCATACTGCTCGAATTCACGCGCGGCCTCCTCCTGGTCCATGCTGGCCGGAATGGCGTGACGCGTCTCGTGCATGACGTCATCGATCTTGACCGAGCGCTTGGAGCGCCGGATCTGGTCGAGGTCGATGGCGCCGAGCAGCTTGAAGGTCGGGTCGATAACGAAAATCTGGCTGAACCTGTCTGGCAGGTTCTTGTCCTCGCGCATGTAGTCGATGGTCTGGCCGACGGTCCAGAAAGGCGGAACTGCCACGAACTCGGTCTGCATGCGCCGGCCGGCGGTCTCCTCCGGATAGTCCAGCGAGCGACGCAATCTGATTCGCTCGGTGAACGGCAGACGGGCAAGAATCTCGTCCTGATCTTCCTCGTCGAGATCTTCGAGAATGTAGACGGCATCGTCCGAATCGAGCTGCTGCACGGCCTGTGCGATCTGCTCGTTGGGCAGGTTGTCGACGATTTCGAGGCGAATGGCCTCATCGACCTCGGTAAGCGCTGAGAAGTCGAAGTCGGCACCCAGGATATCGACCAGCGCCCTGCGCTGCTCCGGCACCAGCGCTTCCAGCAGATGGCCAAGTTCGGACTGATGCAGGCTGCCCACGTCCCGCTTGAGCGCCTCCGCATTATGCACAGCTATCGCCGTGCCGACCTCGGCGAGGAAGGACGTGCGTATGACGCCGTCATCGTCATAGATGTCGGCATGGAGATGTGGATGGCCGGAAGCTCCCGGCGAATGTTCGTCCTGGCCCAAATGCTTCCCTTGCTGTGCGTATGCGGGCGGATCTGCCGGTCAGGTCTAAAGCAGAATGCGCGGGAACATCAATCGATATGAGCCCTTTTCCCACGCTTGCAGGCATCGCTCCCGCCGTAGAGCGGGCTGAAATACTCCCCGGCTGCAAAGCCGGGTAGACATGGCCGCCCCCGCCAGGTGCACGGCGACGCCGTGCTTGCTCGGCAAAAGATGATAAAAGTATTTTGAGTATCGGATGGGTGACAAAACCCTTCAGGGTTTCGTTGGTGCGGTCGAGAAGACTCGAACTTCCACGGGTTGCCCCACAGCGACCTCAACGCTGCGCGTCTACCAATTCCGCCACGACCGCACGTCACGAAAGGGCCGGTCTCGACCGGCAGGGGGCATGTAGCAAATCGCTTTGGGGGACACAAGTGCGCCGCGACGAATATTCGTCGTCTTTACAAAGATAGATGAGAGCCCTTTTGAGGGGACAGGCGAGAGCCCTTTGCAATGCCCTCGAACGCCGGCTTTTCGACGCGAAAAACTGGACCTTTCGGTTCACCACAGCCATATGTGGAACGACGATTTTTTGGAAACGACCATGAACGAACGCAGCCAGATCGATACGTCCTTCCTGCCGGCGACAGAATCACCGCCCGTGGAATGGCGAATCGAGCCTGGCCTGACCGCTTACGAAGACGCGCTCGCCTTCATGGAGGCCCGCGCGGCAGCGATTCGCGACGGCAGTGCGGGTGAGATGGTGTGGCTGGTGGAACATCCACCGCTCTACACCGCCGGAACAAGCGCGCAGGCCGACGATCTCGTCGATGCGAATCGCTTTCCGGTGTTCAACGCCGGACGCGGCGGCGAATACACCTATCATGGGCCTGGCCAGCGCGTGGCCTATGTCATGCTCGATCTGAAGCGCCGGCGCGAGGATGTGCGCGCCTTCGTGGCCGCGCTCGAAGCCTGGATCATTGCCACGCTCGATCGCTTCAACGTGCGCGGCGAACGGCGCGAGGACCGCGTCGGCGTCTGGGTCGTCCGGCCGGACCGCCCACGGATGCCCGACGGCTCAGCCGCCGAGGACAAGATCGCCGCAATCGGAATAAGGCTGCGACGCTGGGTGAGCTTTCACGGCATTGCCATCAATGTCGAGCCGGAGCTCGAGCATTTCAGCGGCATCGTCCCCTGCGGCATAGCCGATCATGGCGTCACCAGCCTTGTCGATCTCGGCCTGCCCGTCACCATGGCAGACCTCGACGTAGCCCTGAAAGCCGCCTTCGAAGCTGTGTTCGGGCCGGCGCTCGCGGCGCCCGAGACGCGTCGCAAGGCAGGCTGAGTTATAGAGCAGATACCTGCCCAAAGTTCGGGCCGGTCACATCGCGCCGATCCACATCGCCATGGTGACAAGAAACGCACTCATGCAAATCAGCGAGATGACATCCTGAATGAGGTCGGTCATAGAACCCTCCTGTATTTGATATGTTTTCAATTTGTTCTAATTTTGTTCCATTGTCAAACCCGAGTCAGTTTCAAATGCGCTGAGGCGGCAACGCGGTTAATAAAAGGTTACGAGGTCGCCTTATCCGCAAATCTCTTGCCAGGCGGAGCAGCCTTCCGATCCTTCTTCGCGGAACCTCGCACCCGCGACATAAAATCCGGCGCGGGAGTCAGCGGAGTCGGAGGGAGAAGTTGGTCAAGGTTTCAGGCAGACAAAACGCCGTCCCGGCCAAGTGGCAAGGCAACCGCGAGCGGGAAGCCATTGAGCCCAGGTCGAGGACGAAGAGGGCAACGCAGCACGGTACTTGACGACGCACGGGCCGGGCTTGGTGCTGGTGCGATCAATGAACCCGGACGGCCTTCCGCGCCGTACTCGGTGAATTTCCACGATGGCGCCGGGATCTATTGCTGAAAACCCGTTCCCGAGCCGCCCATTGGACAAGGTCGGGGCTCGCCCTCTCCCCAATGAGACGAAGAAACCGGGCGTGGCGCCTTAGATGGGCACTACCTTGCCCTCTGAAAGGGTAACGCGCCTGTCCATGCGCGCGGCAAGTTCGTGGTTGTGCGTGGCGATCAGCGCCGCGAGACCGGACTGGCGCACCAGCGCCGACAAGGCATCGAAGACATAGCCGGCGGTGACCGGATCGAGATTGCCCGTCGGCTCGTCGGCCAGCAGCACCAGCGGCGCGTTGGCCACGGCGCGCGCGATCGCCACGCGCTGCTGCTCGCCGCCCGAAAGTTCGGCCGGTCGGTGATGGCCGCGTTTGCCGATCTGCATATAGTCCAGAAGCTGGGCCGCTCTTGCCTTGGCCTCCGTGCGCGGCAGGCCGCGCACGAGCTGCGGCATCATGATGTTCTCGATGGCCGAGAACTCCGGCAGCAGGTGATGGAACTGGTAGACGAAGCCGATATCGTTGCGGCGGATGGCCGTGCGCGCATCGTCGGACAGGCGCCCGCAGGCACGGCCGCCCAGCACCACGTCACCGGCATCCGGCTTCTCGAGAAGGCCGGCGGTGTGCAGTAAGGTGGACTTGCCCGCGCCCGACGGGGCAATCAACGCCACCATCTCGCCGCGCCGCAGGGTGAACTCCGCGCCGTTGAGAATGGTCAGCTTGCGCGGCCCCTGGATGTAGTGCCGCTCCACGCCCTTCAGTTCGAGGATCGTTTGGGCTGCCATCATTCGTACCGCAATGCTTCCACAGGATCGAGCTTGGCCGCGCGCCAGGCAGGGAACAGGGTTGCCAGGAAGGAAAGCGCCAGCGCCATGAGGACGACGCTGAGCGTTTCGCCCATATCCATCTTGGCCGGCAGCCGGCTGAGGAAATAAAGCTCGGGATTGAACAGCACCGTGCCGGTGATCCACGAGAAAAACTGGCGGATCGATTCCACATTCAGGCACACCACGATGCCGAGGACGACGCCCGCAAGCGTTCCGGTCACGCCGATCGCGGCGCCCGTCATCATGAAGATGCGCATGACGGCGCCGCGCGTAGCCCCCATCGTGCGCAATATGGCGATGTCCCTGCCCTTGTCCTTCACCAGCATGATCAGGCCGGAAATGATGTTGAGCGCGGCCACCAGCACGATCAGCGTCAGGATCATGAACATGACGTTGCGCTCGACCTGCAGCGCGGAGAAGAAGGTCTGGTTGCGTTGGCGCCAATCGCTGATGAAGACCGGCCGCTGCGCGGCTTCTTCCACACGCGGCTTCAGCGTTTCCACCGCATCGGGATTGTCCGCGAAGATCTCGATGGTCTGGGCACGGTTCTCCATATTGAAATAGAGCTGCGCCTCGCTGAGCGGCATGTAGACGATCGAAGCGTCGTACTCCGACATGCCCACCTCGAAGATGGCGACGACCGGATAGCCCTTCATACGGGGCGTCGTGCCCATCGGCGTCACATCGCCGTCGGGCGAAGTAAGCGTGATGGTATCCCCAAGCCCGATTCCGAGATTCTCGGCCATGCGCGAGCCGATTGCCACGCCGCCGCTCTCGTCAAAACCGGTCAGCGAGCCCTGCTTGACGTTGCTGGCCACCAGCGGGATCTTTTCGAGGTCCTGGCCGCGCACGCCGCGCACCAGAGCGCCCGTCCCTGCCCCGACCTCACCCTGGGCCAGCACCTGGCCGTCGATCAGCGGAACGGTGTATTTGACACCGGGCACACCGTCGATGCGCTTGGCCACGGCGTCATAGTCCTCCAGCGGCGTATCGACCGGCTGCACGATAAGGTGCCCGTTGATACCGAGGATGCGCGTGAGCAGCTCGGCGCGGAACCCGTTCATCACCGCCATGACAATGATGAGCGTGGCCACGCCCAGCATGATGCCTACGAACGAGATCGAGGCGATCACCGAAATGACGGCCTCCTTGCGGCGGGCGCGCAGATAGCGCCACGCCACCATCCGTTCGAAAACGGAGAACGGTCCGGCGCCAGCCGGTTTGGCCGCCGCCTTCGCCATCAGGCCTTACCGAAGCGGGCGATAGCAGCCGGGATCGACAGCGTCTCGCGCTCGCCGGTGCGGCGGTTCTTGACCTCGACCTCACCCGCAGCCACGCCGCGCGGACCGACGATGACCTGCCACGGCAGACCGATCAGGTCGGCGGTGGCGAACTTGCCGCCCGAGCGCTGGTCGGTGTCGTCATAGAGCACTTCCACGCCGGAGGTTTCGAGCGCGGCATAGATTTCTTCCGAGACGCGGTCACACTCGGCGTCGCCCACCTTCATGTTGATGACACCGACCTGGAAAGGCGCAACGGCCTCCGGCCAGATGATGCCGTTCTCGTCGTGGCTGGCCTCGATGATCGCGGCAATGAGGCGCGACGGCCCGATGCCGTAGGAGCCCATGGACACGTAGTGGTCCTTGCCGTCCGGCCCGGCAACCTTGGCTTCCATCGGCTTCGAGTACTTCTCACCGAAGTGGAAGATGTGGCCGACCTCGATGCCGCGCGCCGAGAGCTGGTCGCCGGCGGGAACGGCATTCCACGCGGCCTCGTCGTGCATCTCGTCCGTGGCGGCGTAAGGCGTCGTCCACTCCTTGACGATGTTCGCGATTTCCGCGTCATCGGAAAAGTCGGTGTTCTCGCCGGGCACCGGCAGGCTCAGGAACTCGCGTGCGCAATAAACCTGGCTCTCGCCGGTCTCGGCCAGGATGATGAATTCGTGGCTGAGGTCGCCGCCGATCGGGCCGGTGTCGGCGCGCATCGGGATCGCCTGCAGGCCCATGCGCGTGAAGGTGCGCAGATAGGAGACGAACATGCGGTAGTAGGCGGCCTTGGCCCCTTCGTAATCGATATCGAAGGAATAGGCGTCCTTCATCAGGAACTCGCGGCTGCGCATGACGCCGAAGCGCGGGCGACGCTCGTCGCGGAACTTCCACTGGATGTGGTAGAGGTTCAGCGGCAGGTCCTTGTAGGTCTTGACGTAGGAGCGGAAGATCTCCGTGACCATCTCCTCATTGGTCGGGCCGAACAGCATGTCGCGCTTGTTGCGGTCCTTGATGCGCAGCATCTCGTCGCCATAGGCATCGTAGCGGCCGCTCTCGCGCCACAGATCGGCCGACTGGATGGTCGGCATCAGGATTTCCAGCGCGCCGGCGCGGTCCTGCTCCTCGCGGATGATCCGGCACACCTTGTCCAGAACGCGCTTGCCCAGCGGCAGCCAAGAGAAGCTTCCGGCCGCCTGCTGGCGGATCATGCCGGCACGCAGCATGAGCCGGTGCGAGACGATTTCCGCCTCGCGCGGGTTCTCTTTCAGGATAGGCAGGAAATAGCGCGACAGACGCATGAGAAATTCCGTCAAATACCAAGAAGGGCCAGAACCGGAATCGGCACCGGCGCAGAAGTTGCCTGCCCGCGCTTCATAGCCATTTCAAGGCAGCTTGGAAACCCGATCTCGTGCCGCAATTGCCCGGAAAAAGGTCTTTGGAGCACGTGCCAAGGGCGACGGAACCATGGGTTTTGCCCGGAACGTATGCAGAAGCTGCATCTTTATTGTGCAGCGCAGCACATCTTGCAGGCCCAACTTGAAAAAATGTTCGTGACAATTCAGCGCAGCTTGGTCTAGTGTGCTGCGATAAATCGAGAGGGCAGAGTAAAAAATCTGCTCTCCTACGCGGTCAAAGTCTTGGGAGGATGCGATCTAGGCGCGATTTTCCGCAGCCGCCGACAACGGAACACAGATCGGACGCGTTTAACTGCAAGGCCTTGTGCCTTGCATTTTTTTTGCGCAATCGTCTCTACGCCACCTGTCCAGACAGCTTTTGCGAATCCATTCGTAGCAGTAATTATACTAAATCACTAGACAAAATTACTTGGTACCCTCGCAACCTCGCCGTGACGTCCGGGCGCCTGCCCTTCACGTTATCGTGCAAGGCGCGCCGCCAGGGACATCGTCGCGAACGGATTGAAGCGGACTGCCAAGAGCAGGCAACAGACGGCTGCAGCAGGGCAACCTCCTGCCTGAAGCCTCAATTGGACTGTGGCAGATACATCGGCAGGTCGTCGAACGTGAAGCCGCGCACATGAAAGAGGTAGTAGAACCCGCCATAGATGATGAACGCCAGGATCGTCGTGATGATGAGCGCACGACGCATATGCGGGCCGCGGGGGGCGCTCGGTTCAGTGCCGAGCGTCACGTTATTGTCCTCGTCCTGCGTCTTCAGGCCGAAGGGCAGTGCAATGAACAGCACCGTCCACCAGATAACGAAATAGACCGCAATTGCCGCAAACCAGCCGCTCATGAGCTCACACCTGTTCCAGTTCGACCAGCGTACCGAGAAAATCCTTGGGGTGCAGGAAGAGCACCGGCTTTCCGTGCGCACCTGTCTTGGGGTTGCCGTCGCCCAGCACCCGGGCACCGGCCGCCATCAGACGGTCGCGCGCCGCGATGATGTCTTCCACCTCGTAGCAGAGGTGATGCATGCCGCCGGCCGGATTCTTTTCAAGAAAGGCAGCGATCGGCGATCCCTCGCCCAGCGGCTCCAGCAGCTCGATCTTGGTGTTGCCGGTGTCGATGAACACCACCGTCACACCATGTTCGGGTAGTGCCTGCGGTTCGGTCAGCCTGGCGCCGAGCGTGTCGCGATAGACGGCGCTCGCAGCGGCGAGATCCGGCACGGCTATGGCGACATGGTTCAAACGGCCAAGCATTGTTCACATCCCTGAGATAGCGAATAGGGAGTAGTGAATAACGAGTAGGGAACAAGTGGGGCAAGGAATATCCATAATCTATTCGCTACTCGCTCACCTCGTCACAAACACCGTCACGAGCGGCTTCTTGCCCCAGGCTTCATTGGCGGCGGCGCGAACCGCGCGCCGGACAGCCTCCTGAACAAGGTCCAGGTCTTTTCGGCGTGCGCGAGGTATGCTGTCCACCGCGCCGATTGCCGCATCCAGCATGAGGTCTTCCAGCTCCTCGCCGCGCCCGTCAGTGCGAGCAACACCGATCGACACGATATCCGGATCACCCGACAGTTCATAGCGATCGTCGAGCACGACGTTCACCGCCACATGGCCGACATAGGAAAGCTTGCGCCGCTCGCGAAGCCCTACGGACTCCTCATCCCCGGTCAGCTTGCCGTCTTTGTAAATGCGGCCGAACGGCACCTGGTCGATGATCTCGGCCGCTCCCGGAGCGAGCTTCAGCATATCGCCGTCGCGGATTTGCGCGACTTCCGGCACGCCGCAGGCCGCGGCCAGCGAGCCATGCGCCACCAGATGCGCCGCCTCGCCGTGGACAGGCACCGCGATGCGCGGCTTCACCCAATCATACATGCGCCGCAACTCGCTGCGTCGCGGATGGCCGGAGACGTGCACCAGCGCGTCGCCATCCTCGATGATCTTCATGCCCTGGTCGATCAGCAGGTTCTTGATCTCCAGAATGGCCTTTTCGTTGCCCGGAATGGTGCGCGAGGAAAAGACGACGATGTCGCCCGGCGACAGCGCCACCGTCTTCATCTCGTCGCGCGCCAGCTTGGCAAGGGCTGCGCGCGGCTCGCCCTGGCTGCCGGTGCAGATGATGACGAGATTTTCGCGCGGGATGTAGCCGTAGTCGTCCTCGGAGATGAACTCCGGCAGGCCGTCCATATAGCCGAGTTCGCTGGACACATCGATGACACGCTTCAGCGAGCGGCCCAGCACCAGCACCTGCCGGCCGGCGTCGCGCGCGGCTTCCGCGATGGAACGGATGCGCCCGACATTGGAGGAGAAGGTGGTGACCGCAACGCGGCCCGGCGCCTTTTCGATGACGCCGCGCAAGCCCTCCCCCACCTCCTTCTCGGACGGGGACTCACCCTCGCGCAGAGCATTGGTGGAATCGCAGACCAGCGCCAGGACGCCACGCTCGCCGATCTCGCGGAAGCGCGCCTCGTTGGTTTTCGGGCCGATGGCAGGCGCGGGGTCGATCTTCCAGTCACCGGTATGAATCACCGTGCCGAGCGGCGAGGTGATCGCCAGCGAAACCGGCTCGGGGATGGAGTGCGTGACGGCCAGCGCCTCGATGCTGAACGGCCCGACCGTAAAGGTCTCGCCGGCGCGATAGATCGTCACCGGAACTTTCACGCCGCCGCCCTCCGCCTGGCGCTTGGCCTCCAGCAGGCCGGCGGAAAACGGCGTCATCCAGACGGGGACGTTGAGCTTGGGCCAAAGATCGAGCAGCGCGCCGTAGTGATCCTCATGCGCATGGGTGATCACGATGCCGCGCAGATTGTGCAGTTCGCCCTCGATGAAGCGCGTGTCGGGCAGAACCAGGTCCACGCCCGGCATCGTCGGATCGGGAAAAGTGACGCCCACATCGATGATGATCCACTCGCGGTTGTCGACCGGCCCGTAGCCGTAGAGCGCGAAATTCATGCCGATCTCGCCCACACCGCCCAGCGGCACGAATACGAGTTCAGCTTCCCTGGATTTCGCCATGTCTTGTCCTTTTCAATCCTCTTGCCGGGTGCCCCGATCTGCCGCATCGGGCACAGGCTCGGGGCCTATGCCCCGCTCGGCGCTCGTCTAGGTGGCGCTGGCCGAGGCAACGGCCCCGAAATGCACGTCGCCGGCCGCAATCTTGAGCAGTGCGCCGCTCTCGTCCCGAATGACGAAACGGCAATCCTCGTCGATGGTTTCGAACACGCCGCGCACGATGCTACCTTCTACGCGCACGGCCACCTGCCCGCCGAGGCCGGCCGCATGCGCCAGCCAGCGGCGGCGAATAAGCTCGAGCCCCCGCCCCTCGTTCCAGAGACGCATGTTTTCGCTCCAGGCGTCGGAAAGCGCCAGGAACAGCGTTTCAGCATCGCAATCCGATCCCAGCGCCTTCAGCGAGGTCGCCGGATAGGGAATGTCCTCGGGGTGGGCGACGACATTGACGCCGATGCCGATGGCAAGCGCGAAGCGATCAGCATCGAGCATCGAGGATTCGAGCAGGATGCCAGCCATCTTGGCGCCCTTGGCGAGCACATCGTTCGGCCATTTCAGCTCGAAGCGATTGCCTTGTCCATCGCTTGCCCCATCGGCGGCGATGGCGATGCGTCCCGGCACAACCGCATCGAGAGCATCGGAAAGCGCGAGACCGGCGACGAAGCCAAGCGTGGCAGCGGTCTTGAGGTCGCCATCGACGATCAGCAGAAGCGTCGCGGCAAGATTGCCTTCCGGCGTCGCCCAGGCGCGTCCGCGGCGACCACGGCCGCTTTCCTGCTTCTTGGAGACGACCCAGAGCCTGCCCGGATCGCCTTCCCGCGCTCTTTCCAGCGCTATCGCGTTGGTTGACCCGACAATTTCATGCGCCTCGAGCCGAAAGCCCTCGGCCGCCGCTGTCGGAGCGAGCTGAAAGCCCATGCCGTCAGAAGAACGTCTTGGCGGCGGCTTCGGCCACACGGCCGATCGGCCCGGCGATCAGCACGTAGAACAGGATGAAGACACCCGAGACGCCCAGAACGAGACGCAGTTCGCCAGCCATCGGAACGAAACCGCCCACCGGCTCGTCGAACCACATGATCTTGATGATGCGCAGGTAATAATACGCGCCCACCACCGAGGCCAGGACGCCGATCACGGCAAGCGCGTAGAGATTGGCGTTGATGGCGGCGAGGAAGACGTACCACTTGGCCCAGAAGCCTGCCAGCGGCGGAATGCCGGCCAGCGAGAACATCAGGATGGTGAGGATCGTCGCCATTACCGGATTGGTGGTGGCAAGACCGGCCAGATCGCCGATCTGCTCGACATTGCCGTCCTTGCGGCGCATGGCGAGAATGAAGGCGAAGGTGCCGAGCGTCATCGCCAGATAGATCAGCATGTAGATGATGACGCCGCGCACGCCGGCTTCGGTGTTGGCGGCAAGCCCCACCAGCGCGAAGCCGACATGGCCGATGGACGAATAGGCCATCAGCCGCTTGAAGTTGCGCTGACCGATAGCCGCGAAGGAGCCCAGCACCATCGACGCGATCGAGATGAACACGATGATCTGTTGCCAGTCGGAGGCGATCGGCTCGAACGCGCCCATGGTGACGCGCACCATCAGCGCCATCGCCGCCATCTTCGGCGCCGAGGCGAAGAAGGTCGTCACCGGGGTGGGCGCACCCTCATAGACGTCCGGCGTCCACATATGGAACGGCACGGCCGAGATCTTGAAGGCAACGCCGGCCAGCACGAAGACCAGGCCAAACACCAGACCAAGCTGCCGCTCGGACCCGGAGAGCGCGGCCGCGATCTGCTCAAATCCGACATGACCGGTATAACCGTAGACGAGGCTGATGCCGTAGAGCAGCATGCCGGACGACAGCGCGCCGAGCACGAAATACTTCAGGCCCGCTTCCGTCGAACGCACGCTTTCGCGGTTGAACGCGGCGACCACGTAGAGCGCCAGCGACTGCAGTTCGAGGCCCATGTAGAGCGTGATCATGCTGTTGGCCGAGATGATCAGCATCATGCCGACCGTGGCCAGAAGGATCAGCACCGGATATTCGAACTTGTCGAACTTTTCCGCCTTGGCGAAGCCGACCGAGACGATCAGCGTCACCACGGAGCCGATCAGCGTCAGCACCTTCATGATCTTGGCGAAAGGATCCGCGACGAAGGCGCCGTTGAAGGCCTGCCCTTCACCGCCGAACAGGACCAGCCAGGCGCCCGCCGCGATCAGCACCGCGACCGCAAGACCGGTCACGGTGTTGTTGGCGCGCTCGCCTGAATAGACGCCGATCATCAGCAGCGCCAGCGCACCGACGACGATGATAAGCTCCGGCAGGATCAGCGAGAGGCTCGAGTAAAGTTCCGGCGTCATGTTCAGACCTCAGTTCGCAGCCACGGCCTGCGCGGCGTCGAGCGATGCGGTGATGTTGGAAATCAGCGACTGCACCGAGGCAGCGGTCACGTCGAAGACCGGTGCCGGGTAGACGCCGAAGAAGATGGTCAGCACGACCAGCGGATAGATGATCGCCTTTTCGCGGAACGACAGGTCGAGCAGGCCCTTCAGGCTGTCCTTGGTCAGCGCACCGAAGATGATCTTGCGGTAGAGCCACAGCGCATAGGCCGCCGACAGGATGACGCCCGTTGCCGCGAACAGCGCGACCCAGGTGTTGGCCCTGAAGGCGCCGATCAGCGTCAGGAATTCGCCGACGAAGCCGCTGGTGCCCGGCAGGCCGACATTGGCCATGGTGAAGATCAGGAACGCGACCGCGTATTTCGGCATGTTGTTGACCAGGCCGCCATAGGCCGCGATCTCGCGGGTATGCATGCGGTCATAGACCACGCCGACGCAGAGGAAGAGCGCGCCCGAGACCAGGCCGTGCGACAACATCTGGAACAGCGAGCCCTGGATGCCCTGCGTGTTCATGGCGAAGATGCCCATGGTGACGAAGCCCATGTGGGCGACCGACGAATAGGCGATCAGCTTCTTCATGTCTTCCTGCATCAGCGCCACCAGCGAGGTGTAGATGATGGCGATGATCGACAGCGCGAAAACCAGCGGCTGGAAGAAGAGCGACGCATCAGGGAACATCGGCAGCGAGAAGCGCAGGAAGCCGTAGCCGCCCATCTTCAGGAGGATCGCCGCCAGGATGACCGAGCCGGCCGTCGGCGCTTCGACGTGCGCGTCGGGCAGCCAGGTGTGCACCGGCCACATCGGCATCTTCACCGCGAACGAGGCAAAGAAGGCGAGCCACAGCCAGGTCTGCATGCTGGCCGCAAAGGGGTGTGTCAGAAGCGTCGGGATGTCGGTGGTGCCGGCGTCCCAATACATCGCCATGATGGCGAGCAGCATCAGCACCGAGCCGAGCAGCGTGTAGAGGAAGAACTTGAAGCTGGCATAGACGCGCCGCTTGCCGCCCCAGACGCCGATGATGATGAACATCGGGATCAGGCCGCCTTCGAAGAAGACGTAGAACAGCACCAGGTCGAGCGCGCAGAACACGCCGATCATCAGCGTTTCCAGGATCAGGAAGGCGATCATATACGCCTTCACCCGCGTCTGGATCGAGTCCCAGCTCGCCAGGATGGCGATCGGCATCAGGAACGTCGTCAGGATGACGAACAGCATCGAAATGCCGTCGACGCCCATGTGATAGGAGATGCCGCCGCCGATCCACTCGGCCTGCTCCACCATCTGGAAGCCGGGGTTGGAATAGTCGAACCCGGTCCAGATGAAGATGGACAGGATGAAGGTGAAGGCGGTCGTCAGCAGCGCGACGTTACGGATGTTTCGGCGCGCGGCCTCGCTGTCGTCCCGGATCAGAAGGATCAGGAACGCGCCGACCAGCGGCAGGAAGGTGACCGTAGAAAGAATGGGCCAATCGGTCATGGTCTAAAACGAGCTCCCGAGCATCATCCAGGTGACGAGGGCGGCGACGCCGATCAGCATGACGAATGCATAGTGGTAGAGATATCCGGTCTGAAGCTTGACGACGCGGTTGGTGACGTCGACCACCCATGCCGACACACCGTCCGGGCCGAAGCCGTCGATGACTGCGCCATCGCCCTTCTTCCAGAGGAACGTGCCAAGCCGCTTGGCCGTGCGCACGAACAGGAAGTCGTACAGCTCGTCGAAGTACCACTTGTTCAGCAGGAAGGCATAGAGGCCGCGGTGCTGGGCCGCGAGGTACTTCGGCGTTTCCGGCTTGCGGATGTAGAACTGGTAGGCCACCACGAAGCCGATGATCATCGCAATGAACGGCGACAGCTTCGCCCACAGCGGCACGTTGTGCACTTCGTGCAGGATGTGGTTTTCCGGCAGCATATAGAGCGCGGCCTTCCAGAACTCGCTGTAGCCTTCGCCGATGAACTGGTCGTGGAACACCACGCCGGCCATGAGCGCGCCAACGGCTAGAATGAACAGCGGCACCAGCATCACCGGCGGCGATTCATGCACATGGTGCATGACATCGGCGGTGGCGCGCGGCTTGCCGTGGAAGGTCATGAAAATCAGGCGCCACGAATAGAAGCTCGTGAAGACAGCGGCGATGACCAGCAACGTGAAGGCGAAGCCCGCCATCGCGTTGTGGCCGATGCCGGCGAAGGCACCTTCCACGATCGCATCCTTCGAGAAGAAGCCGGCCGTGCCGATAATGGTCCCCGGAATGCCGACGCCGGTGAGCGCCAGGGTGCCGATGACCATCATCCAGTAGGTGACCGGGATCAGCTTCTTCAGGCCGCCCATCTTGCGCATGTCCTGCTCGTCGGAAACGGCATGGATGACCGAACCCGACCCCAGGAACAGCAGCGCCTTGAAGAAGGCGTGCGTGAACAGGTGGAAGATCGCCGCCGAATAGAAGCCCATGCCCAGCGCCACGAACATGTAGCCGAGCTGCGAACAGGTGGAATAGGCGATGACGCGCTTGATGTCGTTCTGCACCAGGCCGACCGTCGCCGCGAAGAAGGCGGTGAAGGCGCCGATGAAGGTCACGACCGTGAGCGCCGAATGCGACAGCTCGAAGATCGGCGACAGGCGCGCCAGCATGAACACGCCGGCGGTGACCATGGTCGCCGCGTGGATCAGCGCCGACACGGGCGTTGGGCCTTCCATGGCGTCCGGCAGCCAGGTGTGCAGCGGAACCTGGGCCGACTTGCCCATGGCACCCATGAAGAGCAGCAGGCAGATGATGGTCAGCGCAGAGGAGCGATCGTATTCATGGCCGAGGAAGTTGAATACGGCGGCGGTATTTTCCGCGGCCCCCTCGACCGGCACATAGGACGCGGCGGTCGCGAAGATCGAGTTGAGATCGACGCTGCCGAACAACACGAACACGCCGGCGATGCCGAGGATGAAGCCGAAGTCGCCGACGCGGTTGACGACGAAGGCCTTGATGGCTGCGGCATTGGCCGACGGGCGCTTGTACCAGAAGCCGATCAGCAGATACGACGCCAGGCCCACCCCTTCCCAGCCGAAGAACATCTGCACGAGGTTGTCCGCCGTCACCAGCATGAGCATGGCGAAAGTGAACAGCGACAGATAGGCAAAGAAGCGCGGCCGGTTCGGATCGTGATGCATGTAGCCGATCGAGTAGATGTGCACGAGCGCCGAGACGGTGTTGACCACGACGAGCATGACCACTGTCAGCGTGTCGATACGCAGTCCCCAGTCGGACTGCAGCGTGCCCGAGTCGATGAAGCGTAGCAGCGGCACGCTGAAGGCCTCGGTGGTGCCGAAACCGACCGAGAAGAACGCGACCCACGACAGGACAGCGCAGATCACCAGGAAGCCCGAGGTGATATACTCGGATGCCTTGGCGCCGATGGCGGTGCCGAACAGGCCGGCGATCAGGAAGCCCAGGAGCGGAAGGAAGACGATTGCCTGATACATGATTGTGTTCCGTCAGCCCTTCATCATGTTCACGTCTTCGACCGCGATCGAGCCGCGGTTGCGGAAGAAGACGACGAGAATGGCAAGACCGATTGCGGCTTCGGCGGCAGCGACGGTCAGCACGAAAAGCGCGAAGACCTGCCCCACCATGTCGTGGAGCGTCGCCGAGAAGGCGACGAAGTTCAGGTTCACGGCAAGCAGGATGAGTTCGACCGACATCAGAATGATGATGACGTTCTTGCGATTCAGGAAGATGCCGAACACGCCGAGCGTGAACAGGATGGCCGAAACGGTCAGATAATGTGCGATGCCGACTTCCATCGTCAGATTCCCTTGCCAGTCTCGACTTTCTTGACTTCGATAGAGGCCGCCGTGCGGGCGACCTGTGCCGAGATGTTCTGTCTCTTGATCCCTTGCTTGTGGCGCAGCGTAAGCACGATGGCGCCAATCATAGCGACCAGCAGGATCAGGCCGGCCACTTCGAAATAGAAGACGTAATCGGTGTAGAGGATATCACCGAGCGCCGCCGTGTTCTGGCGCGTCGCGAGATCCGGCATCGGCGCTGCGACGCTCTCGGCCAGCTTCGGCGAGAAGACGTAGCCGCCCGTCACCACGATCAGCTCGGCCAGCAGGATCAAGCCCACCAGCGCCCCGATCGGCGCATATTGCAGCGCGCCCGACTTCATCTCGGCGAAGTCGACGTCCAGCATCATGACCACGAACAGGAACAGCACCGCCACGGCGCCGACATAAACGACGAGCAGGATCAGCGCCAGGAACTCGGCCCCGGTCAGCAGGAAAAGGCCCGCCGCGTTGAAGAAGGTGAGGATCAGAAAGAGAACCGAATGCACAGGATTGCGCGCCGAGATGACCATGAAGGCCGACGCGACCGCAATAAAGGCAAAGAGGTAGAAAAAGGCCGCCTCTAGTCCGTTGAGCATGGGGTTCCCCCAGTTGTCCTACTTGGGTCGCGGCATTGCCCGTCCGACCCGATTCCTGGCCATTTTCCGCTTTTCAAGGCAGTCAAGGCCGCGTGTTCCTTAGACGAGCATTTCGGGCTCGTCCATGATTCTGTCTCAGCGATACGGCGCATCCAGAGCGATGTTGCGCGCGATCTCGCGCTCCCACCGGTCGCCGTTGGCGAGAAGCTTGTCCTTGTCGTAGTAAAGCTCCTCGCGCGTTTCGGTCGCGAATTCGAAGTTCGGCCCCTCGACGATGGCGTCGACCGGGCAGGCTTCCTGGCAGAAGCCGCAATAGATGCACTTCACCATGTCGATGTCGTAGCGCACCGTGCGGCGG
>Ga0187815_10000143_pt1 | contig 36421 bp, 38 predicted proteins | sample NC_S_5_FD_132962 | JGI IMG/M metagenome (GOLD analysis project Ga0187815, IMG submission 132962) | Wetland sediment microbial communities from Neuse River Estuary, North Carolina, USA - ASW-S_5 | ecosystem: Environmental > Aquatic > Freshwater > Wetlands > Sediment | place: USA: North Carolina... | reverse complement strand
TCACCGACCGCGATCTCGCGCAGGCCTGCCGCGCCAGCTATTCGCGGCCGGTCAATTTCCTGCTCTGGCTGGCCTGCGAAGCCGCCATCATCGCCTGTGACCTCGCCGAGGTGATCGGCACCGCGATCGCGTTGAAGCTATTGTTCGGCATCCCCCTGATCGGCGGCGCGCTGATCGCCGCACTCGATGCCTTCCTGCTGCTGCTTCTGATGAATCGCGGCTTCCGCTTCCTCGAAGCGTTTGTGATTGCGCTCTTGATCGTGATCGCCGTGTGCTTTGTGATCCAGATCGTAGCCGCCGCGCCGCCGGTCGCCGAGATGCTGCGGGGCTTTGTGCCCTCGAGCGAGATTTTCACCAATTCGGAGATGCTCTATATCGCCATCGGCATCATCGGCGCGACCGTGATGCCGCATAACCTCTATTTGCATTCCTCGATCGTGCAGACCCGCGCCTATCCGCGCACCGACGAGGGCCGCCGCGACGCCATCAAATGGGCGACCACGGACTCGACCATCGCGCTGATGCTGGCGCTGTTCGTCAATGCCGCGATCCTGGTGGTGGCGGCTGCCACCTTCTACAAGAACGGTCATAACGATGTCGCCGAGATCAGCCAGGCTTTTGAGCTGTTGTCGCCGCTGCTGGGGCTTAGCATCGCCTCCACGTTGTTCGCGGTGGCGCTGCTCGCCTCAGGCCTCAACTCGACCGTGACGGCAACGCTTGCCGGCCAGATCGTGATGGAGGGTTTCCTCCATCTGCGCCTGCCGAGCTGGGCGCGCCGGCTGCTGACCCGCGGCATCGCGATCGTGCCTGTCGTGATCGTCACCGCTTTCTATGGCGAGAGCGGCACGGCGCGGCTGCTCGTCTTCAGCCAGGTGATTCTGTCGATGCAGCTGCCGTTCGCGGTGATCCCGCTGGTGCGCTTCGTCTCCGACCGCCGCAAGATGGGCCAGTTCGTCATCCCCACGGCGGTTGCCGCGGTGGCATGGCTGGTCGCCGGCGTGATCGTGATCCTGAACGTCAAGCTGCTGTTCGATACGTTCTTTGGAAGCTGAACCACGCAGGCGACGGTTCGCCCCGCCTCGGAGGGCAGCGATCTCTGGCAAAAGACGCCATTTTGCCCCATACGATGGCTCCGACCTGGCGGAGCTTCCGCCTGAACGGGGTACCATGCGCATGCAGAGATTCGCCGTACTTGCCGGAGCGTTGCTCGTCTGCCAGGGCGCGGCGTTTGCCCAGGACAACACGATGCCCACGCTGGGTATTCTGGCGCTTGGCAATCCGGACCCTTCGACCTTCATCAGGGATTTCAAGACGGGGCTGGGCGGTCTTGGCTATGTCGAAGGCAAGAACATCCGGATCGAATTTCGTTCCGCCGAAGGGCAATCGTCGCGATTGGCGCGGTTGGCGGGCGATCTGGTCGCGATGAAAGTTGCCGTGCTCGTGGCGTATCAGACTCCGGCAACCGTCGCGGCAAAGGCGGCGACATCCGACATCCCCATCGTGATGGCGTCGGTCGCCGACCCCGTGGGCAGCAGGCTGGTTCAGAGTCTCTCGCACCCCGGCGGCAATGTGACCGGTGTAGGTAGTGCCACGGCCGAACTCGGCACCAAGAATTTGGAACTCATCAAGGAAGTGGTACCGTCGGCACGCCGGGTTGCCGTGCTCGCGAACGAGCCCGACCCGTTTCACAAGATTTTCGTCCAGAGCATCCAGGCGGCGGCCGGGCGGCTCGGGCTTCAGGTTGATATCGTGCTGGCGCGAGCCGGCGATGATTTTGACCGGCATTTCCAGGCGATGAAATCCTCAGGTATCGATGCGGTGCTGGTTCAGCCAAGTCTGCCACTGGAGCAGGTTGTCGCCAGCGCCGCCAAGAGCGGACTTCCGGCTTGGTGCCCGAATGTGTCCTTCGCGCGGGCCGGGGGGCTCATGGCCTATTCTGCCGATCCTGGCTCGATGCATCAGCAAGCCGCCGTAATGGTCGACAAGGTGTTGAAGGGTCGCAAGCCTGCCGAGCTGCCGGTGGAAATCACCACCAAATTCCGCCTCGTCCTCAACGCCAAGACGGCAAGCGCGATGGGGCTGAAACTTTCGCCGCTGCTGCTGACGCGCGCCGATGAGGTGATCGAATAGCGAGGCGATCTTGCCTCGCGCTCGAAAACCTAATCCTGCGGCTCGGACAAGACTTCGCCCGAGGCCTCGACGCGCAGCCAGCCGCTCGGCGCCAGCCGCTGCTGCGGCAGGAAGCGGGCCTTGTAGTCCATCTTCTTGGACCCATCGATCCAGTAGCCGAGATAGACGTAAGGCAGCCCGAGCCGGCGGGCGCGGGCGATGTGGTCGAGGATCATGAAGGTGCCGAGCGAGCGGTCGCGCTCGGCCGGCTCGAAGAAGGAGTAGACCATCGACAGCCCGTCGCTGAGCACGTCGGTCAGCGCCACCGCCACCAGCTCGTCGCCGCGGCCGGTGATGCCGCTGTCGGGACCGCGCCTGCGGTACTCGATGATGCGGGTCTCGACATGGCTGTCTTCCACCATCATGGCGTAATCGAGCACGGTCATGTCGGCCATGCCGCCGTGGCGGTGCCGCTTGTCGAGATAGGCGCGGAACACGGAATACTGTTCCGAGGTCGGCACCGCGCTGCGCTGCTCGCCGATGATGTCGGCATTGCGCGCCAAAACCTTGCGGAAGCCGCGGGAGGGACGGAATTCGTTGGCGATCACCCGTACCGAAACGCAGGCGCGGCACTGGTCGCAGGCAGGGCGGTAGGCGATCGACTGGCTGCGGCGGAAGCCGCCATGGGTCAGCAGGTCGTTGAGGTCGGCGGCCTTGTCGCCGACCAGATGGGTGAACACCTTGCGCTCGTGCCGGCCCGGCAAATAGGGACAGGGCGAGGGCGCCGTCAGGTAGAATTGCGGGGTGTCACGCGAATGCTGGGTCACGTTACGTCGTCAGGCCTCCCAAGCTACCGTATCCAGCATCGCGCCGCGGAGGCTCACCGTCAATGATTTGCGTCAACCCTCAATACGTCCGCGCAGGCTGTGCCGGCTGGGTACGGGCGAAGCTGTTGATAACCACGGTTCCGAGCACGATGTCATGCAGCAGCCGCCGGCGGCCGTTGAACAGCCCGACCAGCACGATCAGCGGCGTCAGGAACGAGATCGAGACCCAGAACAGTACGGCGTGCATTGCACCAAGGACGAAATAGCCTGGCGCGCCGTACCAGGTGCGCAGCTCGATATCCATGACGCGCATGCCGATCGTTGCCGAATGCGGCCCGCCCATCGTGGCGCCGTAATAAATGATCGCCCATACCACCGAGGCCGGCCACGCCAGCCAGAACAGCATCCAGCCAAGCCCGAGCGTCAGCACGCCGAACACGAGAATGAAGAGATAGCCGAGCACCACGGGTACCGCGATCACGACCATGTCGATCAGGAAGGCAAAAACCCGCTTGGTCGCCACGCCACTGAACAGTTCCGGCTGCGTGACGGGATCGAAGGCATGCGGCTGCACCCCGCCGCCATTGCGCCAGGCGCCGCTGGTATCGCCCGAACCGCTATAGGTCATGTCAGTCCCTCCGTTCAGGAGCAGGACATGGGAACCACGCGCCGGGTCGCAAGGCCTTCGGCACATTAACTGGCGGAAATATTCCGGCAAAACCGCGGCCAACGGCCTTGGCCCGCTTGTGAGTCGAACCCATCCCGGCGAACATCAGATATCACCGGAGGGAGAGGGGAAAGATGGCGAAGGAAGTGCAGGTACGCTGCCGCTGCGGGGAGGTCGTCGGCCTCGTTACCAATGCCTCGCCGCAGAAGGTCAACCGGGTAGTCTGCTATTGCGACGACTGTCAGGCCTTCGCCCACCAGCTCGGCCGCGCCGACCTGCTGAATGCGCAAGGCGGCAGCGATATCGTCCAGGCGGCGCCGGCCTCGCTCACCTTCATCAAGGGACAGGATCGCATCACCGGATTGCGCCTGACGCCCAAGGGCATGTTCCGCTGGCACACGAGTTGCTGCAACACGCCGGTCGGCAACACGCTGGGGCCCGCCATTCCCTTCGTCGGTCTCGACGCGCAAACCTTCGACGGCGGGACGCGAACCGCCGATGGGGTGTTCGGCCCGCCGATCGGCGCGATCCTCGGCAAGTATGCGATCGGGCAGGCGCCGCCGGGATCGACCGGCATCAATCTCACGGTGCTGCTCCGCGCCATCACCAGGGTGCTGGGCTGGCGGCTGCGCGGGCGAGCATGGCCGCATCCGTTCTTCCATCTGAAGACGCGCGAGCCGATCTATCCGCTTAAGGTGCTGTCGCAGGATCAGCGCGAGGCGCTGCGGCCGCTGTGCGGTCCGCGACCGGCAATGCGGGCGCCTGCTTAGGCCAGCGCCTTGATCTTCTCAGCCGCCTGCGGCGCGAAGTAGGTCAGGATGCCGTCGGCGCCGGCGCGCTTGAAGCCGAGCAGGGATTCCATCATCGCGCGATCGCCGTCGATCCAACCGTTGCGCGCGGCACCTGCGATCATCGCGTATTCGCCGGACACCTGATAGACGAAAGTCGGCATCGAAAACGTGTCCTTCACGCGCCGGACGATGTCGAGATAGGGCATGCCGGGCTTCACCATCACCATGTCTGCTCCCTCGGCGATGTCGAGCTCGACTTCGCGCAGCGCCTCGTTGGAATTGGCGCTGTCCATCTGGTAGGTGCGCTTGTCGCCGGTCAGCGTCTTGGCCGAGCCGATGGCATCGCGGAACGGGCCGTAGAAGGCGGAGGCATATTTCGCCGCGTAAGACATGATCTGCACGTCGACGAAGCCCGCATCATCCAGCGCCTCGCGGATCGCGCCGACGCGGCCGTCCATCATGTCGGAAGGAGCGATGATGTCGCAGCCGGCCTCGGCCTGCGTCAGGGCCTGCTTGACCAGCACCGCCACGGTCTCGTCATTGAGGATCTTGCCGTCGGCGATCAGCCCGTCATGGCCGTGGCTGGTGAAGGGATCGAGCGCGACGTCGCAGAGCACGCCGATATCGGGGAATTCCTTCTTGATCGCGCGCACCGCCTGGCAGACGAGGTTGTCCGGGTTGAGCGCTTCGGAACCCTGCTCGTCGCGGAGCGACGGCTCGGTATAGGGAAACAGCGCGATGCAGGGGATGTCGAATTTTGCGGCGCGCTCGGCATCCCGCACGCTCTGGTCGACGGTGAGACGGTCGACGCCGGGCATCGAGGCGACCGGCGTGCGCGTGTTGTGGCCGTCGACCACGAACATCGGCCAGATCAGGTCGTCGGTCGTGAGTACATTTTCGCGCACCATCCGCCGCGCCCATTCTGATTTGCGATTGCGGCGCGGGCGCACCGTGAGATCGAGAGAAGGGGTGGAGAGGGCGGCCGGACGGTGCGGCGCATCGCGCATTTCGATCGGGCGGCCGAACTTGATCGCCATGAAAAGCTCCTTTATCGGCGGCTAATTGGATTTGGTCCAATTCTAGCAGTTTGCCGAAGGGGCGTCACGGCCGCTTGATCTGCCGCAACGGCGATTGATTTTAGCGATTTGCCGGGCCAAGACTGCGGCTGGTGGGCGGATTGCGCCCGAAATGAGCATCGACGAGCACTGAGACGCAATGTCCGACACCTCCACGCGCGATCCATCGCGGGATGCCCTGACGGCGGCTTCGCTGGCGCCCGAGCGGATCGAGCCCGATGAGAACGTCTGGACGCGGCGGCTCGTCATGTTCCTGCGCGTCATGGCGGTGCTCGCGATCGCCAAGGGCCTCTATCATTGGGCGCAGGTGACGGGTTTTGTCGGCGGTGAGGAAGAAGCATTCGAAAACCAGACCATGGCCTGGCAGACCGCGACGATCTATTTCGCCGTGATCGAGCTCGTTGCCGCGGTAGGTCTTTGGCTCGCCACCCCCTGGGGTGCGGTGGTGTGGCTGACGACCGTCGTTTCGATGGCGGTGATCGAGTTGATGTTTCCCGGCATCTATGGCGGCAGCCTTCTGGTGGTCGCGATCGATGCGCTGATGCTCGCCGGCTATCTCGTGCTGGCCTGGATGGCGGCGCGTGAACGCCCGCCATAGCGGAACGGCGGGTGGGAACGAATTTTTCACCGCGATTGCAGCCGATTTTTGCGAAATTCGGCGATAACTTTTCGCTCACCCTAAAGGGTTCCCTCATACCTGTTACGCAGTCCTTTCGAAACCACGCAGGCCTGTTTTGGAATGCGACAGGAGTGCTTGGAAGAGGGCAGACGAAGCGTGAACACGCAGCTCCTAGCGTGAACAGGAAATTGCGAAAAGCCCTTCTGGCACAGGCTTAATCTGCGATTCACTCTCTTAAATTCATGATCTCTTTATTGTCTTGTTTAAGCTGATCTTCAAACCGGCCCCTTAAGTTGCACCTATCAGGCGGGACACAAGTTTCGTCGAATAAGTGTCGATAAAAACGACAACAGGGGAAGTGTCATGATGAAAGCTGTTGCGACGGCGGTGGAGACCGCTGACCGTGCTGCTGGCCAGTCTGGGGTGCAGCCGCTCTATCTCGAAGCATTGACTCTGGTGGAGCGGTTGCATCGCCGCCTGCTCGACGTCATCAAGGATGAATTCGATCGCCGCGGCCGCGCCGACATCAACTCGGTGCAGGCTCTGTTGCTCTACAACATCGGCGACAAGGAGCTCACCGCGGGCGAGCTGCGCACGCGCGGCTACTACCTCGGCTCCAATGTCTCCTACAATCTGAAGAAGCTCGTCGAGCTCGGCTTCCTCGATCATCAGCGCTCGCGCGTTGATCGCCGCTCGGTCCGCATCCGTCTGACCCCACAGGGCCAGGAAATCCGCAAGATCGTCGACGGCCTCTACCAGAAGCACGTCAAGACCGTTGAGCAGGTCGGCGGCATCTCCAGCGAGGAGTTCGCCACGCTGAACAAGTCGCTGCACCGCCTCGAGCGGTTCTGGACCGACCAGATCCTCTATCGGCTCTGAGAATTTTGCGGCCAAGCCGGCGGTAGAAGAAGACCGGCAGCCGCGAAAAACCCAGGCGATACTTCCCAAAAAGCGCATCGGGACCGTACTTTTTGCGGGCCCGGTGCGCTTTGTGCTTATTGTGTGGAAAACGACCTGCTTCCCGAATTGGAACTTATTTGGGTGCTCCGCTTTATCAGTTCGTAGCGGAGAACTTGAAACATGCTGGTCGAACGCGGTTTGCAGGTGATGAATGTCGAGGCCGTAGGCGAAGCCTACGCCATCGCATCCAACTACTTGCGCCGGGCCGGCGCGATCGCCGATACTATCGCCACCAATGAACGCCTGCTTGGCATCATCGTGCAGTTGTTCCAGCGCGGCGAGTACAACAAGATCAGGCTTGCCAACAAGGCGATCGCCAAATTCGAGGCCGAGACGCTCATTGCTTGATCCTGCATCATTGCCTGACCCCGCAACGGAGCCATCCATGGACGCCGCCATCGACCGCATCATGCAGACCTATGATCTGCTGATGAACCAAACCGCTGCCGCCAGCGCGGAGGCGCGTGCGAAGGTGACGGAATATGTGAAGACGCTATGCGAAGCCGGCGAGAAGGACGAGCATCGCCTCACGGTGTGCGGCCTCACTTATCTGCGCCAGCTCGACGGCAGCAACGATCCCGTGAAGGCGGGATATACGGGGCTTTAGGGCCGCTCAGGTTGCTGCTCCCGGTCATGCCCGCGACAGTGGGCATCCAGCGCGCCTCCGTTTTTCACCGCCGCTCTGCAACACTGGATCGCCCGCCCGCCCAGTGTCGCGCGGCCACGCGCATGCATGCGCGGCCTGCGTTCAAGCGTTCAATCGAGAAGGGTGGTGCTTATCGGCTGGTGAGTTAGCTCTCTTACTGCCGCTCCCAGTCGCTCGGTTCATATGACCTTTCGTCGAGGTGCTCGACCAATAGCTTGCGATAGTGCGCAGCCATTTCGCGATAATGCTGCCTGGAAATGGGATCAGTCGCGCCCCGTGCGCGCCTCTCGAACATCTCGGCCTTCTGCCGCAGTACTGCCGCGTCGGGCATAGGCTAGCTCCTCTAGCACTCTCGCCCACTTACGTAAGCCTCCGTCGCGCGAACAGAACGTTTGGAAGCTTCACGATCGGGTGACGCTGTGATTGGTGGCTGAACGGCCGAGAATCGTGGCCGTTTCCGGCTTCCTGGACCAGAAGGGGGACGTGGTATCCGGCTCCCTGCGGGAGGGTTCCAATCCCTGCCATCCCCACCATATATTGCACAAGTATCAGGCGCTTACCGCAATCGCTTGGCCATTCCGGGCCGATGTGGTATGGCGCAGGCGCTTCTTTCGACCGCCAAACCAGAACCGCCCGCAGCGCCTAACTGGCTGCGGCGGTGGAGATATTCGCCGATGAGCTCTTCCCGCGCCAAGACTGCTTCTGCGCCCGATTCCTTCTTCACCGCTACTCTTGCTGAGGCTGATCCCGAGATCGCCAACGCGATCAAGGGTGAGCTCGGTCGCCAGCGCCACGAGATCGAGCTGATCGCGTCGGAAAACATCGTCAGCCGCGCGGTGCTGGAGGCGCAGGGTTCGGTGATGACCAACAAATACGCGGAAGGTTATCCCGGCGCGCGCTACTATGGTGGTTGCGAGTGGGTCGACGTCGCCGAAACGCTGGCGATCGAGCGCGCGAAGAAGTTGTTCGGCGCGCAGTTCGCCAACGTCCAGCCGAACTCCGGCAGCCAGATGAACCAGGCGGTCTTCCTGGCGCTGCTGCAGCCCGGCGACACTTTCATGGGCCTTGACCTGGCCGCCGGCGGCCATCTCACCCATGGCTCGCCCGTCAACATGTCCGGCAAGTGGTTCAAGACCTCACACTACACGGTGCGGCGCGAGGATCAGCTGATCGACATGGACGCGGTGGCAAGGCAGGCCGAGCAGGTGCGGCCCAAGCTGATCATTGCCGGTGGCTCCGCCTATTCGCGTCAGTGGGACTTCAAGCGTTTCCGCGAGATCGCCGACTCGATCGGCGCCTACCTGATGGTCGACATGGCGCACTTCGCCGGGCTTGTCGCGGGCGGTGTGCATGCCTCTCCCGTGCCGCATGCGCATGTCACGACCACCACCACCCACAAGTCGCTGCGTGGTCCGCGCGGCGGCCTGATCCTGTGGAACGACGAGGCGCTGACCAAGAAGCTCAATTCCGCGATCTTCCCGGGCCTGCAGGGCGGCCCGCTGATGCACGTCATCGCCGCCAAGGCGGTGGCCTTCGCCGAGGCGCTGCGTCCGGACTTCAAGGTCTACGCGAAGAATGTCGTCGAGAACGCCAAGGCGCTGGCGGAATCGCTGCGGGGACATGGCCTCGACATCGTCTCCGGCGGTACCGACAACCACATGATGCTGGTGGACCTGCGGCCCAAGGGCCTGAAGGGCAATCTCTCTGAGAAGGCGCTGGTGCGCGCCGCCATCACCTGCAACAAGAACGGCATCCCCTACGATCCCGAGACCCCGTTCGTCACCTCGGGCATTCGTTTGGGCACGCCCGCCGCGACGACGCGCGGTTTTGGCGTCGCCGAGTTCCAGCAGGTCGGCGGCATGATCGCGGAAGTCCTCAACGCGCTGGCGCAGTCGCCAGACGGCAGGGCGCCGCTGGTCGAAGCTGCGATGAAGGAACGCGTGCGGGCACTGACCGACCGTTTCCCGATCTACCAGTAAGGCACACTCGATGCGCTGCCCGAGCTGTAACAGTCTCGATACGCAGGTGAAGGATTCCCGGCCGACGGAAGATTCGGCCGTGATCCGGCGGCGGCGCGTGTGCATCGCCTGCAATTTCCGCTTCACCACCTTCGAGCGGGTGCAGCTTCGCGAGCTCACGGTGATCAAGCGCAACGGGCGGCGGGTGCCGTTCGACCGCGACAAGCTGGTGCGCTCGCTGCAGATCTCGCTGCGCAAGCGCCCGGTCGAGCCGGAGCGGCTGGAGAAAATGGTCTCCACCATCGTGCGCGAGCTCGAAAGCGGCGGCGAGGCGGAGGTGTCGTCGGAAGCGATCGGCGAGATCGTCATGGAGCATCTGCGCGAGCTCGATGACGTCGCCTATGTCCGCTTCGCCTCGGTCTACCGCAACTTCCGCGAGGCAAAGGACTTCGAGAACCTGCTCGGCGAGCTGACCGGCGAAGAGGACAACCGGCTCGCCACGATACGCAAATGATCTTCCGCATCCTGGAAGACCAGTTCGCGCAGAAGATCCGGGATTCCAAGGCGGCTGACCAGCGCTACATGCAGCTTGCGCTGGCGCTTGGCCGGCGCGGGCAGGGGCGCACCTGGCCCAATCCCGCGGTGGGTGCCGTCGTCGTCAAGGATGGCGTCATTGTCGGCCGCGGCTGGACGCAACCGGGCGGCCGGCCGCATGCCGAGCCGGAGGCGCTCAGGCGCGCTGGCGGTGCCGCACGTGGCGCCACGCTCTATGTCACGCTCGAACCCTGCTCGCATTTCGGTAAGTCGCCGCCCTGCGTGGACGCGGTGATCGCGTCGGGGATTTCCCGCGTGGTGTCGGCGATCGAGGATCCCAATCCGGAAGTCGCGGGGAAGGGGCACGCCAGATTGCGGGCGGCCGGGATCACCGTGGATGTCGGCCTCTGCGCCGCAGAAGCCGCACGCGACCACGCCGGCCATTTTCGTCGCGTCCGCGACGGGCGTCCGCATGTGATCCTCAAGCTTGCGGTATCGGCTGACGACAAGATCGGTGCCTCCGGCCACAAGCCGCTCGCGATCACCGGCGACGCCGCGAAGACGCAGGTGCATCTGCTGCGGGCGCGCTCCGACGCCATCATGGTCGGGATCGGCACGGTGCTTTCGGACGATCCGCTCCTGACCTGCCGGTTGCCGGGCATGGAAGCGCGCTCGCCGGTGCGGGTCGTGCTGGATCGCGCCTTGCGCACGCCAGGCGACAGCCGGCTGGTGCATTCGGCGCGATCAACGCCGCTCTGGGTGGTGACGTCAGAGACGGCGGAGGCGGCTGCGGCAATGAAGCTCGGGGCGGCCGGGGCGCAGGTGATCCGGATGCCCACTGGTCTCGCGAAGTCCGGACTTGATTTGCCGGCGGTGCTGCATGCGCTTTCGGAAAAAGGCATCTCACGGCTGTTGGTCGAGGGGGGAGCCCGTGTGGCCTCGTCCTTTGTCGCGGCTGATCTTGCCGATGAAATCCGACTGTTGCGCGGGCCTGCTACGGTTGGCGCCGACGGCGTGCCCGCGCTGGACGCATTGCCGCTCGCTGCTATCACGCAGTCGCCCGCCTACCGCGTTCGTGCTAGCGAGACGCTGGATAAGGATACTCTTACGATCTACGAGCGTGCGTAATTCCAACTCGTCATGCCCGGGCTTGACCCGGGCATCCACGTCTTGGCCGCGCGCGGTAGGCGGTAGGAAGGAAGACGTGGATGGCCGGGACAAGCCCGGCCATGACGAAGACTGAGAGGTTTGCGTGTTTACGGGTATCGTCACCGATGTCGGCGAGATCACCAGCCTGAAGCCGACGGCGCAGGGGCAGCTGCACCGCATGCGGATTGCCTGCCGCTACGACCAGAAGACCATCGCCGATGGCGCCTCGATCGCCTGCAACGGCGTGTGCCTGACGGTGGTTGCCTCCGGCACGGAAGGCGGCAAGACCTGGTTCGATGTCGATGCAGCGGCCGAAACGCTGTCGATGACCACGGCAAGGCATTGGGCGTCGGGCACGAAACTCAACCTCGAGCGCGCGCTGAAGATCGGCGATGAACTCGGCGGTCATATCGTTGCCGGCCATGCCGACGGCATTGCCACCATCGAGAAGCGCGAAGATCTGCCCGACATGGCCCGCATCACCCTGCGCACCACGCGGGAGCTGGCGCCTTTCATCGCCACCAAGGGTTCGGTGACGCTGGACGGCGTCTCCCTGACCGTGAATACGGTCGAGGATGTCGCATTCTCGGTGCTGATCATCCCGCATACGCTTCAAGTTACCACGCTGAACGGGTGGCGCACCGGCAGCGAAGTCAATATCGAGGTCGACCTGATGGCCCGCTATGCGGCGCGGCTGTCGGAAATGAAGTGACTTCTTCGTCTTCGCGCTCGTAACGAAGACGTGGATGCCCGGACGAGCCCGGGCATGACGGAATGTAAGATCTCAGCCGCTTTCGCCCTTGGCTTGGACAGCTGGCACGATTACAAACGCGCGAATGTGGACAGTCAGCATTAGTGCTGACGCTTCACAACGATAGACGGATCGAAGAATGGCAGATGCGCGTCGCGCACCCCTGAAGGACCAGACCGATATTTCGGGCGCTCGCGCGTTGATCGTCGAGGCGCGCTTCTATGACGACATCCAGGACGCGCTTCTGGAAGGCGCAGTGGCGGAACTGAAGCAGGCCGGCGTGTCGCATGACGTGCTCACGGTGACCGGGTCGCTGGAAATTCCGGCGACGATCGCGATTGCGCTCGATGCCGCCGAGAAAAACGGCAAGCCGTATGACGCGGCCATTGCGCTCGGCTGCGTTATTCGCGGCGACACTATCCATTTCGAGATCGTCTCGATGGAATCTTCGCGCGCGCTGATGGATCTTTCAGTGACGCGAAAGTTCCCGCTCGGCAACGGCATCGTCACCGTCAACACCGAGGAACAGGCCTGGGCGCGCGCGCGTGTCAGTGAACTCAACAAGGGCGGCGATGCCGCGCGCGCGGCGCTCGCCGTGCTGCGCATCAAGCGGCGGCTTGCGAAGGGCTGATCATGGCCGAAGGCAAGAACAAAGCGGCGAAGGGCGCGGAGAAGAAGGCCAACCGGCGCGGCGCCGCGCGGCTGGCGGCCGTGCAGGCGCTCTATCAGATGGACATCAGCGGCGCCGGGATCAACGACGTCTTCGCCGAGTTCGAGAGCCACTGGATCGGCAATGAGGTCGAGGGGGAAAAATACCTGCCGGCGGAAGCGGCGTTCTTCCGCGACGTCGTCTCGGGCGTGGTGCGGGACCAGGCCAGACTCGATCCCTTGATTGACGATGCGCTTTCAAAGGGCTGGCCGCTGAAGCGGATCGACGCCATTTTGCGCGCGGTGCTGCGCGCCGGCTCCTACGAGCTGGAGCACCGCAGGGACGTGCCGGGCAGGGTGGTGGTGTCGGAATATGTCGACGTCGCCCACGCCTTTGTCGAACGGGACGAGACCGGCATGGTCAACGCCGTGCTCGACCAGATCGGGCGCCAGTTCCGCGCCGACGAGTTTTCGCGTGGCTAGCGGCCCCGCATCCGCCGAAGACTCGCTGATCGCGCGCTATTTCAAGCCGATCGCCACCGATCCGGGCGCGTTTGCCCTCGACGACGATGCGGCCGCGCTGAAGGCGCAAGGCGCCGATATCGTCGTAACGACAGATGCAATCGTCGAAGGCGTGCATTTTTTGCCCGGCGATCCCCCTGACACGATCGCGCGCAAGGCGCTGCGGGTGAACCTGTCCGACCTCGCCGCCAAGGGAGCCTTGCCTGCGGGCTTCGTGCTGACCTTGGCGCTACGCGCGGCCGATGATGCCTGGCTGAAGCCGTTTGCGGCGGCGCTTGGTGAGGACGCCAAATCCTATGCCTGCCCGCTGCTCGGCGGCGATACGGTTTCCACGCCCGGTCCGCTGATGATTTCGGTCACCGCCTTCGGGCGCGTGCCGGCCGACAAGATGGTCCGTCGCTCCGGTGCCCAGCGCGGTGACCGCGTGGTCGTGACGGGAACGATCGGCGATGCCGCGCTCGGCCTCGACATCCTCAAGGGCGGAGCGGTCGCCACCGCCCTGGCTGGAGATGAGGCGGCCCGGCAAATGCTGGTCGGCCGCTACCGCGTGCCGCTACCGCGGAACGCACTGGCGGCGGCAATCCGCGCCCATGCCAGCGCCGCAATGGATGTGTCGGACGGGCTCGCCGGCGATTTGACAAAGCTCTGCGCCGCCTCCGGCGTGTCGGCCGCGATCCATGCACCCGGCATCCCGCTGTCGCGGCCCGCGGCCGCGCTTGTTGCCAACCGCACGGTCGGGATCGATACGTTGATCGCCGGCGGGGACGACTACGAAATCCTCTGCACCGTTCCGGAGGCTGGCTTCGAGGCCTTCGCGCAGGATGCGCGCAAGGCTGGCGTGGCAGTGACTGCGATTGGCGCCGTCATCGCCGGAAGCGCGATTCCCTCTTTCCTCGACGATCGGGGCAGGGAACTTGCGCTAAAGCGCCGCTCGTGGAGCCATTTTTAGGTTGGCGCGTGATATTTCCGGAAAAGGCGGTCAGCTCTTTTCCGCATCGTGCGCTCTGAATTGGACCGAAGCCCGCTCCCCGACGTTAAATACCTGCCAAAATCGCCATTTTTGGCCGCTCGCAACGTTGCACCGGGGGTACCTTTTTGGCATGGTCCCGGCCGATTTGAGGCCGCTCTTTTTGGGGAGGGCGGGCCTCCTTTTTGGACGCCGGCCCGCTTCCCGCGGCACTCGGCGTTGGGGTCAATCCAAGGATCTGAGGCAAAATCTATGACAGCATTATGGATGATTGTGCTCTGCGGGGTGCTTTCCATCGTCTACGCCATCTGGGCGACCGCGTCCGTTCTGAAAGCGGATGCCGGCAATCCGCGCATGCAGGAAATCGCCGCTGCCGTGCGTGAAGGCGCGCAGGCCTATCTGCGCCGCCAGTACACCACGATCGGCATTGTCGGCGTCGTGATCTTCGCGCTGCTCGCCTACTTCCTCGGCATGCTCGTTGCGGTCGGCTTTGCCATCGGCGCGATCCTGTCGGGTGCGGCCGGCTTCATCGGCATGAACGTCTCAGTGCGCGCCAACGTCCGCACCGCGCAGGCGGCGACCACCTCGCTCGCCGGCGGCCTCGAACTCGCCTTCAAGGCGGGCGCCATCACCGGCCTTCTGGTGGCTGGTCTGGCACTGCTCGGCGTCACCCTTTACTTCGCCTATCTGACGCATGGCGCCGGGCTGCAGGCCAACAGCCGCACCGTCGTCGACGCGCTGGTCGCGCTTGGCTTCGGCGCCTCGCTGATCTCGATCTTCGCCCGTCTCGGCGGCGGCATCTTCACCAAGGGTGCGGACGTCGGCGGTGACCTCGTCGGCAAGGTCGAGGCCGGCATTCCCGAGGACGATCCGCGCAACCCCGCCACGATCGCCGACAACGTCGGCGACAACGTCGGTGACTGCGCCGGCATGGCGGCCGACCTGTTCGAGACCTATGCGGTGACCGCGGTCGCTACCATGGTGCTGGCGGCGATCTTCTTCGCCAATACGCCGATCCTCACGAACATGATGACGCTGCCGCTCGCCATCGGCGGCATCTGCATCATCACCTCGATCATCGGTACCTTCTTCGTCAAGCTCGGCGCCAGCCAGTCGATCATGGGCGCGCTGTACAAGGGCCTGATCGCCACCGGCATCCTGTCGCTCGCGGGCGTCGCCGGCGCGATCTATTATCTGGTCGGCTTCGGTGCGCTCGCCGGCGTCAAGTACACGGGCATGGACCTCTTCCTGTGCGGCGTCGTCGGCCTCGTCGTCACTGGCCTGATCATCTGGATCACCGAGTACTACACCGGCACTGACTATCGCCCGGTGAAGTCGATCGCCGCCTCGTCGGTGACCGGCCACGGCACCAACGTGATCCAGGGCCTCGCCATCTCGATGGAGGCGACCGCGTTGCCCGCGCTCGTCATCATCGCCGGCATCCTGATCACCTACAGCCTTGCCGGCCTGTTCGGCATCGCGATCGCCACCGCCACCATGCTGGCGCTGGCCGGCATGATCGTCGCGCTCGACGCCTTCGGCCCGGTTACGGACAATGCCGGCGGCATCGCCGAAATGGCGGGCCTGCCGAAGGAAGTCCGCAAGTCCACCGACGCGCTCGACGCGGTCGGCAACACCACCAAGGCGGTGACCAAGGGCTACGCGATCGGCTCGGCCGGTCTCGGCGCGCTGGTGCTGTTTGCGGCCTACAATGAAGACCTCAAGTTCTTCATCGCCAACGCCTCGAAGAACCCCTACTTCCAGGGCGTCGCGCCGGACTTCTCGCTAAACAATCCGTATGTCGTGGTGGGCCTGCTGTTCGGCGGCCTGCTGCCGTATCTGTTCGGCGCGATGGGCATGACCGCGGTCGGCCGCGCTGCCGGCTCGATCGTCGAGGAAGTGCGCCGCCAGTTCCGCGAGAAGCCGGGCATCATGCAGGGCACGGACAAGCCGGACTACGGCAAGGCCGTCGACCTCCTGACCAAGGCGGCGATCAAGGAAATGATCATTCCGTCGCTGTTGCCGGTGCTGTCGCCGATCGTCGTCTACTTCGCGATCTACGTCATCGCGGGCGGCGGCGCGGCCGGCAAGTCGGCGGCGTTCTCGGCCGTCGGCGCCATGCTGCTCGGCGTGATCGTGACCGGTCTGTTCGTGGCGATCTCGATGACCTCGGGCGGCGGCGCCTGGGATAACGCCAAGAAGTACATCGAGGACGGCCACTACGGCGGCAAGGGCAGTGACGCGCACAAGTCGGCCGTCACGGGCGACACCGTCGGCGATCCCTACAAGGATACGGCGGGCCCCGCGGTGAACCCGATGATCAAGATCACCAACATCGTGGCGCTGCTTCTGCTCGCGATCCTCGCGCACTAGAGCGCGACACGCTGATCCAAACGAAAACCCCGCGGCTCGCGCCGCGGGGTTTTTGTTTCTTGCTGTCATTCCGGGGCGGTCCGCAGGACCGAACCCGGAAATCTCGAGATTCCCCGATGCGCAATTGCGCATCTGAGGTCTGGTGCTTACGCACCATCCCGGAATGACCTCGTTCGAAATTGCCTGTCGCTTTCGCTCCGCCGCAATTTCGCCCGAGGTCACTTCACCTCCATCTCCAGCCCTTCCTTCTCGATGATGCCGGCGAACTTCTTCGTCTCGGCCTCGACGAAGGCGCTGTATTGCTCGGGCGTGCCCCAGTCGGTGCGCGCGCCCATGGAGGCGACGTTCTTCTTCACGTCCTCGCGTTCCAGCATCACCTTGATCTGCTTGTTGAGCTCGTCGACGGCGGGCCGGGGTGTGGCCTTCGGCAGGAAGATGCCGAACCAGGAGGAGACGTCGAAACTGGCCAGCTCCGGCGCGCCCTCGCGCATCGTCGCCAGCTTCGGCGCGGAGTCGCTGCGTTCCGGCGTGGTGACGCAGAGGCCGTTGAGCTTGCCGTCCAGCACCTGCGGCAGCGACGGGAAGAGATTGTCGAACAACACCTGGATGTCGCCGGCCAGGCCCGCCTGCAACGCGGGACCCGCGCCGCGGAACGGCACATGCGTCATCTTCAAGCCCGTGAGCTGAAGGAACCAGGCGCCGGTTAGGTGAGGGCTTTGCCCCGTGCCGGAAGAGCCCCAGGTGAGCTTGTCGGGATTGGCCTTGAGGAAGGCGATCAGCTCCGGGATCGACTTCAGACCGGTCGAGGGATGCGCCGACACGATATTCGGGATCCGGATCATGTTGGAGACCGGCTGCAGCTGGTCCGCCTTGTAGGTGAGGTTCTTGTAGATGCGGTAGGCGATGGCGTTGGGGCCGGGATTGCCGACCAGGATGGTGTGTCCATCCGCCTTCGCCCGCGCGACTTCGGCGGTGCCGATGGTGCCTCCCGCGCCGGAGCGGTTTTCCACGATCGCCGACTGACCCCACACCGACTGCAGATGTGCGGCCAGCAGGCGTCCCATCACGTCGGTGGAGCCGCCGGCCGCTGCCGGCACGATCAGCTTGACGGTTTCGGTCGGCCGCCAGTCGCCCGCACCCAGGCTCGAACGCGGCACGATCGCGGCTGTGGTGAATGCGGCAGCACCGGTCAGCACGCGGCGGCGGGACAGCAATCGGCTCTTCACAATATTCCTCCGTGCGGGATTGTTGTTCTGTTCCCGAAGGGTAGGAAGTGCCGCGCGGCAGGGCAAGCGCGCGATTACGCGCAGGGACTGGCCGTTAGTTGAAGCTGAGCAGTTTGAACAGCGGCGTCAGATAGCTGAGCTCCTGGCCAGAGGTCGGCGTCGTGCGACTGACGAAATCAAAGATCTTGCCGTCTTGCAGGCCGTAATTGGCGAGACGCCGAACCTGCCGCTTCTTGTCGAAATAGATCGCGATCACGCGCTGGTCGACGACCTGCTGGTTCATGAACGCGACTTTCCGCTCGCTCCGCTGCGAGATGTAATAGAACACCTCGCCGTCGAGCGTGGCGACGGTGGAGGGCGTGCCCATCACGATCAGCACCTGGTCCTGACTGGCGCCGATCGGGATCTGCTCCAGCGCACCCGGGGGCAGGATGTAGCCCTTCTGGAATTGCTCGCCGGTGCAGCCGGACAGCACGGCGGCGACCAGCGCCGCCGCCGCAGCGATGCGCCAGCGCGCTTGGCCGCGCGTCTGGCGCGCGCGAGAGCCTTTCTGAACGACTACGGTCATTATTGGAATAATCCCGTCCCCTTGCCTCCGGAGAGGCGTTGACGTACCGGGCTGGGCCAAGGATTGCAACATGAGCGGGACCCATGGCCCCGCGCGCGGAACCCACAATGCTCTGGCCGTTCAATCAATTCAGGAAACCCCGGCTAGCCCCGCCCGGCACCATCGAGGCCATCTATGGCATGATCGTGACGCAAGCGCGAGAACCCTTGTTTTACCGGGACTTGGGCGTGCCCGATACGGTTAATGGCCGTTTCGACCTGGTTCTGCTGCACTTGTGGCTGGTGCTGCGCCGCCTGAAGGCGGCTGGTTCCGGAACGGCCCTCTCGCAGGCCCTGTTCGACCACTTCTGCAACGACATGGACGACAATCTGCGCGAAATGGGTGTTGGCGACCTTGCGGTCCCCAAGCGCATGCAGGCCTTTGGTGAGGCCTTCTATGGCCGCATCACCGCCTACGACATGGCCCTCACCGAGGGCAGCGAGGCGCTCGCCCTGGCGATCTGCAAGAACGTCCTCGACGGCGACCGAATCGAAAAGGCGAGGGAACTTGCGGCCTATGCCGAGGCCGCGATGGCAAAGCTCGCGCAACTGGATGACGCCGCGCTGCTCGGCGGCGGCTGGCAGTTTCCCGCCCCCGCACAGGCGAGGCCGCAATGATCAACCGGCAGGACAGACCCGACCCCTGGCGTGCGCCCGTCGCCCTCGCGCAGATACCGGAGCGCGGTCTGCACCGCGAGCTCGATGCGGACGAAGCGCAGCGCAAGGAGATGGCCGATATCGCCGGTCTGCGTGAGGTGCTTTCCGCGCACGCATCGTTCGATGTGACGCCGAAGAGCGGCGGCCGCTTTCATGTGGCCGGGCATGTGCGCGCCCGGATCGGGCAGACCTGCGTGGTAACGCTCGATCCGATCGAGGCCGACATCGACGAAGAGATCGATCTGATGTTCGCGCCACCGGAACAGATCCCCGCGCTTTCCGATCTCGCAGATGAGCCGGCCGCCGATGACGGTGACGTCGATCCGCCGGAACCGATCGAGGGCGGCGTCATCGATCTTGGCCGGCTTGCCACCGATGCGCTGTTCCTCGGCATCGATCCCTATCCGCGCAAACCGGATGCGGTGTTCGATCATGAGATCACGCCGCCCGACCCGAAGGACCATCCCTTTGCCGCGCTGAAGGCGCTCAAGGTGAAGCCAAAGGCCAAGCGGAAGCCGAAAGGCAAGTAATCGACGCGATCTCGGTGTCGTTCCTCGTATTCTGCTGCAGGGCGCTCGATGATCTCTCCACAATTTCCATGCAAGGCATTGAAATACATGAATAAATTTGTTTTGTTCGAATCTCGCCTCTGATCGCGTCTTTCTGCAAAGTGGGCGCTCAGGAGGTTGTGTAAGGTCGGGGAAAGGTTATTGTCGCGGCCCGGCCGGGACGCGGCGCTTGGTCGCGCCGCATTCCGCGACGGCATCCAGTGAGCGGCCCAGGCACGCCAGGACCGCAAGAGATCAGGTTTCCGGGACGTTCATGCCTCAAAGGGTTCGAATTGCGCTTGACGCCATGGGGGGCGATGTCGGCGCTTCGGTCGTTATTCCCGGCGCCGCGATTTCATTGACCCGGCATCCAGGCACCGAATTTCTCCTGTTCGGCGATCGCGCCAGGATTGATCCGGAACTTGCGAAGCATCCCGCGCTGAAGGCAGTCTCCCGCGTCATCCATACCGACGTCGCAGTGAGCATGGACGACAAGCCGAGCCAGGCGCTGCGCCGCGGCCGCAAGAAGTCTTCGATGTGGCTCGCCATTGACGCGGTGAAGAACGGCGAGGCCGATGTCGCGGTCTCGGCCGGCAATACCGGCGCGCTGATGGCGATGGCGCGCTTCTGCTTGCGCACGCTGCCCGGCATCGACCGTCCCGCGATCGCCGCCGTGTGGCCAACGATGCGCGGCGACTCCATCGTGCTGGACCTCGGCGCCACCATCGGCGGGGACGCCCATCATCTCGTGGCGCTTGCGGTGATGGGCTCGGCGATGGCGAGCGTATTGTTCGAAAAGGAGCGGCCGACGGTGGGCCTGCTCAATATCGGGGTCGAGGAGATCAAGGGCCACGAAGAGATCCGCGAAGCCGCCGAGCTGTTGCGCACGCTCAACCTGCCGCAGCTCGAATATGTCGGCTTCGTCGAGGGCGACGGCATCGGCAAGGGTGCGGCCGACGTGATCGTTTCCGAAGGCTTTTCCGGCAATATCGCGCTCAAGGCCGCCGAGGGCACCGCGCGCCAGATGAGCGAGTTCCTGCGCGCGGCGCTGTCGCGGACCTGGCTCACCCGGATCGGCTATCTCTTTGCCCGAGGCGCCTTCAAGGAATTGCGGGACAAGCTCGATCCCAATAAGTCCAATGGCGGGGTCTTGCTGGGCCTCAACGGCGTGGTGGTGAAGAGCCATGGCGGAATCAGCGCCGAAGGCTTTGCCTATGCGGTCGATGTTGGCTATGAGACCGTCCACTACGATCTCCTCACCAAGATCAACCGCATGCTCAATAGTAACGGCGGCGCGCCGACGAAGGCGTAGACCGCACAGGAGGCTGTTTCGTGACTGCGATACGTTCGGTCGTGCTCGGCTGCGGTTCCTATTTGCCGCAGAAGGTGCTGACCAATGCCGAACTGGCGGCACGAATTGACACTTCCGACGACTGGATCGTGCAGCGCACCGGCATCCGGCAGCGGCACGTCGCTGATGATGACGAGTTCACCTCGCATCTCGGCATCAACGCCGCGCGTGCGGCACTTGCCGATGCCGGCGTGGACGCGCAGTCGATCGACCTGATCGTGGTGGCGACCTCGACGCCGGACAACACGTTTCCGGCAACCGCCGTTGCGATCCAGAACGGGCTCGGCATCAACCATGGCGCGGCCTTCGACCTGCAGGCGGTCTGCTCCGGCTTCATCTTTGCGCTGGCCACCGCCGACAATTTCCTCAAGAGTGGCGCCTACAAGCGCGCGCTGGTGATCGGCGCCGAGACCTTTTCGCGCATCCTCGACTGGGAGGACCGCACCACCTGCGTGCTGTTCGGCGACGGCGCCGGCGCCGTGGTGCTGGAGGCGCAGGAGCAGCCCGGCAAGAACACCGACAGCGGCATCCTGACCACGCACCTGCGCTCGGACGGCCGCCATAAGTCGAAGCTCTATGTCGACGGCGGCCCTGGCTCGACCAAGACGGTCGGCCACCTCAGGATGGAAGGCCGCGAGGTCTTCAAGCATGCGGTCGGCATGATCACCGACGTCATCATCGATGCCTTCAAGGCGACCGGAACCACGGCCGACGACCTCGACTGGTTCATTCCGCACCAGGCCAACAAGCGAATCATCGATGCATCCGCGCACAAGCTCCATATTGCGCCGCAGAAAGTGGTTTTGACCGTGGACATGCACGGAAACACCTCGGCGGCCTCAATCCCGCTGGCGCTTTGCGTTGCGGTGAGGGACGGCCGCGTCAAGAAAGGCGACCTCGTGATGCTGGAAGCCATGGGCGGCGGCTTCACTTGGGGCTCCGCGCTGCTCCGCTGGTAGGTGTGGCAAAAAGAATTCAACACAAATTATAATTGTGTTTTCATGCCCTTGCATGATGCTCGCTGTTGACCGTGGTCTGCTAACCTCCTAATTTCAGGCAACAAATTTGTTCGCCGAGAGTGCGGGGCAGGCGATGACCACGGGAACGGGCAAAACAGTTACACGCGTCGATCTCTGCGAAGCGGTCTACCAGAAGGTGGGCCTGTCGCGCACCGAGTCGTCCGCGTTCGTCGAACTGGTTCTGAAAGAAATCACGGATTGCCTGGAGAAGGGCGAGACAGTGAAGCTGTCTTCGTTCGGTTCTTTCATGGTGCGCAAGAAGGGTCAGCGTATCGGACGCAATCCGAAGACCGGCACCGAAGTACCGATTTCGCCGCGCCGTGTCATGGTGTTCAAGCCGTCGGCGATCCTGAAGCAGCGTATCAACGGGCACGCTGTCACCAACGGCGGCGCCAAGGACGACTAACGCTCGACATAGCGGGCGGAAAGGAGCGGGCATTTGGACAAGGCGCCGGATGCGTTCCGAACCATTAGTGAAGTCGCGGACGAACTCGACATTCCCCAGCATGTGCTGAGGTTCTGGGAAACCCGCTTCGCGCAGATCAAGCCGATGAAGCGTAGCGGCGGGCGCCGCTACTACCGCCCGGATGACGTCGATCTGCTGAAAGGTATCCGCCGTCTGCTGTACGGCGAGGGCTACACCATCCGCGGCGTGCAGCGCATCCTCAAAGAGCACGGCGTCAAGGCGGTGCAGGGCTTGTCCGACTCCTCGGTCGCCGCCTCCTTCGGCGCAGTGGAGAAGACGCTCGAGCAGACCATGGCGGAGGACGGCGGCGAGGCGCCCGCCAGCTTCGAGGGCGATGACGAGGATTACGAGGGCGGCGACGACGGCATCGATTTCCGTTTCCTCGAGCTGGACGAGGACGGTATCGCCAAGAACCTGCCCGAACCCACACTCGCGGCCGCCCGTTCGATCGATCGCGCCCGCCTGGAAGGCGTGCTGCAGGATTTGCTTGCCGCCCGGCAATTGCTCGATTCGGCGCTCAGGGAAGGCTGACCGGACCGGAACCGCCGCGATGGCGGTCCGCCGGGCCGCATCCGCCTCCTTGCGCCCGACAGCGATGAACGCTAAGGGAACGGCATCGGAGCGTGGCGCAGCCCGGTTAGCGCACTAGTCTGGGAGACTAGGGGTCGGAGGTTCAAATCCTCTCGCTCCGACCATCAAATCAATGGGTTATGGCCTTGCCGCTTCCGACCGGTTCATCAAGGGAAGCATCGTTCGGGCGCCATGCCCTCGTTATGAATTGCAAAGGCTTCGGTTCCTAGGCCGCCCATGGGTCTCCTGCGCTTCATGCTGGCCCTGGCGGTCGCCTCCGGACATGCGAGCGCATTCTTCGGGAGCCACATCTACCCGAAAGTGCCGGGCAGTCACGCCGTTCAGCTCTTCTACATGATCTCCGGCTTCCTGATTGCGCTGATCCTCAGCGGCAAATATGCCGACACGCCGCAGGGCAACTGGATCTTCTACTCCAATCGCGCGGTCAAGATTTTCGTTCCGTACCTCGCCATCCTTGCCGTGACGATCATCGCCTGGCTGGCGGTCTATGCCGCCATCGGCAACGCAGGGCCGCTACAGGTCTTTATCGACCAAGGCTCGACAATGAGCCTTGGCGCCTGGTCGTTTGCGATCATCACCAACCTCTTCCTGCTTGGCATGGAATGGGGCTCGATGCTGATCGATCGGAGCGGGGAGTTGCTGCTGTCGATTCACGCGATCGAGCAGCCGCCGAATGCCATCCAGTTCACCGTCATCGTACCGGCCTGGACGCTGTCGCTTGAGCTTGCGTTCTACCTGATCGCGCCATTCATCCTGCGGCGGCACTTTCTGCTGATCGCAGCGCTCGCACTGGCCAGCTACACCTTTCGCTTCCAGGCCTATGGGCATGGCTTCCGCAGCATTGCCACCGAATACCGCTTCTTCCCGTTTGAACTCAGCCTGTTCCTGTATGGTGCCCTGAGCTACCGCCTTTACGTGCTGTTGAAAGAGCGGAACATCTTCAAGCCGGCCCTGTCGCTGTCGATCGCCGTCGCCTGCGCGCTAACGGCGATCTCGCTGCCGAAATATTTCAGCCAGCATCAGCATCAGATGTATGCGCTGGTCGGCCTGCTCTTGCCGGCCTTGTTCGATTTCTCCACGCGGCATCGCTGGGATAAATGGCTCGGCGATCTTTCCTATCCGCTTTATCTCGTCCATTGGCCGATTTGCGTCTTTGGATTGGCGATGCTTGGTGAAGGCGGTACAGGCGCTCTCTATGCGTACCTTGCGGTGGTCGTTTCGATCGGACTTTCGATCGCCATCAATCATTTCCTGGTCTACCCGATTGACCAATGGCGTCAGAACCGTGCGCGTCGCTTGACGGGGATCAACCCCGATGCTCAGCGCCGTCAGGACGCCAGCGTTCCCGCCTGATCATGTTTGTACGATCCGCATCATGCGACGTCACCCCGCGCAACCGGTCTGTGCGGCTCGCCGGTTACGCGGCGCGCACGATGCCGGTCTCGACCGTTGTCGATGCGATCGAGATATCGGCGGTGTTGCTCGAGGCGGGTGGGCGGCGCTGCCTGATCTTCAGTTTCGATCTCATGATCGTCGGCTCCGAGCTGCAGGAGGCGATCCATGCCAGCCTCGCTGCCGATGGCTTCGCGCCGGCCGAGATCATGCTGCTCGCTTCGCATACGCATTTTGCGCCGGCGACCGACCGCGCGTGCGCGCCGCTTGGCATTCCCGACGAGCAATTCGTCGCGGACCTGGCCACGGCCAGTGAGAACCTGGTCAAGCGAATCCTGCAGCAAGCGCCCGCCGAGGCCAAGGTGGAAATCAAGCGCGGCCGCTTGAACCATTCCATCAACCGCCGCCGCTATTGGCCATTTCCCACCGTCGGCCGGACGTATGGTTTCAGGCTGACCAGCACGGTGATGGCGCCCAATCGGGAAGGACCGACGGACGAGCTTGCGACGGTGCTGCTGCTCCGCCGCGCGGAGGACGATGCGGTCATCGCGGCCGTCTGGCATTACGCCTGTCACGCGACGGCGGTCCTCCCGCTCGATGTGGTCAGCGCCGACTTTCCAGGCGCAGTCCGGCGCGTGCTCCGCGCGCGATTTGGCGGTATTCCCTGCATATTTGCGCAAGGATTTTGCGGAGACATCAGTCCGCAGATGGCTGGGACCGGAACGCAGGAAAGCATCCGTGGCCGGCTGCGTCGCCTGTTGCGCAAGCTGATTTCAGGCCCGACCTTTCCGCCGCGCCTGGCCGATGATTGGGTGCGCTGGAGCGAGAGCCTTGCGGCCGGCGTCGCCGGGATTGCCGGACAGGCCGCGGAGAAGGTGGATAGCCCCACGACACTGTCGGCTAGCGCGGCACAGATCCCGCTTGGCGAGTTCTTTGCCGGCACCGCGCCGGACAAGCCGCTCAGCGTTCAGGCCCTGCGGCTTGGTGAGGCATTTGAGCTCCTCGCGCTGTCCGCCGAAGTCACACTGGAGTGGCAAGCCATCCTCGATGCCGCGCTACCCGTCGCAGAGGGACGGCTGAGGCTCTATGCGGGCTATCTCGGCACGGTCTACGGCTATCTGCCGACACCCGGGCAGATCGGCGAGGGTGGCTATGAAGTGACGGGATTCCAGCGGCTGTTCGGTCTTTCCGGTAACTTTGACGCCGGGAAGATAGCCCCCGCCGTGGTTGGTTGTGCTAAGCGGGCTATTGATGACCTCTAGTCCCGCTATCGACAGCCGTAGCTTCACGCTGAACGATCAGCGCGAATTTGCGCGCCTGTCGGGCGATTTCAATCCGCTGCATCTTGATGCCCAGTTCGCCCGCCGCACCCAGATGGGCGCACCGGTCGTGCACGGCATTCACACGCTGCTGTGGGCGCTGGAGACGATGCTGCGCGCCGAGAGCTTCGATATCAGGAACATCCGCGTGCGCTTTCATCAGCCGCTGTTCCTTGATGAAGCCGCCGAGGTTCGGATCGCCGGCCGCTCCGAAAACGCCATCAATCTGGATGTCGTCGTCGACCGCACTGTCATCGCCGCGATAAGGCTGTCGTCACGGCCGGGAAAGATTGAAGGAGCGGTCGCAGCAAGCTCGCTTCTCGAACCCAACAAATTTGAGCGTCCGTCCGATCTGCTGTTCGAGCAAATGTCGGATCAGTGCGGCGCCGTCGCGGCAGCCGCGACCGAGCAGGAAATCCGGCGTCACTTTCCGGCGCTGTCGGATGCCATTGGGACGGCGGCGGTAGGCGGGCTGATGGCCACATCGCAGATCGTGGGGATGGCCTGCCCGGGGCTGCATTCGCTGTTCGCCGGCCTTGATGTGACCTGCGACGGCGCGACCGATGACGCGCACGTGCTCGGCTACGCGGTCCGCAAAGTCGACGCGCGCTTCCGCTCGGTGAAGATCGACGTCGCCGGCCACGGGCTCACCGGCCGGCTCGATGCCTTCGCGCGCCCGCGGCCGCCGGCGCAAGCTGATATGAACACGGTCTCGGCGCGCCTCGCCGGAAAGCCGTTTGCCGGACAGCGTGCCCTCATCATCGGCGGCTCGCGCGGCCTTGGTGAAGTCACCGCCAAGATCATCGCGGCTGGCGGCGGCCATCCCATCATCACTTTTCGCGATGGCAGGCAGGAAGCAGACCGGGGCGCAGCCGAAATCCGCCGCGCCGGAGCAACGTGCGACGTGATGCAGTACGACGTGCTGGAACGGGATCATGCGTCGGCAGAAAGCTGCGACCGCTTCAGCAATGCAGGTCGTATCGACAGCTGCTACTACTTCGCCACCGCAAAGATCTTTCAGCGCAAGTCGGCCCTGTTCGAGCCGGACAAGCTGGCAGTCTTTCTGGACTACTATGTCGACGGCTTCGCCAATCTTTGCACGGAGCTGACGAAGCGGAATTCGGCAAGCATTGCGATCTTCTATCCTTCCACGACAGCGCTCGATGCGCCGGCAGCCGGCACGGCCGAATACGCGATGGCGAAGGCGGCCGGCGAAACTCTGGTCAGTCATTTGAACGCCTTCGAGTCCAACCTGAAGATCATCTCGCGGCGGTTGCCGCGCATCGCGACCGATCAGACAGTGACGGTCGGCGTCGCCAGCGCGCAGAATGCCTTGGATGTGCTTTTGCCCATTGTGCATGAGGTCCAGCAGGCGGCTCCGCTGGCGTCGCACGAAAGGCCCTAGGTCTTGCCTATGCCGAGCGCGCTTCGCAGCACCGTCAAACGCATCGCCCAGAAAGTGCTGGGGCAGGCCAACGTCCGCGACTTCGTCCGCACGCGGCGGCTGTGGCTGGACAAGAAGATCTATCGCCGCCCAATCGAGGTGGCCGAGCTACGCCAGCGCCTGATCGATCTCGGCGTGACGCGCGGCCGCACCGTGTGGGTGCAATCGTCGTGGAATGAGTTCTTCAACGTTCCGATGAAGCCGAGCGAAGTGATCGAGCTCCTGCGCGAGCTGATCGGGCCGGAGGGCACGCTTGCGATGCCAGCCTTTCCGATCGATCCGGATCCCGCCAAGGTGTTCATGGTTGACCGCGCGCCGGTCTCCACCGGCATGTTGTGCGAAGTCTTCCGCCGCCTGCCGGGCGTGCAGCGGAGCATCCATCTTGGATCGTCGGTGTGCGCTATCGGCCCGAACGCGGACTTCCTGATCCGGGATCACCACCGCACCAATATGACGTGGGGGAAGGACTCGCCGTTTTGCCGGCTCATGGATGTAGACGCCCGCATGCTTGGCCTTGGGGCCACGTTCAATTTCATGACGCCGCTGCATGCGGTGGAGTGCCTGCTCTATGACGAGGTCCCTTTCTTCCACCAAGTGTTCAACGGCACGATCCGGTACCGCTGGAAGCGCGCCAGCGGCGAGACCGGCGAGCACGAATATCTGAAACGGGGCGGCGATATCCGGCCGCAGCGCCTGCGGCGGCATTTCGGGCCCGATATCTGCATCGACACAAAACTCTCCAATTTGAAGATGATGGCGGCCGATGCTAAACCCTTCATTGAACATGCGGTCGCGCTCGGCCGGAAGGGGATCACGATGTACATTGAGCCGGTTCCGAAGAAGGAGCTGTTCGTTTCAATCGCGAGGGCAGCGAACTGATGGACGGCATCTCCAACGCTACGCAGGCGGCCATCCTCGACAGGTTGCAAGAGATTTTCCGTGCCGAACTCGACGATGACGATCTCACCATCGGCATGGAGACGCGCCAGGCCGACCTGAAGGCGTGGGACAGCCTTGCGCATATTCGTCTCGTCAACGGCGTCGAGAGCGAGTTCGACTTTCAGTTTAATCTGTCCGAGATCGAGCAGATCAGCTCGGTGCGGCAGTTCGTGGATGCAATCCGGGAACATCTGCAGTGACGGAAGCTGCGGCCAGGCCTGCTGCAAAGCTGCCGGTGCAGGCGCTGCCCTGGCTGCCGCGTCCGGCCGGCAGGATGCGCGACCGCATTGCGGCGTTGCCCGCCGACCCACTGGAAGCGCTGGGCGCGATCCGCGCATTGGCGCACGCCGGATGGGAGGAAGCCGATCTGCGCCAGCTTGGGCGCAAGATCAGGAGCATCCTCAAATCGGCGCCGATTTCGCTCGGCGCCGAAGCGCGCCGGCACGGGCTCGTTCCCGTTCACTTGTTGATCCTGTCGGCGAGCACCGCCAACCATCTTGCCGATGCGATCATCGCGACCGCGATCCGTTTCGGCTTTCTGTTGCAGCTCACGATAGCGGAATATGAAGAGCCCGAGCCCTGGCTCGAGCGTCACCGCGATGAGCTCAAGGGCAATCCCCCGGACTTCGTGCTTGTCGCATCCGATGGCCGCATGCTCAGGCTTGCCGCGCCCCTCTGCGACGAAGCGGCCGCGGCGCGGACCGTCGAGGCCGCGCTGGCGCAGACCATGCGGATCGCGGAGGTCGCCGGCGCGGCAACGGGCAAGCCGGTGATCCTGCAGACGCTGGCCGGCGATCCCGATGCGCCACAGATCAACATGGATCGCGGTCTTCCCGGCAGCCCGCGCCAGCTCGCAAGCGAGTTAAACCGTTCTCTTGCGCTGCAGGCACGGCAAGCCGGACATCTGCTTCTCGACATCGAGGCCATCGCGGGACTGGTCGGGCAGGGCGCGTGGTCGGCGGGGCGCTACTGGTATGCCGCCAAATATCCCTTCGCCGTGGCGATGATCCCACTTTATGCCGATCACATCATGCGCATCATTGCCGCCCAGATGGGCCGCTCGCGCCGCGTGCTGGTGCTCGATCTCGACAACACGCTGTGGGGCGGCATCGTCGGCGATGACGGCATCGAGGGACTGGCGCTCGGCACCGGCTCGCCGCTCGGCGAGAGCTACGCCGCGCTGCAGCGAATGGCGCTGGCCTGGAAGGAGCGCGGCATCTTGCTGTGCGTGTCCTCCAAGAATGACGAGGCCATTGCACTCGAAGCCTTCCGCAACCATCCCGAGATGATCCTGAAAGAAGAGGACATCGTCGCTTTCCGGGTCAACTGGGACGACAAGGCGGCGAACATCAAGGCGATCGCTTCCATGATCGATCTTGGGCTCGAAAGCTTCGTCTTCCTCGACGACAATCCCGCCGAGCGCAAGCGCGTCCGCGAGGCGTTGCCCGGCGTCGCCGTTCCCGAATTGCCCGACGATCCCAGCGAATGGATTTCGGTGTTCCAGGCCGCCGGCTATTTCGAGCAGACCAGCTTTTCGCGCGAGGACCAGCTGCGCGCCGGGATGTACAAGGCCAACGCGAAGCGGGCCGCGCAACTCGAGCGGATCGGCAACCACGACGACTATCTGCGCTCGCTCGACATGACGCTGTCGATCGCGTCGTTCGACCAGGTGGGCCGCAAGCGGATAGCCCAGCTCATATCCAAGTCGAACCAGTTCAACTTGACGACGCGGCGCTACAGCGAGGCCGAGGTGGCGGCACTGCAGACCAATCCCGACGCCGTCACCGTGCAGGCGCGGCTTGCCGACATGTTCGGCGACAACGGCATGATCTCGGCGGTGATCTGCCTCAAGAACGGCCGGCAGTGGGAGGTCGACACCTGGATCATGTCCTGCCGCGTGCTCGGCCGCAGGGTCGAGGAGGCGATCCTGCAGCATCTGGTGCGCGAGGCCCGCGCGGCCGGCGCGAGTGAATTGATCGGACGCTATATTCCGACCGCCCGGAATGGGCTCGTCCGGGATCACTTTGCGAAGCTCGGCTTTGCCAAGGCGGGCGATGCGCCGGATGGCGAAACCACCTGGCGGCTTGCCGTCGGCGAATACTCCGACAAGGAACTGCCGATGAAGATCGAAGCATCGGCGTCCGCAGGATCGGCGTCGGCGGCATAATCGCAAGCGGCAGTTGTGCCATGCAGCCGCGGCTGCTGGATCGGGCCGCCGACATTCGCTAGTCTTTTGTCCAACCGGTCGATCACGAACCGGAACAACGGGATGGAAATCAGCGAGGGCCGGCCATGAAGATACGTCCGACTGGCGTGATACCGCCGATGACGACGCCGTTCACCAGCAGCGGCGAGATCGACTTCAAGCTCATTGCACCGCAGATCGACTGGCTGATCGGCGCCGGCTGCCACGGCATGGCGGCGGGCGGATCGACCGGCGAGGGCCACACGCTCGACCACGAGGAATATGGCGACCTGATCGCGGCGACTGTGGAGGCCGCCAGGGGCCGCGCGACTGTGATCGCTGGCATCATCGTCGACTCCACCCGCGATGCGATCCGCCGCGGCAAGCTGGTGCGCGACATGAATGTCGCAGCCCTGCAGGTGACGCCGGTGCATTATCTCTTCAAGCCGGACGAGCAAGCGATGGTCGATCACTTTCGCCGGATGGCGGACGAGACCGGCATGCCCATCATCATCTACAACGTGGTGCCGTGGTCGTACCTGTCGCCCGCGCTCCTCACCCGCATCATGACCGAGGTGCCGCTGGTGGTCGGCGTCAAGCAGAGCGCCGGCGACCTGAAACTGTTCGCCGACCTCATGATGATGGCGCCCGACAAGCTGATCTACAGTGCGGTCGATGCGCTGATGTATCCCTCCTACACGCTCGGCGCCCATGGCTCGATTGCCGCGATCCTGTCGGCCGCGCCGCATGCCTCGGTGGAGCTGTGGGACGCGGTGAAGGCCGGCGATCATCCGGCGGCTCTGGAACTGCACAAGAAGCTGCTCACGCTGTGGAACGCGATCGTCGGCGACAATTTGCCGGCCTGCACACGCTATGCGCAGGTACTGCAGGGCCTGCCGAAGACGTTTTCGCGCCAGCCGATGCCGGAGGCCTCGCCTGCCCAGCAGGCGGCGATCGGCAAGGCTCTCGCGGCTCTGGGCGCGCTCGGATCGCAGGTCGAGGCGGCGGAATAGGTTTGTCACAGGAGGGGTCAGTGTAGTCACATGAAGGATTTCGCGGGAAAGATTGCCGTCATCACCGGTGGCGGCACCGGGATGGGGCGCGAGCTGGCGCGCCAGCTGGTGGCGGAAGGCTGCAACGTCGCGATGTGCGACGTCTCGCCGGAAGCCATGGCCGAAACCAAGCGGCTGTGCGAGAGCGAAAAGCTGCCGCAGGGCCTGCGCGTCACCACCCACGTCGCCGACGTCTCGATCGAGGACCATTTCAAGCGGTTCCGCGACGAACTGGTCGAGCAGCAACAGACCGACACGATCCACCTCCTGTTCAACAATGCCGGCATCGGCGGTGGCGGCAGCATCGTCAATTCGTCGCGCGAGAACTGGGAGCGCACCTTCAACATCTGCTGGGGCGGCGTTTATCTCGGCGTGCGCACCTTCCTGCCGCTGCTGCTGAAGGCCGACGAGGGCCATATCGTCAACACCTCCAGCGTCAACGGCTTCTGGGCCTCCGTCGGCATGGGCGTGCCGCATACCGCCTACAGCGCCGCCAAATTCGCCGTGAAGGGGTTTACTGAGGCGCTGATTAACGACCTGCGCCTCAATGCACCGCACATCAAGTGCTCGGTGGTGATGCCGGGCCACATCGGCACCTCCATCGTCGCCAATTCGCGGGTGATCCAGAGCGGCAGCGCCGAGCTGACGCCGAACGATCTGCTGGCGACGCGGCAGCGGCTGCAGGGCATGAACATCGACACTTCGAAAATGTCGGACGCTGACATCCAGAAGGCCGCCGACGATCGCGCCCGCAGCTTCCTCGAGGATGCGCCGACCTCGGCGGCGCAGGCCGCGAAAATCATCCTCGATGGGGTCAAGGCCGGGAAGTGGCGGATCCTGGTCGGCGAGGACGCGCGCAAGCTCGACGAGCGGGTGCGCCAGACGCCGGAGCGGGCCTATGACGCGGAGTTCTACCAGAGCTTTGCCAGGGAAGTCGGCTGGCGCATCGGTTGAGGCGCTTTGCGCACGATCCCGGCCCGGTGTCCGCGTCCCCAACGCGGGGCCGCCGGGCCGGGACCATGCGCTAACTGGCCCTCCGCGCCAGCGAACGGTAGGCGAGGCGGGTGTGGCCCGCGCAATAGGGCATGCCCGCGAGCGTTGTGTTGCCGCAGAATGAAAACGCCTCGGCCTCTGCATTGACCGGCCAGCGGCAGTGCTCCTTGCTCAGCTCGAACAGGGAACAGCGGTGCTCGCTGACCACGTGCACATCGGAGACGGCGGCCTCGTCATAGACTTGCTGCAGCATTTCGTACTGCAGCCTCGGCACCGAGCGCCCGCGGCGCTCCCGCGTTTTCTTCGACCGGGAGTCGGCGCCGGGCGGCTTGTCGCGCGTCAGCCCGAGGCGGGAGAGCTTTCCGATCACGGCGTTGCGGCTGACGCCGATCTCTGCGGCGATCTGCCGGCAGGAGAGGCCGGCGGCGAAATGGCCCTTGAGGGCTTCGAGACGTTCGTCGTTCCAGGTCGGTGATGTCGCAAGCATTTTTGGCGGTCCCAATTCTTGGTGTGGCCGCCGCTGGTTCCTGTTCTCCGTTGGTCACGACTTCCCGTTGTCGCGGATCGACAGCAGCCCGTCCTTGATGGCGAGCCGTATGCCTTCCTCGATCAGGGTACGCGCAACGCCGGGAACACTAGTGCCGTGGGTGCCCTGTCTCACCAGTTTTTCGAGATAGGTGATGGTCGAGAGCGCCAACGTAACGGGAATGCGGTCGGTTTCGGCTTTTTCCGTAGCCATGACGCACGCTAACTGCAGAATGAGGTACTGAAAAGTATCTATTTAGACTCTATTAAGTAATGTTGCCGTTCGTCAACAACTTGTTGACCTGTCCCGGTACATTGCGGGATTCATTGGAGAATTCGGCCGAATCGGCGTCGCCGCCGGCCGATCGATGCTCTTCGCGCGGCAATACGCCGGGTTGCTGCGCCAATTTCCGGATTGCGCGAGGTCGCCGGCAGCGAGGATGATCCAATGTCCTGGGACGGGGCGCATTGCCATGGGTGGCGTAAGGAACGGTCTCTACACGGTAGAGACGGACATGACCGACGGCGGGCGAGGGCACGCCACCGGAGTCATTGTGCTGGTCGACGGAAAGATCGCAGGTGGCGACTCCCATTTCTACTACACCGGCTCCTACACGGCCGCCGATGGCAAGTGGCGCGGCGAGTTGACGACGTTCCAGCATGCGAAGGCGACTGGCGTGTTGCCGCTGTTCGGCGGCCGCGAGGTCACCTGCGGTTTCACCGGCACCTATGCGGATGACGGTGCCGTCGTCTCCGGCACGGCGCTGGTGGGAAAGACCAGCGTGATGTTTCAGACCCGGCTGAAGTTTCGCCAGGGATTGTGAGATGTTTGTCGCCCCGGCGCAGGCCGGGGCCTATAATCACGATGCGCGTGGTTATGCGGGGCTGAAGCCACAGCGCGCCTCAGTATCTGACATTGGTGGTTATGGGCCCTGGCCTTCGCCGGGGCGACAGCGAACTTGCGGATTCAGTTTTCAAATAGCCGAAAGCATTCCCGCGGTGACATTATTTCCGGAAAGACGAAGTGATTTGCCCATCGTGCCGGAGTTGCAACGCCTCTGACTCCAAACACCGCCATCCTACCGATACTGCCGCTGCCGCCATCGGCAGCTTCCTCGCGCTATTTCGATGGCGACCTCGTTTTCCGGCTTCGCGAATTGATCTGCATCAAAATGCAGCGAATAAAATTAGCTGGCTGGCTCCGGGCCCGTATTTGTCGGGAGCTGCGGCGCTCATGCTTGCTTAACGGTTGTTGTCCTAGCGTGCGGCCGCGGCGCAATGAGGCGCCGGTTTCTCGAGGAATGATGACACGAACCGTACGGCCGACCGGAATCGAAAGCGTGCTCGGCGATGAAGAATTGATCGTTTCGAAGACAGATTTGAAAGGCCGCATCACCTACGCCAACGACGTCTTCGTCCGCATGGGAAAATACCCGTACAGCGAATTGATGGGCGAGCCGCACAGCATGATCAGGCACCCGGACATGCCGCGCTGCGTCTTCAAACTGTTGTGGGACACGCTCCAAAGCGGGCAGGAGATATTCGCCTACATCGTCAACTTGGCGAAAGACGGCAGCCACTACTGGGTTCTCGCCCATGTCACGCCGACTCGCGACGACCGCGGCAACATCGTCGGCTATCACTCCAATCGTCGCAGGCCCGACCGCGCTGCGATCGAGCGCATCAGCCCGATCTACAAAGCGCTCAGCGCAGAGGAGGGGCGACACGCCAATGCCAAGGAGGGCATGCGTGCGAGCCTCGACATGATGGTTGGTCTGCTCAAGAAACAAGGCGTCGGCTATGACGAATTCGTGCTCTCTCTCTAGGTTGCAGGCGGCGAGCGCCCTTGCGGGCCTTCTTGCGATCGCCGCGCTCGCCGGTTTGGTCGTTGCCGATCCGTTTCCCCGCGTGCTCGGCGGAGCCTTGCTGACCGCCATTGTTCTGCTGCTGGCTTACTGCATGTGGAGTGTGAAGCGCGTGCTCGCGGCGGTCGGCGAAGCCGCCCGGGTGTGCAGCAGTGCTGCCGGAGGCAATCTCGAGCCGCGTATCCTCGGCGACCGGCTGCCAGGCAGGATCGGTCTGATGCAGAAGTCGATCAACGACATGCTCGACATTACGGATGCCTTCCTGCGCGAGGCGTCGGCGTCGATGGACTACGCCAGCCGCGGCAAGCATTTCCGGAAGATCATGGAGCGTGGCCTGCCGGGGTCGTTCCGCCATTCGGCCGGGATCATCAACAACGGAACCGAGAGCCTAGGCAGGCGGGTTGTCGAGATTGGCAGTCTCTCGAACGAATTCGGCACGCAGCTGGACGAGATCGCCGGCAATCTCGTCAACGCGGCCGCCAATCTCGAGGCCGATGCCGGCAGGATGGCCGCTGCGGTCGAAAAAACCGGGCATGAGGCCTCAGGTGTGATGGCAGCATCCGGTCAGGCTTCCACCAACGTGCAGACGGTGGCCAGCGCAGCCGAACAACTGGCGGCGTCGATCGCCGAGATCAGCCGGCAGGTCGCCCGCTCCGCGGAAAACACCGGCCGCGCGGTGAGCGAGGCTCACCTCGCGGGCAGCGAGATTCGTTCTCTTTCCGAGGCCGCCGAGCAGATCGGTGGCGTGGTCAAGCTGATCAGCGAAATAGCGGCACAAACCAATCTGCTGGCGCTCAATGCCACGATCGAGGCAGCGCGTGCCGGCGAGGCCGGACGCGGATTCGCGGTCGTTGCCTCCGAGGTCAAAAGCCTCGCCACCCAGACTGCCAAAGCGACCGAAGAGATCAGCGCGAAGGTCAGCGAGATGCAGCACAGCACGACTGCATCGGTTGCCGCGGTCGAGGCGATCGCGCGGACCATCGATGAGGTCAATGACATCGCATCCTCGATCGCAACTGCGGTCGACCAGCAGGGAGCGGCGACCCAGGAGATCGCGCGTAATATGCAGCAGGCGTCGGCCAGCACCTCGGAGATGTCGTCCAACGTCGGCGGCATCAGCGCAGCCGCGGCAGATACTGGTCAGGCGGCGATGCGCGTCAACGGCGCGTCCGAGAGCGTCCATGGCCAGGTTGCGATTCTGCGCCAGCAGGTAACGCATTTCCTGCAGCGGTTGACTGCCGCCGCCTAGAGCTGGTCCGCAAAAAAGAGCCCCGCTTGAAGCGGAGCTCAGGGGCGCGGTGCCGCGCGTTAGCGGCTGGGCGGGTTCTGCGACGACTGACCCGTCGAAGGCGCCGGAGCATTGTTCTGGTTGGGCTGTGCGGACGGCTGGTTGTTGCTCGGTGGATTGTTGTCGTGCGCCGGTGGAGCAGCCTGTCCTGTCGTCTGGTCTGAAGGCTGGTGCGAGCCGGCCTGTCCGGTCGTCTGGCCGGAAGGCTGTTGCGTCTGTCCGGTCGTCTGGCCGGTCGTTGACGGTTGGTTCTGCTGCTGCGCGGGTGCCTCACCCTGACCGGCGTTCTGGCCAGTGGTGTTCTGCTGTGCTGCCGGCGCCTGCGCGCGTCCACCTTGGCCGACCGTCGACGCTTGGC
>Ga0187815_10000142_pt1 | contig 36481 bp, 31 predicted proteins | sample NC_S_5_FD_132962 | JGI IMG/M metagenome (GOLD analysis project Ga0187815, IMG submission 132962) | Wetland sediment microbial communities from Neuse River Estuary, North Carolina, USA - ASW-S_5 | ecosystem: Environmental > Aquatic > Freshwater > Wetlands > Sediment | place: USA: North Carolina... | reverse complement strand
CCCTTGCGGGAGAGGGCTGGGGAGAGGGGTAGCCACGGAAAGACTACCGCTGTGGCCACCCCTCTCCCGGATTGCATCGTTCCGATGCAATCCGACCTCCCCCGCAAGGGGGGAGGTGAAGAAGGCCGCTACACCCGCACCATCCGCTTGCCGCGGTTCTCGCCCGCCAGCAGTCCGATCAGCGCGGCCGGCGTGTTCTCCAGCCCGTTGATGATGTCTTCCTGCACCTTCAGCTTGCCTGACTTGACCCAGGATTGCAGCTCGGCGAGCGCCTGCTGACTCTGGTCCATGTAGTCCATCACGATGAAGCCCTGCATGATCAGCCGCTTCACCACGAGCAGGCCGGGCACGCCGCGCGGGCCGTGCGCGGAGGGCACGCCGTCATATTGCGAGATGGCGCCGCAGCAGGCGATGCGGCCGCGGTTGTTCATCTGGGCGATGCAGGCTTCCAGGATGTCGCCGCCGACATTGTCGAAATAGACGTCGATGCCCTTGGGCGCCGCCGCGCGCAGTGCCTTGAAGGTGGCGCCGTCCTTGTAGTCGACGGCGGCATCGAACCCGAGTTCCGACGTCAGCCAATGGCACTTGTCCTTGCCGCCGGCGATGCCGACGACACGGCAACCCTTGATCTTGGCGATCTGCCCGACAATGGAGCCGACCGAGCCCGCCGCCGCCGATACCACGACGGTCTCGCCTTCCCGGGGCTTGCCGACATGCAGCAGGCCGAAATAGGCGGTGAGGCCGGCGATGCCGAACACGCTGAGCAGATAGGACATCGGCTCGATCTTGGGCATCTTCTGCAGCTGCTTTGCCGGCAGCGCCGCATAATCCTGCCAGCCGGTATCGGCGAAGACGAGATCGCCCGGCGCAAGTCCCGGCGCCTTCGACGACACCACTTCGGAAATGCTGCCGCCGGCCATCACGGAATTGGCCTCCACGGCCGAACGGTAGGTTGCGCCGTGCATCCAGGCCCGGTTGGCGGCATCGAGGGAGATCAGGCGGGTGCGCAGCAGCGCTTCGCCATCTTTCGGCTCCGGGACCGCGGCGTTGACGAGCCTGAAATGCTCAGGACCAAGCTTCCCGCTCGGCTTTTCCACCAGCAGGATCTGGCGGTTGACGGTGGCGTTCATGGCGATCCCCCTCCAAATGCTTGGCGTTGATGCAACTGGCGTCCGTTGAGGCAACTCGACGGACACGAATTGTGCGTTGCGACGAACGCTAGACGTTGTGTGGCGAATTCACAACGGAAACATTTTGGCAAGAGTGCTTATCGCCGCATTCGTATTGCGTCAGCTTTCAAATCTGCCAAACTTTGGGTTGCCGGAGCTTGCGTGGAGAAAAGCATTTGCGGGGGTAACAGCAATGTCCAACAGGTTTACGCAGTACATCCTCTTCGCGATGGTGCTGGGCATCGTGATGGGAGCCTTGATCTTCAACTTGCTTCCCGACAGCCGCGTCGAAATTGCCACCAGTGTAAACCTGATCGCGATGCTGTTCCTGCGCTTGATCAAGATGATCATCGCGCCCTTGGTGTTTGCCACGCTGGTGGGCGGCATCGCCCATATGGGCACCGGCTCGAAGCTCGGCCGCGTCTTCGCCAAGACGATGGGCTGGTTCGTTTCGGCCTCCTTCGTCTCGCTGCTGCTCGGCCTCCTCATGGTCAACCTGCTGCAGCCCGGCGCCAACTTCCCCGGCACGTTGCCGGAAAAGGGCCAATCCACCGGACTGCCGGTCTCGGCCTTCTCCCTCGAAAAATTCCTTGTCCATCTGGTCCCGACCTCGATCGCGGATGCGATGGCGCAGAACGAGATCCTGCAGATCGTGGTCTTCGCCGTCTTCTTCGCTGTCGCGCTCGGCGCGATGCCGGAAAGGTCCAAGGCGATCATGGGGCTGATCGATGACCTCGCCCACATCATGCTGAAGATCACGGGCTATGTGATGCTGTTTGCGCCGGTCGCGGTGTGGGCGGCGATCACCGCGACGGTGGCGAAGAACGGCCTTGGCGTGCTCTGGAAGCTCATCGTGTTCATGGGCGGCTTCTATCTGGCGCTGGCGATCCTCTGGGTCATCCTGATCGTGGTCGGCTTCGTCGTTCTCGGCCCGCGCTACAGCCATCTGTTGAAGCTGATGCGCGAGCCTCTGATGCTCGCCTTCTCGACCGCAAGCTCGGAGGCCGCATATCCGAAGACGCTCGAGGGCCTGAACCGCTTCGGCGCCTCGCCGCGGATTTCCAGCTTCGTGCTGCCGCTCGGCTATTCCTTCAATCTCGACGGCACGATGATGTACTGCACCTTTGCGGCGGTGTTCATCGCGCAGAGCTACCACATCGACATGCCGCTCGCGACGCAGCTTGCCATGCTGGCGACGCTGATGATCACCTCGAAGGGCGTCGCCGGCGTGCCACGCGCCTCGCTGGTGGTGATCGCCTCGACGCTGTCGCAGTTCGGCATCCCCGAGGCGGGCCTCTTGATGATCATGGGCATCGACACCTTCCTCGACATGGGCCGCTCCGCCACCAACGTCATCGGCAACTCGCTGGCGACCGCGGTCGTGGCGAAGTGGGAGGGCGAGCTGAAGTCCGAGCATGAGCTTGGTCCGGACGATATGGTGCCGGCCGATGCCGTACCGGGCGATCCCATTCCGGCGACGCATTGATGGGGGCGATCCATGACCCGCGGGCTTTCGATGGCGGCGGGCGGCCTGTTGCTGGCGGCAAGCCTGCTGGCAACGGGCGCCGTCGCCCAGATAGCGAGCGAGGGGCTTAGCCCTACGCTCGCCAACATCAAGAAGAACCACGTGGTGCGGCTCGGCTATCGCGAGAGCTCGCCGCCATTCTCCTTCCTCGATCACGCGGGCCGGCCGATCGGCTACAGCCTCGAGCTCTGCGAGGCCATCGTCGAGGAGATCGGCACCGAGGTCGACGACGCGAATCTGAAGATCGAGCACGTCAAGGTCACCTCCGAAGACCGCATCCAGGCCGTGCTGGACAACAAGATCGATCTCGAATGCGGATCGACCACCGCCAATGCCGAGCGTTCGAAGCAGGTGGCGTTCTCGCCGCTGATGTTCGTCGCCGGCACCAAGCTGATGGTGCCGAAGGCTTCATCCGTCTCGGCAGTGACGGACATGAAGGGCAAGACCGTCGTGGTGACCAAGGGCACGACCAACGAGCAGGCGATGCACAATGCCAACAGGAAATTCTCGCTCGGCATGAACATCGTCACCGCGCCCGATCACGAACAGTCCTATCAGATGCTGGTGGACGGCAAGGCCGATGCGTTCGCGACCGACGACATCCTGCTCTACGGCCTGATCGCGCGGCACAAGGCGCAAGGGCAGTTCAAGGTGGTCGGCGATTATCTGTCCTACGATCCCTACGGCATCATGTTCCGGAAGGGCGAGCCGCAGCTGACGGCCGTGGTCGAGCGTACCTTCCGCAAGCTCGGTTCGGGGCGTGACCTGATCCCGCTCTACAACAAGTGGTTCGTGTCGCGGCTGCCGACCGGCGAGAAGCTCGGGGTAGCGATCTCGGCGCAACTCGAGGAGGCCTTCAAGGCGATGGACGATTCAGCTGGCGGCAGTAATTAGAGTTAATAAAAAAATTTGCACGCGCATGGCAACTATTCGCAGCCGTGGGTCGTGAAGGATTCCCCTCGATCCCCGTGCGCCGGCGGCAATTTATTTCAACGCGGCTGCGGGATTTGGCAAGTTAATTTCGTGATCCCGATCACGCCGCGTCGAACCTTTAAACCCTATAAACCGACTGCCATTGTGCACCCTCATTTGCGCACCAGATGAGGTTGACTGTCGCGCCCGATAGCGCGATGGAAGCGCAAAATTTGCGGGATTTTACAGGGGTTTCTGTCTCTGCCCGCGCCAGCCGAGCACCGGTTTGTTCTACGTTATGTTTCACGGATAAACGAAAACACATGAGCGCGTTCTATCGAGAGAAGGTTCTTGCCGTTCGCCACTGGACCGATACGCTTTTCAGCTTCCGAGCCACTCGCGATTCCGGTTTCCGTTTCCAGAATGGGCAGTTTGCCATGATCGGCCTCGAGGTCGACGGCCGCCCGCTGTTGCGCGCCTACAGCATGGCGAGCGCCAATCACGAGGAAGAGCTCGAGTTCTTCTCGATCAAGGTGGCCGACGGCCCGCTGACCTCCAAGCTGCAGAAGATCCGGGAAGGCGACACCATCCTGGTCGGCCGCAAGGCCACCGGCACGCTGGTGACCGACAATCTGCTGCCCGGCAACCGCCTGCTGCTGCTGTCGACCGGCACCGGGCTCGCCCCGTTCGCGAGCCTGATCAAGGATCCCGACGTCTATGAGCGGTTCGAGACCATTGTCCTCGTGCACGGCTGCCGCCAGGTTTCCGAGCTCGCCTATGGCGAGCAGCTGGTGGCAACGCTGCGCGACGACGAGTTGTTCGGGCCGCTGCTGCAGGAGAAGCTGCTCTACTATCCGACCGTGACGCGCGAGCCGTTCCGCAACCGCGGCCGCATCACCGACCTCATCACGTCGAACCAGCTCTTCACTGACCTGCATCAGGCTCCGCTGGATATCGAGACCGACCGCATCATGATGTGCGGCAGCCCGGCGATGCTGGAAGATTTGAAGCAACTTTTCGTGACGCGCGATTTCGCAGAAGGCGCCAACCACAAGCCGGGTCACTTCGTGATCGAAAAGGCGTTCGTGGAACGCTAGTCTCCGTTGGAGTCATTCCGGGATGGTCCGAAGGACCAGACCTCAGATGCGCAATTGCGCATCGGGGAATCTCGAGATTCTCAGGGGCGCAAGGGCGCCCCATAGTTCGATGCTTTGCATCGCCCCGGAATGACGATGTAGCCCCTCCCGTTTCCCCACTGCTATAACTTCCCAACGCCGCGCCCCTCGACGCGGCGAGGAGGAAGCCGTGTCCGCATCCGACGCTGCCGGTCCCATCAAGACCGCCTTCGTGTTCGCCGGTGGCGGCAGCTTTGGCGCGATCCAGGTCGGCATGCTGCAGTCGCTGGTCGCGCACGGCGTCTCGGCCGACATGGTGGTCGGTTCCAGCGTCGGCGCGCTGAACGGCGCATTTTTTGCCGGGGATCCCACGGTGAAGGGCGTCGAACGGCTGGCCGAAATCTGGCGTGGACTGAAGCGGCACGACGTGTTCCCGATCACCTGGCGCACAATGCTCGGCTTCCTGTGGCGGCGCGATTTCCTGATCCTGCATGACGGTATCCGCAAGCTGATCGACGATCACATTCCCTTCCGCAGGCTTGAGGAAGCGGCGTTGCCGGTCCACGTTGTCACCACCGACATCATCAGTGGCGACAGCATCGTCTTCTCGGAAGGTCCGACGTCGGACGCGATCGTCGCCTCCACCGCGATCCCGGGGGCCTTCTCGCCGGTCCATTACAAGGACTATTATCTGGCCGACGGCGCCATCTCCAGCAACACGCCGGTCCGCGTCGCCGTCGCCAAGGGCGCACGCCGCCTGATCGTGCTACCGACCGGACATGCCTGCGCCAACGAGGCCCCGCCGGTCGGCGCGGTCGCCAATGCGCTGCACGCGCTGACGCTGCTGATCGCGCGCCAGCTCGTCAACGAGCTCGAAAACCTCGGCCCCAGCATCGAATACTACGTGGTGCCGCCACTGTGCCCCCTGGTCGGCTCGCCCTACGACTTCTCGAGCACGGGCGACCATATCGATCGCGCTGTCCGCAGCACCGACGCGTGGCTGGCGCAGAATGGCCTCAGGAAGCGGGAAATCCCGCATGAGCTGCGGCCCCATGAGCACTAGGCAGGGCCGCCGCCCGCTGGCCTCGTTGCACTGCAAAAGGATACCGCCGGAAGCCGTAGGAGGGCGGATTGATTATCCGCCGCGAGAAACGGTAGCCTCGCTGTGAACGTATACTTTGCTGTCATATCCACGATCCCTCAGGCGGGATATCGTGCCCGGCGGATTGGGATCACCGCCATAACGAGCGCCCAACAGAATAATCCGGCGGAATTGCCCGAGGGTCACATGGAAACGCTGCTGCTTCCGTTCTCGCCACGCTTCATCGTGCTGACGATCTGCGCCGTGGTGACTGCACTCCTTGTCGGGGAAGTCATCTTCGATCCCGAGTGGTTCGACTTCCTCTTGATCCCGATCATCATCTTCGGCGGGCTCACGGTGCTCGGCATCCGCGATGTCATGCAGAAGAGCCACGCAGTGCTGCGCAACTACCCGATCTCGGCGCATATCCGTTTCCTGCTGGAAGAGATCCGCCCGGAGATGCGGCAGTATTTCTTCGAGAGCGAGAAGGACGGCATGCCGTTCTCGCGCGATATCCGCGCGGTGGTTTATCAGCGCGCCAAGATGCAGCTCGACAAGCGCCCGTTCGGCACGCAGGAAGACGTCTATCGCGAGGGCTACGAATGGATGCACCATTCGGTGGCCCCGAAAGCGTCCGTAGGCGAGAAATTCCGCGTCACCATCGGAGGTCCCGACTGCACCAAGCCCTATTCGGCCTCGGTGTTCAACATCTCCGCGATGAGCTTTGGCGCGCTCAGCCCCAACGCCGTGCGCGCGCTCAATGCCGGCGCGAAGAAGGGCGATTTTGCGCACGACACCGGCGAGGGCGGCGTCAGCCCATATCACCGCGAGAATGGCGGCGACATCATCTGGGAGGTCGGCTCCGGCTATTTCGGCTGCCGCAACCGCGACGGCAGCTTCAATCCGGAACTGTTCGCCAAGGTCGCCGGCGAAGAGCAGATCAAGATGGTCGAGCTGAAGATCAGCCAGGGCGCCAAACCCGGCCATGGCGGCGTGCTGCCGGCGGCGAAAGTATCGGCGGAGATTTCCAAGATCCGCGGTGTCGCCATGGGCGAAGACTGCATCTCGCCGGCAAGGCATCGCGCCTTCTCCACACCATTGGAGATGATGAAATTCATCGACGAGATGCGCCGGCTTTCCGGCGGCAAGCCGGCCGGCTTCAAGATGTGCATCGGCCATCCCTGGGAGTTTCTTGCGATCTGCAAGGCGATGCAGGAAAGCGGCATCTATCCCGACTTTATCGTGGTCGACGGCAATGAGGGCGGCACCGGCGCGGCCCCGCTCGAATTCATGGATCATCTGGGCATGCCGATGCGCGAAGGCGTCAACTTCGTCCACAATGCGCTGGTCGGCATCAACGCGCGCGATCGGATCAAGATTGGTGCCAGCGGCAAGATCGCGACCGCCTTCGACATGGCGCGTGCGATGGCGATCGGCGCCGACTGGTGCAATTCGGCGCGCGGTTTCATGTTCGCGCTCGGCTGCATCCAGTCGCTGAGCTGCCACACCGACCGCTGCCCGACCGGCGTCACCTCGCAGGACCCGATCCGCAACCGCGCCCTTGTCGTTCCGCACAAGAGCGAGCGCGTCTACAACTATCACCACGCGACCCTGCACGCGCTCGGCGAGCTGCTCGGCGCCGCTGGCCTCGAACATCCGCGCGAGCTGCGCCCGATTCATTTCTCAAAGCGCACGTCGGCGACCGAAGTGTGCTCCTTCGCAAAGCTCTATCCGGCGCTGCGGCCCGGCGAGCTGCTCGACGGCACCGACGACCCGCGCTTCCGCGACGCCTGGGCAATGGCGCGGGCTGATACGTTCCAGGCGGTGGGCTAGCGCGCAAGCGCGCCGGGCGACCCGCCCATTGACATGGTGGGCCGCCGGGTCTTTATTTGCGGCACGGGGACATGCGATCTCCCCGCGAGGCGACATGCCCAAGAATCGCGTCCGTTTTCAAAAGGACGCAGCATGTCTTCATACACCTCCATTTCTTCCGACAAACTCGCCCGTCTCATCGGCACCGCCAAGGCGCCGACCCTGATCGATGTTCGGATCGAAGAGGATTTCGCCGCCCATCCGCGTCTGATTCCCGGCTCCATGCGGCGCTCGCATCGCGATGTGCAGGATTGGGCTGCGCGACTCACCGGCCAATCTGTGGTCGTCATTTGCCAGAAGGGGAAAAAGCTCAGCGAAGGGACCGCCGCCTGGCTGCGCCAGAGCGGCTTGGCTGCCGAGACGCTCGAAGGCGGTCATCTCGGCTGGGTCGAGTCGCAGAAGCCTGCCATTCCCGCCGAAAAAATTCCCAAACGGGATGACCGCGGCCGCACCGTGTGGGTGACGCGCGAACGGCCGAAGATCGACCGCATCGCCTGTCCATGGCTGATCCGCCGCTTCATCGATCCTGCCGCCGTTTTCCTGTTCGTGAAGTCGTCGGAAGTCGAGGCGGTTGCCGATCGCTTCGAGGCGACACCGTTCGACATCGAGAATGTGTTCTGGAGCCATCGCGGCGAGCTTTGCACCTTCGACGTGATGGTCAAGGAATTCGGCCTCTCGACGCCGCCGCTGGAACGGCTCGCGACGATGGTGCGTGCCGCGGACACGGCGCGCCTCGACCTGTCGCCCGAAGCGCCCGGCCTGCTCGCCGCGTCGCTTGGCCTCTCGCGCATGTTCGACGACGACCTCGAGCAGTTGAATGCCGGCATGACGCTCTATGACGCGCTCTATCGCTGGTGCCGCGATGCGACCGGGGAAACCCACAACTGGCCAACCAGCAAGGTGAAGTCATGACCGACCTTGCCGCAAACACGAAAGCCAAACCGGAAGCCTATGCGCATGGCATCTCGTTCCGCGAGGCGCTGGCCGTCTGGTTGCGCGTGGCAATCCTGAGCTTCGGCGGGCCAGCGGGGCAGATTGCCGTCATGCACCGGATCATCGTCGAGGAGAAGCACTGGATATCCGAGAGCCGCTTCCTGCATGCGCTGAACTATTGCATGCTGCTGCCGGGTCCGGAGGCGCAGCAGCTTGCCACCTATATCGGCTGGCTGCTGCATCGCACCGCCGGCGGCCTGGTGGCGGGCGGCCTGTTCATCGTGCCGGGCATCATCACCATCATGGCGCTCAGCTACATCTACGCCGCCTACGGCAATGTCGGCTTTGTCGAGGCGCTGTTCTTCGGTCTGAAGGCCGCGGTGCTCGCCATCGTCATCGAGGCCGTGGTGCGGGTCGGCAAGCGCGCGCTGCGCAACCGCATCATGATTGCGCTAGCGGGAAGCGCCTTTGTCGCGATCTTCTTCTTCGCCGTCCCGTTTCCGGTGATCATCGTCGCAGCCGGTCTCATCGGGTTCGTCGGATCGCGGCTCGGCCGCCCGGAATTCGCCGGCGCCGAGCACGGTGGCGGCAAGAACACGGCCGTCATCGACAGCATGCTCGGTGAGGCCGTCCCCGACCATGTGAAGCCCAACGCAGCACGAACGCTGCGGGTGAGCGCGATATGGCTGGCGCTGTGGCTCGTTCCCGTGGCGGCTGTCGTGGCCGGACTCGGGCCGGACAACGTCTTCAGCCAGATCGCGATCTTCTTTTCCAAGATGGCGATGGTGACGTTCGGCGGGGCCTATGCGGTGCTGGCCTATGTGGCACAGCAGGCGGCGGACTACTATCACTGGGTGCAGCCGCGCGAGATGCTGGACGGGCTTGGCATGGCGGAGACCACGCCGGGGCCGTTGATCATGGTAGTCCAGTTCGTCGGCTTCATGGCGGCCTTCCGCGATGCCGGCGCCCTGCCGCCGATGCTGGCGGCGACACTCGGGGGCCTGCTCGCCACCTGGGTGACGTTTGCGCCGTGCTTCCTCTGGATCTTCGCCGGCGCGCCCTACATCGAGACGATGCGCGGCAACAAGGCGCTGGCGGGCGCCTTGTCCGCGATCACCGCGGCCGTGGTCGGCGTGATCCTCAACCTGTCGATCTGGTTCGCGCTGCACACGCTGTTCCGGCAGACCTTTGAGGTGAGGGGCCTTGGCCTCGCGTTCGACGCGCCGGTGCTTTCCAGCGTGGACATCCCCGCGCTGGTTCTGTCGATCGCGGCGGCAACCGCCATCTTCCGCTTCAAGGTGGGAATGCTGACCGTTCTTGCGGCGTCTTGCGCGGCAGGCGTCCTGCTGCGGCTGACGGGACTCATTTGAGGCTAGGCCACGCCTCGCGGAGCGAGATGCTGGACGCACGGGCTTGTGATGTTCCGAGCGTCGGGTTCCCGTCTCCCGGGCATCGCCCCTGCGGTCCGTGCGGCGTAAAAGGTTGGCGGGGATATGCAGACTCCCCGTCAGACGCCCGTCGTCCAAGCTCTGCGCAACGCTCGATTTGTCGAGGGGATTGCGCGTGGACGAACAAAACCTTCCGAAAGCAGCACTCACAGACGTTGGACCGGGTTTGTGGCGATCCGGTGCGGGTCAGGGAAGGTTTTGCGAGGCGCTTCACGCAATGGGCATCGGCGCATCGAAGTCGGATGTGATCCTGTGCGATCCGTCCGAAGAAGGAGAATGACCATGCGTTACCTGCTTTGGCTCACGGCCGCATTCATTGCGACGTCGCTCAATACGGCGGCGATGTCGCAGGAGATCGACTGGCGGAGGGTCGACGAAACCCTCGGCAGAAAGGCCGCGGTATCGGGCGACGTGCACCGCTACGGCTTTCCGCGCAGCGATCTCTCGGTCACGCTCGACGGCGTGGCCATCAAGCCCGCGCTTGCGCTCGGCGGCTGGGTCGCCTTCAAGCCGGCGCATGGCGGCGCCATGGTGATGGGCGATCTCGTGCTGCTGGAGACCGAGATCAATCCCGTCATGCTCAAGCTTATCGAGGGCGGCATGGACATCACGGCCGTACACAATCATCTGCTGCGCGCCAATCCTGCGACCTTCTACATGCATGTCGGCGGCCACGGTGATCCCGTGAAAATGGCCTCGGTGATCCACGAGGCGCTGGCGGCCAGCAAAACCCCGCTTACGATGACCGTCGGCACCGCGCGGCAGCAGCCGATTGACCTCGACACGGCGCAGCTCGACAAGACCATCGGCGCCAAGGGGCAGAACAATGGCGGCGTCTACCAGTTCGCGGTGCCGCGCCGCGATCCCGTCAGCGAAGGCGGCATGCAGCTTGCGCCGGCAGGTCCCATGGGGGTTGCACAGGGCATCAACTTCCAGGCGACCGGCGCCGGCAAGGCGGCAATCACGGGTGATTTCGTGCTGACCGGCGAGGAGGTCAATCCGGTGATCCGGGCGCTCCGCAGCAATGGCATCGAGGTCACGGCCGTTCACAACCATATGCTGGACGAGCAGCCGCGCCTGTTCTTTTGCCATTTCTGGGCCAATGACGATGCCATGAAGCTTGCAAGAGGCGTGCGCGCGGCGCTCGACAACAGCGCGGTGGTGCTGCAATGACGCGGCGCCGCCGGCCTCAAAACTCCCCGTGCAAGCGGCCCGAGAAGATGTGAACCGGGCCGCGGTCGGCGTTGTAGGCGGGGTTGGTGATGAACTGGTAATCCGCCGTCAGCGTGATCGCCTTGGTCAGCGCATAGGCGTAGTAGGTTTCCAGGATGCGCTCCCGCCGATAATTGAGCGCGCCGTCGCCGATCAGGATGCCGAGCCCGCCGGCGGCGAGGAAGTCGCGGTGGTCACGCGACAGCGCATTGATTGCGCCGGCGATGCCGATCACGTCGTCGGGCCGGCCCCATTTGTTGCCCTTGATCGACGCGCCCATCGCGAGAGAGGCGTCGATATCCGTGAACGCCATGATCTCGTTCTTGCCGTTGTTCCAGCTCCAGCGGCCGAACACGCCGAAATCGTCGGCGATCGCCTGCTCGAGATTGATGACATAGCCGTATTTGATGCGGCCCGTGCGGGTCTGCGCGATGTCGAGGTTCAGCGCCGGATTGTCCAGCGTCTCGCGGTAGCTGCCGGAAAAATCGCTGTTGAGGAAGGCGAGCGTTCGCAGCTTGCCGGGCTGCGAGAACAGCGAATAGCGTGTTTCGAACTCGGCGACATATTCGCCGCGCTGCGGCACGTTCATGTCAAAGCTGTTCGCGTTCGACACGGAGGGCATCAGGAAATAGCCGGCGCGCAATGCCCATTGCTTCTGGTTCAGTTCAGCGGTCACGCCGTATCCCAGGCCGACCTTGTCGGCGGCGTAGTCGAACGCGCCTGACGACCAGATCGCCCAGTTCATGAAATCCTTGCGCGGATCGCGCGCGTAGCTGTTGCCGTCGAAGACGTCGACCACCGCGAATTTGCCGGCCTGTATCGTCAACCGGGAAACGTCCACCTTGCCGGCAATCTGCAACTGGCCGCTGGCGAGTTCCTCCTGCTCGCCGCCGAAACCGAAGGTCTGGCGCACGAACAGGCGCGAGGGGTTGTAGTGCGGGTAGGGAAAGTTGGACTTCTGCGCCTCGCCATTGGAGAACCCGCCGAGGCCTGCCGTGTCGTTGAATCCGAAACCCTGCAGCAGTTCGGGATTGAAATAGACCTCGCCGCCCTCCCAGAGCCTGGCGTTGAGGAAAAGGCTGTTGGTCCAGGTCTGCTGAAACTGCGGTGCCGGCGTCAGACTGTTGGGACCGCTGTAGGGCGCGCGGAACGCGGGATAACCTTGCGGCAGGTACGTGGTCTGGCCGTGGATTTCCCAGCGGTTGGATTCGGGATCGGTGATTTCGGTGTTCGGCTTCCAGCCGGGTGAGCCGGGCAAGTCGATCTTGCGGTTGAGGCCAAGCCGCAGCATGTGCAGATCGTTGATGGACGTGTACTGCGTGCCCGAAGGGAAGGTGACGTTGGCGCGTTCGAACTGGCTGTAGAGATATTCCAGCCGCGCCGTCCAGTGCGGGGCGAACGCGTATTCAACGCCGGCGCCCGCGGCCCAGCCGGCGCGGAGCCCGATGTGCTTCTCCTCGAGCCCGGTCACTGCCGGGGTGTTCACGAAGCGCTCGCCCATGAATGCAAATCCGCCGGTCGCGTAGAGCAGCCAATGGCTCGATGCGTAGCCGATGCGGCCGCGCGCGGTGCCGACATAGTCCCATTGCTCGACGAAGTCGTTGCGCGGCGTTGAGATCAGCGACGTGATTGAGTTCGAGGTCAGGTAGCTTGGAAACGTCAGGTCACCTTCGACGCCGAACAGCAAGCCCGAAGGCGACCGCCAATTGTAGCCGGCCTGCACGCCGGCGATCACGCCGCTGAAATTGCCTGATACGGCCGTTGCCGCCGGATCCAACAGCACGGCGTTGGAGTTGCCGAGGCTGTAGCCGGTATGTGCGCCGATATAGAAGCCGCTCCAGTCGAATGTCGGCTGCGGCAAGGGCGCCTTCACCGGCAGCTTGAGATCGGCAGCTTGCACGGGCGCGGCGAATGCCAGCGTGCCAAGCGCCGCGCCCGCAATCAGATACGTCCGACGTCCCTTGATGCGACTCATCTGCGAACTTCCAGCGCCCACAACCCATCACTGCAGATTTGCCGGCATGCCGCTACCGCGGAATGCACGGCTGGCTTCGCAAGCTCAGTGGCTGTTGCCAATTCGCCCCCGGACCGAAGTCCGGATCGCTGGAAGGCTCCACTCATTCCCCAAGCCCCAAAGTCTCCAGAGACTTATTGCAAGTAATTCGCAATAGCAGCTATTGCTAAAGGTCGCACCCGATGGTTGGCAGCCTTCCGTGACAGCTGTGCAACAGTGCCGGGTTTGGCGGCCTCGAAGGCCGGGTTTGCTGGCCTCAAAAAAAGAGTGACCCGCCCAGGGGGACGGCTGGGCGGGTCGGGTTCGACACGGGGTGGATGAGGCGCCCGTGCCGGACGCAGCTCCACTTACTCAGTCGATCTCTTAGAAGGAGCAGACGCGAACGCTGCCGATGTAGTGGCCGAACACGTCGTAACGCGGGGCCCAGCCGCAGCGGCGAGCGCTGGTGTAGTAAACCGGGCCGTTGCTGGCGGCGATCGCGGTGCCGACGATGGCGGCGGTGGCGATGCCGGCGCCGACGTAGCCCCAGGGCTTGAGCGGATAGGCTTCAGCCTTGGTCGTGGTGGTCGCGAGCGAGCCCGCGACGGCAAGGGTAGCGAGAGCGAGGGCGGCAATCTTGGTCTTGATCGACATGAGTAACTCCATCCTGTCTAGGAGCGGCACCGGTATGGTCCGCATGCCCTTTGGACGGAGCCATTTCGGAAGCGGTTCGATTCGCCGCCGGGAGTGCCAGGGAGGTCAAAAAATAACAGTGAATACAGTCGGTTAGGCTATCTGCCGGGCCGCGCGGCCAGCCTCCTCACGTCGAAGTTATCGACGTCACGCAGCAGCTCACAGAACGCCCGCGCGCCGTGCTCCAGCAGCCGCTCGCCCTTTTCCGCCGAGGCCTGCCGGGCATCGCCGACCGCACCGGCCGGGTTGAGATCCTGCGCCTGCCAGGCGAATGGCGCCGGCCGCTGTGTGGAGAGCCAGCGAAATTCCTTCTCCATCGCCACGGCCGAAGAAGGGAAGTCGGCGATCGCATCCTTCCTCACATGTTGCGGATAGCGCGCCAGCATGATCGACGTCTCGACCGCGCCGCCGTGAATGCCATGGCGCAATTCCTCCGCGGAAAAAAGTCCCTCCGGCGCGCCGAAGCGCGACCAGCTGGTAGTGACCGCGAGCATCCCGTGCTGCGCGCGCAGGTCCTGCGCCACCAGCATCATCGCGGCACTGTTGCCGCCGTGGCTCGTCACCATCACGAGCTTCTTCACGCCCGATCGCGCGACGCTTTCGCCGAGCGCCATCCATTCCGTCAGCGCCCGCGCGGTCGAGAGCGTCTGCGTGCCCGGGTAATCGGTGTGCTCGGTGGAAATGCCGATGCGCTGCACCGGCAGGAAGCTGACGGGCAAATCCTGCGGCAGCAACTCATTCAGCCGCGCCAGGTAAGCCTCGCCGATCATGACGTCGGTCTCGAGCGGCAGGTGCGGCCCGTGCTGTTCGGTCGCAGCCAGCGGCAGCACCGCGATCCATCGCGCCGCTTCGCCTGCGGAAACCTCCGGCCAGGCAATCGCGTTCCAGTCGCGGGGCGGAATTTTTGTCATGACGCGAAGCGTTTCTTTAAGCGAATTTGCGAGGTAGTTTGTCGCAGCCTTGCCGGGTGCATCCGCACCCATAGCCTCCCATCATGGGCCAGAACGTCAGACGGAGTCCAACCATGAACCCGGCCTTTTTGCCGCGAGCGTTAACCGCCGCACTTGCAAGTCTGCTGGCGGCCATCATGCCCGCGCGGGGCCAGACGCTGGACAAGGTCTCGTTCGGAACCAACTGGGTGGCGCAAGCCGAGCACGGCGGCTTCTACCAGGCGGTCGCCGACGGTACCTACAAAAAATATGGCCTCGACGTCACCATCGTGCCCGGCGGTCCCAACGAGAACAACCGTATGCTTCTGATCGCCGGCAAGATCGACTTCTTCATGTCCGCGAACACGCTGCAATCGTTCGACGCGGTCGCCAACAATGTTCCGGTGACGGCGGTGGCCGCGATTTTCCAGAAGGATCCGCAGGTCTTCGTCACGCATCCGGAAAGCAAGGTGACCAAGCTTGAAGACCTCAAGCCGCTGACGCTGTTCGTCTCCAAGGAGGGTATTCCCACCTACTTCCAGTGGCTGAAACACGAATATGGTTTCGATGAACGGAAGGTCAGGCCCTACACCTACAATCCGCAGCCCTTCCTCGCCAACAAGCAGAGCGCCATGCAGGGCTATGTCACCTCCGAGCCGTTCGCGATCGAGAAGGTGACAGGCGTCAAGCCTGGCGTGATCCTGCTCGCCGATTACGGCTTCAACTCCTATTCGACCCTGATCGAGACCAGGGTCGACCTCATCGACAAGAAGCCCGACCTCGTACAGCGCTTCGTCGATGCTTCCATCATCGGCTGGTACCATTATCTCTATGGCGACAACGCCGCCGCCAACGCCACGATCAAGAAGCTCAACCCGGAAATGACCGACGGGTTGCTCGCCTATTCCGTCGCCAAGATGAAGGAATACGGCATTGTCGATTCCGGCGACACGCTGAAGGACGGCATCGGCGCGATGTCGGATGCGCGCGTGGCGAGCTTCTTCGACAAGATGGTGCGCGCCGGCGTCGTCAAGGGCGACATCGATTTCCGCAAGGCCTATACGCTGCGCTTCGTCAACAAGGCGGTCGGCGTCGAATTGCGGCCGAAGAACTGACGCCGCGATGACCGAAAGCACGACGCTCTCCGATTCCGAGGCCGGCATGACCGGTCTTGCGGTGCGGCTGCGCGGTGTCACCAAGACTTACGACAGCGGCGTCGCCGCGCTCGGCCCGCTCGATCTCGACGTCAGGCGCGGCGAGTTTGTCTCGCTGCTCGGGCCGTCCGGCTGCGGCAAGTCCACTGCATTGCGCCTGATTGCCGGGCTTGCGGCGCAGACATCGGGCAGCGTCGACGTCGCGCGTCGCGAAGTGGAGGCGGGCGGGACGCATGCGATCGGCTTCGTGTTCCAGGAGCCGACCCTGATGCCATGGGTGGACGTTGCCGCCAATGTGCGGCTGCCCTTGAGGCTTGCGAACATGCCGGCCACGGAGGCCGATGACCGCGTCACGGCGGCGCTGGCGCAAGTAGGGCTCGCCGAATTCGCCAAGAGTTATCCGCGTGAACTGTCCGGCGGCATGAAGATGCGGGTGTCGCTGGCGCGCGCGCTGGTCACCGATCCCGGGATCCTGCTGATGGATGAGCCGTTCGCCGCGCTCGACGAGATCACGCGCTTTCGCCTCAACAACGATCTGCTGGCGCTGTGGCGAAACCTGCGCAAGACCGTCATCTTCGTCACCCATTCGGTGTTCGAGTCGGTCTATCTGTCCCAGCGCGTCATCGTGATGAGCGCACGGCCGGGCCGGATAGCGGCGGAATTCCGCATCGATGCGCCGGAGCCGCGCAGCGAGGAGTTCCGCACTTCCGCCGACTATGCCGGCTACTGCCGCAAGGTTTCTGCGGCGCTGGCCCCGGCTTACGAAGGACAGCGCGTATGAGCACCGAGGCCAAAACGCCGGCCGCAAACAGTGGGCAGGCCTCCCCACTACGTTTCCTGCTGCCCATCCTGGTGCTCGCGGTTGGGCTCGTGGCGTGGGAGCTGGTGGTGCGGCTCAACGACATCCAGCCATACGTGCTGCCGGGGCCGTGGCTGATCCTGAAGACGCTGGTTGCGGACTGGGGCGTGCTGTCGCAATCGCTGCTGGTCACGCTGCTCACCACGCTCGAGGGCTTTGTTTTCGCCGCGGTCGGCGGCATTGCGCTGGCGCTGCTGTTCAATCAGTCGCGCTTGCTGGAATATTCGCTGTTTCCCTATGCTGTCGTGCTGCAGGTCACGCCCGTGATCGCGATCGCGCCGCTGCTTCTGATCTATCTGCCGCAGCAGACCGCGGTGGTGGTCTGCGCCTGGATCGTCGCGTTCTTCCCGGTGCTGTCCAACACTGCGCTCGGCCTGAATTCGGTCGACCGCAATCTCGCCGGCTTGTTTCAGCTCTATCACGCCACGCCGCTGCAGACGCTGCGTTACCTCAAGCTGCCGGCGGCGCTTCCCCATATCCTGGGTGGCTTGCGCATTGCGGGTGGGCTGTCGCTGATCGGCGCAGTGGTTGCGGAAATTGCCGCAGGCTCCGCAGGTGCGGGCTCGGGCCTTGCCTATCGCATCGCGGAATCCGGATACCGTCTGAACATACCTCGCATGTTCGCCGCGCTGTTGCTGTTGTCGGCTGCCGGAATTGTCATCTATGGGTTGCTTGCGCTAGTTTCGCACCTCGTTTTGCGGCGCTGGCACGAGAGTGCGCTTGGAAAGGAAAGCTGATGGCGGCCAATATTTCGTCCGAAAAGATCGACCTGCTGATTTATGGGCCGATCAGGCCGATCCTGGAAAACGGCTTCCCCGACCAGTTCACGGTGCATCGGGCCGAAACCGGCGATCAGCTCAATCGGCTGTCATCGGACGTGAAGCAAAAGCTCCGCGGCATGGCCGTGACCTATCACACCATGCACACCGGCAAGGATGTGCAGTCACAATTCCCCAAGCTCGAGATGATCGCGAGTTTTGGCGTCGGCTACGACCACGTCGACTCCACTTACGCGCGCGAGCACAACATCATCGTTACCAACACGCCTGACGTGCTGACCGAAGAAGTCGCCGACGTCGCGATGGGGCTTCTGATCGCCACGCTGCGTGAATTCGTCAAGGCCGACAAATATCTGCGCTCCGGCCTGTGGCAGACGCAGAACTATCCCTTGAGCGTCGGCTCGCTGCGCGACCGCAAGGTCGGCTTTGTCGGCATGGGACGCATCGGCCAGGCGATCGCGCGGCGCCTGGACGCCTCGCGGGTGCCGGTGGTTTATCATTCGCGCAAGCCGGCCGCAGGCGTCTCCTACCAGCATTATCCCGATCTCATCGAGATGGCGAAGGCGGTGGATACGCTGATGATCATCGTGCCCGGCGGCGCCTCGACCGCGAAGATCGTCAACGCCGACGTGCTGAAGGCGCTCGGCCCGCGCGGCGTGCTGATCAATGTGGCGCGCGGATCGGTCGTCGATGAGCCCGCTTTGGTTGCAGCCTTGAAATCCGGCACCATTCTGGCCGCCGGCCTCGACGTCTTCGCGAACGAGCCCTCCGTGCCGGACGAACTGAAGGCGATGCAAAACGTCGTCTTGTTGCCACATATTGGCTCGGCTTCCGTGGTAACGCGTAACGCCATGGATCAACTCGTGGTCGACAATCTCAAGAACTGGTTCGCCGGCAAGCCGCCGTTGACGCCGGTGGCGGAAACCCCGGTGAAGGGCCGCTGATGCCGCTGCATCGCGCCGGCATCGCGCTTGTTGCCCTGCTGGTGCTCGCGCTGCCGGCGCAGGCGCAGCAGCAGGACACCTTGAAGAACGAGATGATCGGGCAGTGGGAGCTCTCCACCACCGAGCGCAGCAAGACCTGCGTCGTGACCATGAAGAACGAAGGCGCAGCACACGGGCTCAAGCTCGAGCTTGAGCCGAACTGTGCGGCAGCGCTCCCCTTCACCAGGGACATCACGGCCTGGAGCATCAAGGGCCTCGACATCGTGCGGCTGCAGGACGCCGCCGGTCAGCCGGTGATCGACTTCACCGAGGTGGAGAGCGGCATCTTTGAAGGCCTGCGCCAGGGCGAGGGTGTCTACATCCTGCAGAACCTGGCGGCGGCGCGCTCGCTTGCCAAGTCGATGGACCAGATGATCGGCGACTGGCAGATGGTGCGCGGCAACGGCCGGCCGGTCTGCGGGCTGACCCTGACCAACACCGAGGCCACAGGCGACAATTTCCAGGTCTTCCTCAAGCCGAAATGCGATCCCGCGGTCGCCACTTTCGGTCCGGTGCAGTGGCGGCTCGAGCGTGGCCAGATCATCCTGATGTCGAAGACCGGTGAGAGCTGGCAGTTTGAAGCCGACGACAACGCGCAATGGCGCCGCGTGCCCGACACTGCCGACGGCCTGATCATGCTGCGCGGGCAGTAAACGGTATCCTGGAACCTCAAATATTTTACATGAGCCTGTCGATCCGGCTCCGGCCGGATCGTCGTATCCTGTAGCGAGACGGATTGCGGGCCTGATGCCCGCAACTCGCAGCCACAGGAGTTTCTCATGCGCTTCATGTCCATCGTTATTTCGTCGCAACCGATGAAAGGCCCGACCCCCGCCCTGATGGAGGCGATGGGCAAGCTCAGCGAACGTGAGATCAAGGCCGGCCGGATGATCGACATGGGCGGCTTGGCTCCGTTGCAGCAGGGCGCGCATGTCGCGATTGAAGGCGGCAAGCTTCGCGTCACCGACGGCCCGTTCGTGGAGGCCAAGGAAGTGATCGGCGGCTACGCCATCTTCGAGTTTCGCGACAAGGCCGAGGCGCTCGCGATGGCGAAGGAGTTCATGCAGCTCCATCTCGACCACATGCCGGGCTGGGAAGGCACCTGCGAGCTGCGGCCCATGGTCGGCCACGGCGTAGACATGAATTGTGGCGAAGTCCAATCGGTCCAATCACCCGCGCATGCCTGATGCGCACGCGGAGGCAAAGTCGGCGGCAACGACCGCCGCCGACACCCATGCCGCCATTCTCGCCGCCTGGCGGATCGAGCAGCCGCGACTGATCACGTCGCTGTCGCGAATGCTGCGCGACGTGCCGCTGGCGGAAGAATTGACGCAGGATGCGTTGGTCGCCGCGCTGGAAGCCTGGCCGTCCACGGGCGTGCCGGAGCGTCCGGGCGCGTGGCTGATGGCGACCGCAAAGCGCCGCGCGCTCGATCACCTGCGCCGCGGCAAAATGCTCGCGCGCAAGCACGAGATGCTGGCGCTGGATGTCGAGCGTGAGCAGCAGGCGATGCCGGATTTCGACGCTTCCCTGGATGACGACATCGGCGACGAGATGCTGCGACTGATCTTCACCGCCTGCCACCCGCTGCTCTCGCGCGACGCCGCTGCGGCGCTGGCGCTGCGCATGATCTGCGGCCTCACCACGGAGGAGATCGCGCGCGCCTTCCTGGTGCCGGAGGCGACGATCAGCCAGCGCATCGTGCGCGCCAAGCGCACGCTGTCGGCATCGGGCCTCACTTACGAAACCCCGCGCGGCGAGGCGCTCTCCGAGCGGCTCGCCTCCGTGCTGGAGGTCGTCTATCTCATCTTCAACGAGGGCTATGCCGCCTCGCGCGGCGACGACTGGATGCGGCCGCAGCTCTGCCAGGAGGCGCTGCGGCTGGGGCGCGTGCTGGTGTCGATCGCGCCCCGCGAGCCGGAAGCGTTCGCCTTGCTGGCGCTGATGGAGCTGAACGCCTCGCGTGCCGCGGCGCGCGTCGACGCCGAGGGCGAGCCGATCCTGCTGCTCGAACAGGACCGCACGCGCTGGGATTACTTGCAGATACGCCGCGGCCTGCTGGCGCTCGGCCGCGCCGAGGACCTTGGCGGGGAGGGCGGCTATTATGTGCTGCAGGCCGAGATCGTCGCGTGCCACGCGCGGGCCGAAAAAGCCGAGGCAACCGACTGGCAACGAATTGCAGCCTTGTACCAAAGGCTCTCCGCGCGCGTTCGCTCCCCGGTCATCGAGCTCAACCGAGCCGTTGCCGTCGGCATGGCGGAGGGGCCACAGGCCGGGCTTGCGATCGTGGAGGCCATCGCCGACGAGCCGACGCTGCGGAATTACCATCTGCTACCGGGCGTGCGCGGCGATTTCCTGCAGAAGCTAGGCCGCCACGATGAAGCGCGCGCGGCGTTCGAGGCGGCAGCGCAACTGGCGGGCAACCGGCGCGACCGTGACCTCATGCAGCGGCGGGCGAGGGAGGTGTCGGCGGGCCCCCGCCACGCAGATAGTTCGATGAATGGAGATGACGAATGGCCGACCTGATCCTCACCACCTTCGATTGGGTCCCCGAGATGCCGCGGGGCTATGTGCGCGACATACGTGTCCGTTGGGCACTGGAAGAGGCCGGATTGCCCTATCGCGTCAAGAGCGTGCCATTTCGTGCCCGGAATGCCGAGCATTTCGTGCACCAACCCTTCGGCCAGGTGCCGTGGCTGACCGATGGGGACATCTCGATCTTCGAGAGCGGCGCGATCCTGCTTCATCTGGGTAATCGTAGCGACGCGCTGATGCCTGCCGATCCGCGCGGTCGCACCGAGGTTATGGAATGGCTGTTCGCGGCGCTCAATTCAGTCGAGATGGCGAGCCTGCCCTGGTCCATATTTGTGTTCTCCGGCGACACCGGTGATACGCCGGGATGGAAGCGTTCGGATGCGTTTCTCGAGCACCGGCTCCAGCACCTGGAGCCGGTGTTGGCACGGCGCGAATGGCTGGCCGGAACCTTCTCCGTCGCCGATATACTCATGGCGGATGTGCTGCGCCTCGTCGATCGGTTCGACAGGCTGGCGGGATATCCGGCCTGTCGCGACTATGCCGCGCGCGCTACGGCCCGCCCGTCCTTCCTGAAGGCACACGCAGACCAGATGGCGCATTTTGCTGCGGCCGACTGAACAACACCGCGGCAGAAGCTGATGCGCCCATGGGCCAAAGCACGGGAAACGGTTCCTCGTTCACAGCGTTGCCCAAGCTGCAGGGCCGACAAGGAGCCGCGCAATGCCGCGAAGATCCGTGCTTGCTATCGGAATTGATCCCGCCTTCGCGGATTTCACCACACTGCCCGGCCTCACCCCCGAGCTGGTGCGCCATCACATCGATGCCGAGCTCGAGCGAGTTCGCGCGGTGGGATTCGAAGTTGAGAGCTGCCTGATCGATCTCGGCGAAACCGCGGAGGCGACGACGTCGGCGGCGCTCACCAGTAAGCCGTTCGACTGTGTCGTGATCGGCGCGGGATTGCGCGAGCCGCCGGCGCAGCTGTTGCTGTTCGAGATGATCATCAACCTCGTGCATCGGCTCGCACCGGATGCCCGCATTTGCTTCAACCGAAATCCTGCCGATACGCTCGACGCTGTGCAACGCCGAATCGAGGCTTGAGGTTCGGATGGATTGTCCGGCCGGTCGCGCGAACGTGCGTCCGACGACAGGCGCTGACAGGCCTTGCACATGCCTGCCAAAGGAGGTCGTCGCACGGACAGCGCTGACGCGATGTGGACAATCCGGAATACGCTCCGGCGGACCCATTTTCGCGGGGAGCGATTCGTCCGCTGTGCAAAGTGCGAGCGCGCCTCGATGAATTGCGGCTGACGGCTGCAATCAATCTTCAACATGAAAACCGGAGCGAAGAAATGATCTCTATTGATAACGCCAATATAAGGCCGATCACCGCGCCTCGCGGAGTGGTAGCGCTGCTGGCAGGTGCGATCGCGATTGCTGCCGCTCTGTGGGTGACTTCCGCGGAAGCATCGAACAAGCAGTGCGTCAGGACTCTCAGCAGTTGCCAGTCGCAGTGCTCTAAACGTTCGATCGGACAGGACGTTTGCTACAAGAGGTGCGAACGGGCATTCATGAACTGCGACTGATAGGTAGCCTCGCTACTTCTCGAAGACTGCATGCGGGATGCGCCGATGATGCCGGCGCGTCCCGCAACTGTGTCTGCGCAGGGAACGCCGAGTCAGCGCTAGGGCGGTAGCCCGACGTCGTGCAGTCCCTCGACGAGGCGTTCGCGGGAGACTTGCGGCAGCGGCGGTAGCCCATTCGTCACTTTCTCCAGCGTCAGCTCGGGATAGCCTTGCTGCAGGCGGCGCGCGCTGTCGGAGGCTTCGTCGCGTGCGCCGGAGAACACATAGGCGGGGCACAGCGTCCGGTGCATCCAGGCCAATGATGGGTGTTCGGCCAGCGCGCGCTGCTGCCACTGCGCAGCCTCGCGGAAACGGCCGGCGTTGAAATGCGCCACCCCGATGCCATACAGATTGTTGAAGGCCAGTGCATCGCCCGGCGCCAATTCCAACGCGATCATGAACCGCTCGATCGCCGAGTCGTCCTTTCCCTTATAGACGTCGATCCAGCCGCTGCGGCCCCAGGCCCAGGCCGAGCCGCCGTCGATCGAGAGCGCCTTCGCAATGACTTGCTCGGCGCCGTCGTCGGCAAGCAGCGACAGCGCATTTCCGACGATGGCAAGCACGCTCGGGTCGGAGCGCAGCGCCAGCGCCTTGCGCGCATACCCCGCGCTCAGGGCGCGGTCGGCCATCGGATCGGAGCCGAAATAGTAGATGACGCGCTGGCCGTGCGCCCAGGCCGCGAGCGCGCAAGCAAGGGCATTTTCGGGATCGCGCTTCATCGCCTCGTCGAGCAGCTCGATGGCGCGCGCATTGCCCTGCTCGTCCAGCGACAGCACGCCGGGCATGGCGCGAAGCGCCAGATCCTGCGCGGTCAGCTCACCATCCGGCTTCTGCCGCGCGCGGTCGATCTCGGCGGCGCGCAGGCTCGGATGCAGCGCTGCGGCCAGGCGCGTCGCGATTGGCTCGTCGAAGGCGGTGGCTTCTTCCCAATTGCCCTCAATCCGGTGCGCCCACAAATGGCGCCCGGTGTCGCGGTCGATCAGCCGCAAAATCAGCCGCGCCTGCGCGCCCGCGCCCCTGATGGCGCCGGCGAGATGATAGCGCGCGGCGCCGGCATGCGCGGTCGCGGTGATGCCGGCGCGCGCCAGCGCGGTTGCGATTTCATCGCTGATGCCGCGGGCGGTCTGGTCGTGGCCGGGAGCGGTCTCGATCGGCCCGATGCTCAGGGTCGGCCGCTCGGCGCCGCCGGCAAATGTCTGCAGCTGCGCGGAGACCGTATTGCTGAAAATCGCCTGCCGCCTCAGGGTTTGCGACGGAGTCTCGCCATAGCGGCGGCGGTACTCGATCGAGAACCGGCCGAAATGCGGAAAGCCGCACGCGGCCGCCACGTCCATCACCCGCGTGCCGGGCCGGCCCACCAGCAACTGACGCCGTGCGCCGTCGAACCTGATGTCGCGCAGCACTTCATGCGGGCTCTTGTCGAGGAAAGCCTTGAACTGCCGTTGCAGCGCGCGGGCCGACAGCCCCGCCGCCGCCGCAAGCTCGGCGATGCTGATATCGCGCTCGAGCGCACCTTGCATGAAATCGAGCGCACGCCGTACCGCACGCGGCAGCACGGCCGCGCCCGACGACATGCCTGACGAGTGCTCGTCCTGCCCGATCACCGCTTTGGTCCCATGGGTTCTGATGAACACATCATAACCTGATTTGTCTTGCCCAGGCGGCCAAAGGTTTCGCTGGACGGATAGCAGTGGCGCGAATTGGACAGGCGGGAACGCTCCTTCCGCATACCTATCGTCACAGCAACGCGCCGCTTGGCGCATCTGACAGGCAAATCGAGGGAAAAATCCGTATGTTCAGTAACCACTCCGCGCCTGCGGCGTCCCGCCGCAGGCCGTTCCGGGCGGCGCGACGGCCGCGGACCGCCATTGCGGTGTTCGCCGCCGGGGCAACATTCGCGGCGACTGCGTTCGCCGCGTCCGAACTGCCCGAAGCCATATCGGCGCCAGGCGAAACCCTGATCGCGACGCTCCACGCCGAGGGCGCGCAGCTCTACGAATGCAAGGCGGACGCGGCGGGCAAGCTCGCCTGGCAATTCCGTGAACCGATCGCGACGCTGCTCGTCGACGGCAAGACGATCGGCCGGCACTTTGCCGGCCCGAAATGGGAGCTCGACGACGGCAGCGCCGTTTCCGGCAAGGTCGTCGGGCGCGCAGCCGGCGCGAGCGCCGCCGACATTCCGCTTCTCAAACTGTCGGCAACGCCACAGCGCGATCGCGGCATGCTTGTCGGCGTCACCACCATCCAGCGCCTCAACACCAAAGGCGGCATCGCCGAGGGTCCGTGCGAAAACACCGGCGCGATGCTGAGTGTGCCCTATTCGGCCGACTACGCCTTCTACAAGAAATCGAAATCCACGCGTGCTCCCGGCGCGATCCACATCGCCGATGCCGCTGCCGGCAATCGTGCGCCCGCTCCGCGCGAAGCGTCGACGACGAAGCCAGGCGGGCCGCCGAACGTCAGGACGGCCAATGACGTCAAGGCGCCGGTCGGCAACAAGGTCGAGACCTGCACGGTCCACTGCAAGCCGCCGCACGGCTACGACAACAATCACTGATTTTTCACTGCACGTTCAACAGGAGAGAAGACATGAATATCCAGACTCCCGCGACCCCCGACCTCACCGCCGTCAAGGCCAAACAGCAGGCCACCTGGGCCTCCGGCGACTATGCCGTCGTCGGCACCACGTTGCAGATCGTCGGCGAGAATCTCTGCGAGGCGGTCGACCTCCGAAGCAACCAGCGCGTCCTCGACGTTGCCGCCGGCAACGGCAATGCGACGCTCGCCGCTGCGCGTCGCTTTGCGGACGTGGTGTCGACCGACTATGTCGGTACGCTGCTGGAGCGCGGCCGCGAGCGCGCCAAGGCCGAGCGCCTGCCGATCGAGTTCCGCGAGGCGGATGCGGAGAACCTGCCGTTCCCCGATGCGAGTTTCGACGTCGTGCTGTCGACCTATGGCGTGATGTTCACCGCGAACCATCCGCGCGCAGCGAGCGAGCTCGTCCGCGTGTGCCGTCCCGGCGGCAAGATCGGAATGGCCAACTGGACGCCCGAGGGCTTCATCGGCAATCTGCTCAAGACCGTCGTCAAGTTCGTCCCGCCGCCGGCCGGCGTGAAGTCGCCCATCATGTGGGGACGCAAGGAGTATCTCGAGGAGATCTTCGGTAACGGTGTCACCATCGCGGCCGAGAGCCGGAATTTCACCTTCCGCTACAAGTCGCCGGCGCACTTCCTCGACGTCTTCCGCACCTATTACGGGCCGACGCACAAGGCGTTCGGCGCCATCGACGCCACGGCGCAGCAGCAGCTCCAAACCGAGCTGCTTGCGCTGATCGACAAGTTCAACGCCGCCAAGGATGGCACACTCGTCATCCCCAGCGAGTATCTCGAAGTCGTCGTCACCAAACGAGCCTGATCGCCATGCGATGACAAAGGCGAGGGCGTGGCGGGTCATCCGCCGCGCTCTCTTCGGCAACAACAGGGACACTGAAAATGAGCGCCGCTGCCACCGACCCCGCGAGCGAACGTCCCTACAGCTGGATCATCCTCACTGTTTCGACCATCAGCCTCTCGCTCGGCTTCGGCGCGGGCGGTGTGGTCTCCGTGCTGATGAAGCCGTTGGAAGAAGAATTCGGCTGGCTTCGCGCCGACATTTCCATGGCCTTCACCGCCTACAGCATCGGCGCTGCGCTCGGCGGCCTGTTCTGGGGCGCGCTGTCCGACCGGATCGGCGCAAAGCCCGTCGCGCTCATCGGCACGATCGGGATGTCGGCGAGCCTTGCCGCGCTGAAATGGCAGAGCGCGCTTTGGCAGCTCGATCTCCTGTTCTTCCTGATCGCCGCGGTCGGCTTTGCCTGCCTGTTCACGCCGCTGACCGCGCTGACGGGATTGTGGTTCAACGCGCGCAAGGGCCTTGCGATCGGCATTGCCACGGCGGGCGGCGCTTTCGGACAGGGCATCGTGCCGTATCTCGGCCGATTCCTGATCACTGAACTGGGCTGGCGCGACGCCATGCTGACGCTCGGCGCTCTCTTCCTCGCCATCCTGCTGCCGCTGATGTTCCTGCTGCGGCCGGCGCCGGCAGCTGCAGGGCCGGCGGGCCAGACCGCCCCGCCCGACGGCAATCTCTGGAACCTGCCGCTCAGGGTCACCCTGCCGTGGCTGGGCATTGCGGCGTTGTTCTGCTGCGTCTGCATGACCGCGCCGCAGGTGCATCTCATCCCGCTCGGCATCGATCTTGGCTGCAGCCCGCAGGACGCGGCCGGACTGCTGCTGACGGTGATGGTGACGGCCGTGTTCGGCCGGCTGTTCTTCGGCTGGCTTGCCGACCGTATCGGCGGGCTATCGGCCTATTTCCTGGCGTCGCTGGCGCAGACGTCCGTCGTGTTCTTCTTCACCCAGACCAAGAGCATCGCGATGCTCTATCAGCTCTCGGTGCTGTTCGGCTTCGGCTTTGCCGGCGTGATGACGTGCCTGCTGATCTGCGCCCGCGAGGCGGCGCCGATCCGCCGGTCGGCCTTTGCCATGTCGGCGGTGGCCACCGTGGGCTGGATCGGCATGGGTCTCGGCAGCTATCAGGCCGGCTACTTCTACGACATCAGCGCGAATTATCGCCTGGCATTCGCCAACGCCACGGCGGCGGGCGTGATCAACCTGCTGATCGTCGCGGCATTGTTCTGGTACCGGCGCGAGCGCAGCTTGCCGCGACATCGCGCGGTCACTCCGACGCCCTGAGCTAATCGAAGCGGGTTTGGCGGCGGGCTTCCCTGCACGGAATCATTTCCGCTTGCACCGGCATCATCGCCGCGCTCAACTCCTCGAGCCGGTCGAGCAGCCAGTCGACCATGCGACCCGGGTTCAACAGCAATGAACCCGCGCCCCACATGCGCGCCATTGTTTGAGACATCATCGGTCCCCATCAATTTCGATGATGCGTTACTCTCTCACACATCCCCGGAAACGCGAAGCGCAGAGTTAACAGATGGTAAATGGCGGGCGATGAGATCGGCGGCGGGATCAGACACGCCCATGACGATCTAATTCGTGACCGCGAGCGTCCCCGATACCGGTCAGCACGACGAGCAATACTGCGATTGTACCGGGTCCTTCGCATGAAGGCTCCCGACCTCGTCATCATCGTCACTCGATGGCAGAAAGTCCTCGTTTGGCAATGTTGTGAATGCGTCTCGCACGGGCGACTCTTTGCGCGGCGCACCATCTGGCAAGGAGCTCAATAAGTCTGGCCATCGGTCTTCCTCACCGTAATGAGCCGCCGTGAAATAGAAGGCCGAGTGCTGCGCTGTCGTAGAGCGCGAATCGATCAATGCATCGAGCCATCGGCGAAGCAGCGTGCCGAGCGTCAAGCGAGTCATTCAAATGACCCTCGCCGCGAGGGCAAGGGCTTCGGTACGTTGCGTGCCACTCATCTGGCCAAGGCATCGCCTTTGCGCTGCCGGGGACGCACCGTTCCGCTCGGGCGTGCTCCGGACCCGGCGTCGAAATCGAGCTCGGCGTCTTCCAGGGCGTAACCTCGTCGGGATCGTTCATCGCGCGGACGCCACTACGTCGGCAAGATCCGAAAACACGAGATGGACCATGTCCCTTCCTTACGGTCTAATTTTTGCGTGCCCTTCGGGCACAAATCGATTGACGCGCTGTCAGTCATGGCGACCGAATAGCGCTGTATTGATTCAGCGACGCAGGGGCGTGGTCGTCGCGTAATTATTTGCAGTCGATCCGGACGATGCCGGGAGACAAATTTTCCCATAGAGATTTCAGCCGCAGCCGCTGGCGAGAAATGTAGAGGAGACAACTCGCTTCAACTCAAGTGCAAACTGACGTTGCGCCAAAGATTGAGACGCTGCGTCAATGCGTTGATCTCCTCTATCAATTTCACCGGGACTGCGCGTTGAGCTTGCCCCAAGGCTTGAGACGCCGTGTCAATAAATTGACCTCCTGCGTCAATTTCACCTGGAATGGGCGAGGCGTTCAGCTTGGATAGGTGCGAATTCCATGTGAGAATTGCGCGATAAAGATGCACGAACTAATTGCACGGCCTTGCCGCGGTGCAAATTGTTCGGGGAATGCTGAGAGCAGCGCCGAGTGGGGGCGGCGCCAATGATGGCCAAGACAAGCGTCAACGGTCCGCAAACGACCGTCCCTGCGGAGCCGTCTGTGACGAACAAGGGCGATAGCGGATCGTCGCCCAAGCTGGGACGAATGGACAGCAATCTGCAGGGCGCTTGCGGCCCACAGTTCTGGCAGGCGGTTTGCAGCACCCTCACGCACCTCTACACGCTGTCGCTGCCGGACCCGTCGGAGGAAGCGCGCTTCACCCTCTCCTCCCGGACCTATGCAACGCCCCGTGCGGTCCTGATACGCTCTCAGGGTACGGCGTTCACCATGACGCGGGGGCCTGCCTTGGTCGCGCGCGGCGGCGCCGATCAGCTGCTCATCCTTCTCCAGCTCGAAGGTTCGGTGGACACCGACTACACCGGACGGCGCGCGCGTCGTGACGCCGGCGATGTCGAGATCATCGATTATGCGCGGCCGTTCCACAGTGCGGCAACCGACTACGCGAATTTGATGATCATCCTGGCGCGCGAGAGCGTGCCCGCGGCGCTGCTCGCCATCGAGCCGCACGGCCTCATCTTTCCGCGCGAGAGCGGCGCGGCACGCCTGATCGGCGCGGCAATGAAGGAGTTCTATGCGCAGGCCGACGATCTGACGGTAAGCGAAGCCGAAGCGGCGATCGAGGGCATTGTGGCGCTGACGACCGCCAGCGCGCACGCACGGCTCGCGGGCGATGAAGCGAATCACGTGAAGTCGAGGAGAAAGGCCGCGCTGGATTACATCGACGCGCATCTCGGCAACGCGCATCTCGGGCCCGACGAGATCGCCGATGCGACCAACGTCTCGCGCGCGTCGCTCTACCGGCTGCTGGCAGCAGAAGGCGGCATTCGCGCCGTCTTGTTGAAGCGCCGGCTCGACGAGGCGCTTCGGCTCATGCTGGCTGACAAAGAGGACGAGCGCTCGTTGACGGACATCGCCAAGTGCTGCGGCTTTGGCGGCACGAGCCAGTTTAGCCGGGCGTTCCGCGCGCGCTTCGGTGCGCCGCCGCGGCAGTACCTCGCGCTCGTCCGCCAGCAAGACCTCGACTGGTTTGAAGCGCGGCTCATCGCCGACGGCTTCGAGCAGGATGCCCTCATGTCGCGGCTACAGGGATTGAGCAAATCTGCGGCATACGGAACGTGGCATGTGCCCGTTCGTGCAGCGAAACAATCCAGTGGCCCCGATTGAGCGGGACAGCCTATCCTTTACTTCGGCTGATCTACTCAGATCAACCGCATCCCTTTCAGGCTCGCATGGCCGTTCTTGCCGACAATGATGTGGTCGTGCACGGAAATGCCGAGCGGGGCGGCGATGTCGATGATGGCCTTGGTCATCTGGATGTCGGCCTGCGACGGCGTGGGATCGCCGGAAGGATGGTTGTGGATGAGGATGAGCGCGGTCGCCGACAGTTCCAGCGCGCGCTTGATCACCTCGCGCGGATAGACCGGGGTGTGGTCGACGGTGCCGGTCTGCTGGATCTCGTCTGATATCAGCTGGTTCTTCTTGTCGAGGAAGAGCAGGCGGAACTGCTCCTTGTCGGAGAACGCCATGCCGCTGCGGCAATAGTCGATCACGTCGTTCCATGACGACAGCGCGAGCTTGCGCTCGACCTCGCGCCTGGCGGCGCGGCCGGAGGCGGCGGCGAGCAGCTTGAGCTGGTTGATCGAGGCATCGCCAATGCCCTTCACCTCGCGCAGCCGCGAGACGGGGGCGTGGATCACCTCGGTGAACGAGCCGAACTTTTTCAGGAGCTCCTTGGCCAGCGGCTTGGTGTCGCGGCGCGGGATCGCGGCAAACAGCGCCAGTTCGAGCAGCTCGTAGTCCGTCAGCGCATCGGCGCCGGCGGTGAAGAAGCGCTCGCGCAGCCGCTCGCGGTGGCCGTGATAGTGCGGCTCGTCGGCGGGCTGATCGTCTGACGGGGCAGGCTTGCGGGGCATCGCCAGCAGCATGCCGCGGCCGCCGGCTTTTTCAACTCTGAATTGCCCTGCCGGGAGCGATTTGCGGAACGGAAAAGGGCGCCGCGCTGTGCGCGGCGCGCTTTGGCCGTCTTGCGATCGGCTTCGTGACGGTCAGGCTTTCAGGCCCGCAAAGGCATGGCCGTTGCTGTCCTTGGACAGTGCCGACATTAGGAAAGCCGAAATGATAGCCGGCGACCATGCCTTCTCGGCGATCACGCGATCGAAGAAGGCGCGGCGCGGGCGCGCGGGCTATTCCCTGGCGATGTTTGGCTCATCGCGAATGCACGCGGTGTTGAGAATGGTTTGCAACAGGGTTGGATGCGAGAAGACGTTCGGCTGGCTCACCTTGACGCTTGAGTCAAGGAGTCCAGGAGAGATTTCGACTCAACCACATCGGGCGTGTCGAAACCTTCGGCAAACTGTTTCAGTGCAGGCGCGAGAAGATTGATGGCCTGCGCACGCTTGCCCTGTCTATGCCACCGCCGCGCGATGCTCGTGGTGGCGCGCAGCTCCAGTGATGCGGCTCCTTGCTCCCGCGCGACTGAGAGCGCGCGGTCATGCCAGACATCGATCCTGGCATGGTCCGGATCGGGTGCCAGCAGTTCAATCTCTGCGGCGGTACGATAAATTTCGGCCTCGAACCATTTTTCGCCCGTGGATTCCGCTGTGTCGATCGCTTCAGCGATGCAACGCCTGGCATCGTCAAACTGTCCCAGCTTCGCATGGGCTTTTGCCAGGTAGGTCATATACCAGGGGGCGTAAGCGGTCGCCCCCGTGGACCGAATCGCCGCAACTGCACCTGTGGCGACGGATATTGCATCGGAGGCTTTGTCGGTTTGGGCCAACAACCATCCCTTCAGCATCACCCCGTACGACATCCAGTACAGGCTGCCTTTTTCGTTTCCCAAGGCCACAGCCCGCTCGGCAAGCGCTTCAGCCGCGGCATGATCCCCGCGGAAGGTGTGCGCCAGCGAAACGTGGCACAGCGCGAACATCGAGGTGGCTGCGTGATCGACCTCCCGTGCATCATTCAGCCCGCTTTCCATTTCGATCAATGCAGTATCCGGAAAACCGGCCAGCCACGACGCCAGCGCGCGCCAGCAAAATGCGGTAACCCTCACGTCGTGACCAAATCGGGTCGCAAGGGCCCGGTGCCGGTCCGGATCGTACAGTGCGATCGCATGGTCAAGGTGTGTGCGTCCCTTGGCGATTGCGCCGACGAGCACCAGCGATATGCCCATCATCATGTGCCCGATCATGAGCGGGGTCGTATCACCCTGATCGCGGGCAAGATCGAGAAATTGTTCCGCGAGCTCGCAGGCGATATCGCCCCTGAATGCCATACGATTGGCGACCCAAAACCCGTAAAGGACCGAATATAGCAATAATGGATCGTCGAGAACTTCACCTCGCCTTTCCGCGTCATCAAGGAGCAGCCGCGCGTTCTCGAAGGATGCCTTCGTCTCCGGTGCGGCATGGCCTCTGGTGTGGATCAGCGCATTCGAAAGCTCGATCTGCAGCCTGATCCGTTCGCGACGGCGCTCCGCGGTGCCGGGCAGCGAAGCGAGCAGACTCTGCGCGCGTGCAAGCTGTTCCGCCGCTTCTCTCAAGGCCGATCGGGCGAGCGTCCGCCGCCCTGCCTTGGCCCAGAGCACTGCAGCCTCCTCGACCAGCCTTGCCTCGGTGAGATGATGGGCCACCAATTCGGGCTGCCGCTCGGCAATGTCCGCAAACTGCCTCTCGAGGGCTTCGGCAATCCGTGCGTGCAGCGCCCGTCGCGCATCCCGGAGCAGCGTGCCATAGGCCGCATCCTGCACGAGCGCGTGGTTGAATAAATAGGTTGCTTGTGGCGGCAGACCTTGCCGAAACAACAGTCCGGCCGAGAGTAACCGATCAAGCGCAATCGCGAGGTCGCCAGCGGGCTTGCTTACCACAGCTTCCAGCAATTTATGGGAGAACTCGCGGCCGATGGCCGCGGCTATCTGGGCTACGTCCTTGGCGGGGCCGAGCCGGTCGAGGCGCGCCATCAGAGACGCATGCAGGCTTGCGGGCACGGAAGGCCCGGGCGAAGGCGATGCAGCTGTAGACCGCCACGAATGATCCTCAGCTTTCGCTTCCAGTACCGCTTTGGTCATTTCCTCAACGAAGAGAGGAATGCCGTCGCAGCGCGCGACGATCTCCCGGCGCACGTCATCCGGAAGCCGCTCTGTGCCCGCAACCCGGTCGATCATGGCAACGGCCTCGTCTGCCGGCAGCCGGCTGAGGGTAAGCGTTGTCACGTGCGGACCGGTCCAGGGGGGCGCAAACTCGGAACGGAATGTAACGATGAGCAGCACGGGATGGCTTGCAAGCCGTTCGATGGCAAGGGTGAGCACATCCAGGCTGCTGGGATCGCTCCAATGGGCATCCTCGAAAATCATCAGCACCGGAGTTCTGTGGGCCAGCGCAACGATGCAGGTAATGACCGACTCGAGAGTCTTCCGTCGACGCTGCGAGGCGGTCAGTGTGAGTTCGGGATAGCGGCCATCGTTCGGCAGAAACAGCATCTCGGCCAGGAGTGCAGCATCCTCCGCCGAGGACCCGTATGATGTTAGAAAGGCATCCAGCTTGTCGAGCCTTTCGGACGGCGTATCCTCCCGGGACAGCGCGGCAGCACGCTCCAGCTGACCGATGAAGGGATAGAATGCGCTGTCGATGTGCTGGGGTGAGCAGAAGTGGCGGAGCCGGGCGTGCGGCTCCCCAGCCACACCTTCCAGGAGTGCGGAGGTGATTCTCGATTTTCCAATCCCGGCCTCGCCCGAAAGCAGGACGATCTGGCCCGTGCCGCGCTTGGCGTGGTTCCATCGCTCCACGAGGAGGTTGAGCTCTTTCTCACGACCGACAAGCGCAACGGCGCCGGCCGCGCGCAGCGCATCAAAGCGACCTTCGACGGCGCTCGCCCGTACCGCCGCCCAGGCGCGCACCGGCCCCGGAATGCCCTTCAATTCCTGCTGCCCGAGATCCTGCAACTCGAAGAGGTCGCCGACGAGCCTGCGCATCCCTTCGGCGATGACGACCATTCCCGGCCTCGCGATGCTCTGGAGGCGGGCCGCTAAATTTGGAGTTTCGCCAACGACGCTGCGCTCCTGGGCCTCGCCTGAACCCAGGAGGTCGCCCACCACCACGAGCCCGACCGCAATCCCCACCCGTACCTGCAACGGCGAGCCAACTGGAGCGGCCAGCTTCGGCACCGCCTTCGCCAAAGCAAGCCCGGTCTGCACGGCGCGCTCTGCGTCGTGCTCATGGGCTTGCGGATAGCCGAAATAGATCAGAACGCCGTCGCCCATATACTTCGCGACAAAGCCGCCGTGCCGTTCGACGACCGTGGCACAGCAGCGATGGTAGGCCCCTATGATCTCGCGCAAATCCTCAGGATCGAGCTGCGCCGACAACGAAGTCGATCCGACCAGGTCGCAGAACATGACGGTGAGCTGACGACGTTCGGCGCTCCCGCCGACAATCGACGGCTGAGCCGCTTTGCTCTGCTCGAGTACCTTGATCGCGCGCAGCAGTTTCCTGCGATCGCCAAGAACAATCCCAAGCTCCTTCAGGTCTGCATCGGTAAGATCACGAAGGACCGGGAAATCGATGCGATTCTCGGCAAACCGCCCGGCGTATTCGGACATGCCAAGTTGTTCGAGCCAAACTTCGATTTCGTCAGGTTGATCCGTCACGACAAACGAAATTGGCCCACGCGCGGTCTCAAATCAAGCGAGAGGCGTGGTTCCGGCGCGGGGGCTTGCGGATGTCCGGAAATTGGGGGCCTTATTCCGTCCAGGGCTTCTCGCCGTGGCGCTGCGACAGCGTGAAGATCTCGACGCCATCGGCGGTGACGCCGACCGAGTGTTCGAACTGCGCCGACAGCGAGCGGTCGCGGGTGACCGCGGTCCAGCCGTCGGAGAGGATCTTCACGTGCGGCCTGCCGAGATTGATCATCGGCTCGATGGTGAAGAACATGCCGGGCTTCAGCGGCACGCCCTCGCCGGGACGGCCGATATGGATGATGTTCGGCTCGTCGTGGAACAGCCGGCCGAGGCCATGGCCGCAGAAATCGCGCACCACGCTCATGCCCTGCGGCTCGACGAAGCTCTGGATGGCATGGCCGATGTCGCCGGTGGTGTCACCGGGCTTCACCGCGGCGATGCCGCGCATCATGGCCTCATAGGTCACTTCGATCAGCCGCTCGGCCTTCCGCGCGATCGGCTGGATCGCATACATGCGGCTGGAATCGCCATACCAGCCGTCGACGATGAAGGTGACGTCGATATTGACGATGTCGCCTTCCCGGAGCGCCCGGTCGCCGGGCATGCCGTGGCAGACCACATGGTTGATCGAGGTGCAGGTCGAATAGCGGTAGCCGCGATACATCAGCGTCGCCGGATAGGCGCCGTGGCTGAAGGCGAACTCGCGCACGAAGTCGTCGATGACCGAGGTCGGCAGTCCCGCCTTCACGACGTCGGTGAGTTCGTCCAGGCACTTCGAGACCAGCGCACCGGCCTTGCGCATGCCGGCGAAGGCCGCAGGGCCATGCAGCTTGATCTGGCCGGTCTTGCGGAGCGAGGTGTCGGTGGCTTCGACGTAATTCATGGGCGGGGATACTTCGGCAGGAAAATGGCGGATTTATCGGTCTAATTTAATGATCGGCGGCGCTGGCGCAAGCGGGGGGCTGCGGGGATTGGCCGCAAAAATCAGCTCGGAACCTCCACCACGGTCTCCACCGGCAGCGCCCCGCCGCGGACACGGATTTCGCGCACCGGATAGGGCACGCGGATGCCCTCCCGCTTGAAGGCCTCCCACAGCGCCAGCATGACGTCACTCTTGACGCCATCCATGCCGTCGGGGTCGGCGATCCAGAACGTCAGGGAGAATTTCATGCCGTGATCGGCGAACTCGGTCAGGATGCAATTCGGCGTCCTGCCCTTGGTGGCGCGGGGGTGGGCGGTGGCGATGTCGGCGGCGAGCTTGCAGACCAGGCGCGGATCAGCGTCGTAATTGGCGCTGAAGGGTATCTTCACCAGCGTGTTCTTGTCGGTATAGGTCCAGTTGACGACCTTCTGCGTCACCAGGTCCTCGTTGGGGATGAGGAATTCGCGGCCGTCCCCGGCGGCGACCGAGATGTAGCGCGTCTTCATCGCGCTGATGCGCCCCGAACTGTCGCCGATGGTGACGAGGTCGCCGGGCTTGACCGACTTGTCGACCAGCAGGATGAGGCCGCTGATGAAATTGGCGACGATCTTCTGCAGGCCGAGGCCAATACCGACGCCGGCCGCACCGGTGAAGACGGCCAGCGCCGAAAGGTTGATGCCGACCGCGCCGAGCGCAATGACGATTGCGACGGCCAGAAGCCCGATGCGGATGATCTTGACCAGCAGCACCTGCACCGACGGCGTCAGGTCGGTGGTCGCGTTGATCCGGCTCTCGGCGAAATTGCTGGCGATGTTGGTGAGCCACAGCGCGATGAGCAGGAGCGCACCGGCCTTGATCGCCAGCAGCGGCGTCAGCCGCAAGCCGCCGAGCACGATCGCGAAGGAATCGAGCAGCTCGATCGTCGCGTCGAGCT
>Ga0187815_10000141_pt1 | contig 36515 bp, 26 predicted proteins | sample NC_S_5_FD_132962 | JGI IMG/M metagenome (GOLD analysis project Ga0187815, IMG submission 132962) | Wetland sediment microbial communities from Neuse River Estuary, North Carolina, USA - ASW-S_5 | ecosystem: Environmental > Aquatic > Freshwater > Wetlands > Sediment | place: USA: North Carolina... | reverse complement strand
TCGCGGTACTCGCGCGAGATCAGCCGGTGGCTGCGCGCGGTGGCCTTCCAGTCGATCTTGCGCAGGCTGTCGCCGACGCGGTAGTCGCGCAGTTCCTGGAACTCGGTGCCCTCGCCGCGGCGGCGCTGCAGGCGCGCGCCCACGCTGCGCGAGGCGAGCTCCACGCTGAGCCCGGCCAGCTCCGCCAGCACGGCGAAGTTCGGGTAGACCCGCGTGGAGGACGGCTCGCCCAGCACGCGCCGCGCCTGCCACAGCCGCCATGGCGAAGGCAGCAGCGCGTGGCAGCCGCCGAAGTGGAAGTGGCCGCGCGCATCGGGCGTGACGGCGTAGTCCAGCCGCAGCGCGCCGCCGGGCGGCAGGGTCACGCGGCGCGGCAGGCCGCGCACCGCCCAGCCGCCGGGATGCAGGTCGTGCACGCGCAGCGACTGGCGGCGCCGGGTGGGGTTGCGCAGGTGCAGCGTCACCGTCGCCTCCGGCCCCAGCGGCAGCACCGGCGCCAGTTCGCGGCGCAGCCCGGGCGAGGCGGCGCGGCGCAGGCGCCAGCCGTCGAGCATGCCCAGCACGGCCAGCGCGGCGCCGGCGAGCAGCCATGCCGACAGCGGCAGCCGGCCCAGGCTGGCCGCCGCGCCGAGCACGGTCCAGGCCAGCAGCAGCCACAGCAGTAGCGGTGCGGGCCTCATTGCTTCGGCGCGGCCACCTTGTGCAGCAGCGCACCGAGCACGTCGTCCGGGCGCTGGCGTTCCAGCAGCGCCTCCGGCGCCAGCAGCAGGCGGTGGCGCAGCGCGGGCAGCACCACCGAGCGCACGTCGTCGGGCGTCACGAAGTCGCGGCCGTCCAGCGCGGCGCGCGCACGGGCCAGCCGCGCCAGCGCCAGGCCGCCGCGCGGGCCGGCGCCGCCGATCACGCCCGGCCACTCGCGCGTGGCGCGCACGATGCGCACGGCGTAGTCGGTCACCGCTGCGTCCATGCGGATCGCGGCCACGCCGCGCTGCATCGCCAGCAGACCGGCCTGGTCGAGCACCTGGCTGACCCTGGACACGTCGAGGTCGGCGGCCACCTTGCCGTCGACCACCGTGGCCACCATGCGGCGCTCGTCCTCCAGGCCGGGGTAGCCGATCAGCAGCTTGACCAGGAAGCGGTCGAGCTGGGCCTCGGGCAGCGCGTAGGTGCCCTCCTGCTCGATCGGGTTCTGCGTGGCCACCACCATGAACGGCGCCGGCAGCGGAAAGCGGCGGCCCTCGATGGTGGCCTGCCCTTCCTGCATCGCTTCCAGCAGCGCGGCCTGGGTCTTGGCCGGGGCGCGGTTGATCTCGTCGGCCAGCAGCAGGTTGGCGAACACCGGGCCGCGACGGATGCGGAAGCTCTCGGCCTTGGGGTCGTACACCGCGTGGCCGGTGACGTCGGCCGGCATCAGGTCGGGAGTGAACTGGATGCGCCCGAAGCTGCAGCCCACCGCCGCGGCCAGCGCACGCACCAGCAGGGTCTTGCCCAGCCCGGGCACGCCCTCGACCAGCACGTGGCCGGCGGCCAGCAGCGCCAGCAGCGCCTGCTCGACCACCTCGGGCTGGCCGATGAAGGCGCGCCCCACCTGCTCGCGCAGCGCGCGGGTGCATTCACCCAGCTGGTCGATCGGCATCGGCGCCGCGGCGGCCGTTGCAGCGGCCGGAGCGGCAAGGGTTTCGGTGGTCATGGGCGGCTCCTGAGTCGCGCCAGGGTGAGGAGGGATGCGCGGAACGCCTGCGCGTTCGCGGGTGACTGGAAGGCCTGCGAAACCTGTGCGGCATCGAGGCCGCCGCGTTCGGCCAGGCGCCGGTACAGGGCGTCGCCCTGCAGGCGCACGGCGGCGGGATCGCGCCGGCGCAGCCGCGTCAGCACGGCCTGGCAGGCCAGCTGGTGCAAGCTGCGGCCGCCGTCGCGGCGGTAGAGGAATTCGCCGGCGGCCTGCACGTGTTCGAGCAGCGCACGGCGATGCGGTGCGGGCGCGGGCAGCAGCGGGCCGAAGCGCGCGCTGCGCATGGCCATCCACGACGCCAGCAGCACGGCCAGCGCCAGCAGGACGGGCCAGCCCCGCGTCGCCAGCAGTTGCAGGAACGGCTGGCCGTCCAGCGCGTGGATCAGGTAGATCTGGCCCTGGCCGCGGTTCGGCGCCAGCAGGCGCCAGGCGAAGCGCTGCGCCTCGACCTGCCTGAGCTGCAGCCGTTCCAGCGGGGCGAAGCTGGCGAGCAGGCTGACGTGGCCGCGGCCGACCGCGGTGCGCGCGAACAGGTAACCCTCGCCCGCGTCGCCGATCGCCGCGTCCACCGCGTGCACGGCCGCGGGTTTCAGCCGGAAGCGCAGGCCACACAGGCTGGCGGCCGTTTTCCCGGCGCCGAGGCGGCTGCAGGCGAAGGTGTCCGGGCGCGGATCGAGCAGGCCCAGCGCCGCGAACACCGGCGCGCGCGCGCCGGCGTCGGGCGCCAGCAGCAGGTGGCCGCCCTGCCGCACCCAGGCGAGCAGTCGCGCGGCGGTTTCCGTATCGATGCGCCCGGCATCGGCGCCCACCAGCAGCGTGTCGCCCGGCCGCAGCGGCACCTGGCCCTGGTCCAGCGTGGTGAGCGACGCCGCCGGTTCGCCCACGTCGCGCAGCACCTGTTCGAGCGCGAAGAACGGATTGGTCAGCGCCGCGCCGCGGGGCGGGGTCGGCTCCAGCACTTCGCGCCGCTGGAACGCGGTGAGGAACGCGCCCGCCAGCAGCGCCGCGCCCAGCAGCACCAGCCCGGCGACGAGCAGGCCGCGATGCTTCATGCCGTTGCCCCTTGCTGCAACGGCCAACCTTCGAGCAATTGCTCGAACGCGGCCTGGTCGGGGTAGCGCCCGGCGTAGGCGGCGAACTGCCAGGTGCGCACGATCGCGGCGACGCGCCGCGTGCGCGCCGGATCGTCCAGCGCGGCGGCGTGGCGCAGCCAGTCCGCCTCGGTGGCGTCGGCCGCGAACGGCAGCTGCAGCTGCTGCGCGATGCGCTCGGCGCAGCCGCGGTACAGCAGTGCCAGCGCCTCGCGCGGGCGCCGCGCCTGCCACAGCGCGCGCGCGGCGCCGGCCACGTCCCGCGGCAGCGCCTCGGGCGTTTCCTCCACGGTTGCCGGCAGGGCCGGCTGCGGCGGCGGCGCATCGTCCTCGCGCCAGCGGCCACGCCAGCGCCAGGCAAACCAGCCCAGCGCCAGCAGCGCCGTCGCCAGCAGCATCCACAGCAGGAGGTTGAACACGCCGGAGAGCAGTTGCAGCGGCGCGAAGCCCGTGTTCACCGGTTGCGCGGGCGGCCGCGCGTACCTCAGCTCCCAGCGCCGCACACGGCGCTCGCCGCCGAAGCGCGGATCGCGGTAGACCTGCGCGGCGGCGGCGGCGAAGCGCCGGTCGTCGTCGTCCAGCGGCTGGCGGAACACCTGCTGCGGCGTGTTCACCGTGGGCGCCGGCGTCGCGGCCGGTGTCGCGGCGTGGCCGGCCAGCGGCCAGCACGCCAACAGCAGCAGCACGCCCAGCACCTTGCCCAGGTCCTGCAGCCGCGCGTGCAGGCGGCGGAACGCGAGGTCGATGTCCCAGGCTTCCAGCTGGGTGCGCCGGTTGAGATACAGCGCGAAGCCGCAGGCCACGTACAGCGGCTCGATGGCGCTCATCGCCAGGTAGGCCACGGCGGACGCCGCCAGCGTCCAGGCGGTGGCGGCGCCGTGCACGTCGTGGCGGAAAAAACTGGCGAACGAGACCGGCCGCCATTCCTCCGGCAGCAGCCACAGCGCCAGCAGCCAGACGCTGAGGAACAGCACCAGCTCGAACTGCAGGCAGCCCCAGGTGAGCAGGCTGGCCTCGCCCACCAGCTTGCGGCGCAGCACCTTCCAGCGCGCGGCACGCTGCCGGCGCGGCGCGCCTTCGAGCAGCTCCAGCGGCAGGCGCAGCGCACGGTGGCTGTCCACGCGCAGCCAGGTGAGCGCGGCCACGGTCGGCCCCCACGGCATCGCGCGCTGGCCGCGCACGGCCTCGCGCCAGCGCGGCGCATGGTCGAATACGGCGCGCGACAGCACGTACAGCGGCACGCGGTCGAACAGCGGCTTCAGCCACCACGTCAGCAACAGGCCCAGCCACGGCAGGCCGAGCAGCAGGCCCAGCGCGTTGCACAGCACGAACGGCGGCGCGGTGAAGGCGAACCACGCCGGCCACACCGCGCCGGCGTTCGCGCGCAGGATCGCGGCGCCCAGGTCGAGGGCTTCGCGCGACTCGCGCGGACGCAGCGCCACGCCGATACGCTCAAGTTCCATGCCGGCCCGTCCTGCCGCCGAAACCCAGCCAGCCCAGCACCAGCAGCCACGCCAGCGCGGCCACGCCGAAGCGCAACGGATCGGGCAGCCACGCCTGCGACGACCAGTACGCCTCGATGCACGCCGCCACCACCAGCATCGCGAACGCACCCAGCGCCAGCTTGGCGCCGATCCAGCCGGCTTCCACCAGCGCCGGCCCGCGGCGCCGGCGGCCGGGCGCGAGCAGGGTCAGCCCTAGCTGCAGGCCCGCGCCGCCGGAAATCACCAGCGCGCTCAGCTCGAACGCCGAATGCGTCACCACGAAGCGCCAGAACGGGCCGCCGTAGCCGATCGCGACGAGATGGCCGGCCACGCCGCCGACGATGATGCCGTTGGCGCCCAGCACGTAGATCGCGCCCACGCCGAACAGCAGGCCCGAGGCGAAGGTGCGGAAGGCGATGCCGACGTTGTTGAACACGTAGAAGCCGAACATCTGCAGGTTGGTGCCGCTGCTGCGTCCCAGGTGCGGGTTGGCCGGGTCGTACATGCGCTCGAACTGGGCCAGCCGCGCGCTGCTGAACAGCGTGTGCGCGAACTCCGGGTGCACCTGCAGCCACGCCAGCAGCGCCAGCGCGGGCACGTAGAACAGCGCCGCTGCCAGCGCCATGCAGCGCCACTGCGCGCGCACCAGGCGCGGGAACCCGGCGACCAGGAAGGCCGCCGCGCGGTGCCAGCGCGGCGGCGGCGGGCGATACAGCACGCGGTGCCCGCGCTGCACCAGCCACTGCAGCCGCTCGGTGACCTCGTGGCTGTAGCCGCGCCCGCGCGCCAGCGCGAGGTGGTGGCAGACGCGGCGGTAGGCGGCCGGGAAATCCAGCGCCTGCTCGCGGCGCATGCCGCGTTTCGGCTGGCGGTCGAGCTCGCTCAGCCAGGCCTGCAGGTGATCCCACTCCTGCGCGTGCAAGGCCACGAAGCGCTCCTGTTTCATGGGCGCCCCAGCAAGCCGTTGGCGTAGCCGAGCAGGCGCTCCACCGCGGCGGTGTCGCGACAGCCGGTCAACGGCTCCAGCAGGTTCGCCAGTTCTTCCTGGCGCTGCACGGTGAGCTGGCCGGCGCGCTCGGCGAAATCCACCAGCGCCGCCTGCTCCTCGGGCGCCAGCGGCACGGGCAGCCGCTGCGCCGGGGCCGCCGGCACCTGGTGGCCGAAGGCCGCCTCTTTCACGTGCACCACCATGGTGCCGGCCACGACGTCGCCGAGCCGGCGTGCGCAGGGATCGACCAGCGTGCTGGCCAGGCCCACGCCGTACACGCCCGGCAGCGCGTCCACCACGCGCAGCAGGTTGCGCGTCACCGACGGCAGCCAGGTCACCGGCGTGCCGTCCAGGTTGACCACGCGCAGCCCCAATGCCCGCTTGCCCAGGCTCTGCCCGTCCAGCCACAGCTCGCAGGCCACCCAGTACGCCCACAGCAGCAGGAACATCGCCAGCATCGCCAGCCCGCGGCCGCCGGTGCCGAGCAGCGCCAGCGGGATCATCGCCAGCATCAGCAGCACGAGGCGGATGATGGTGTCGATCATCCACGCCTGCGCGCGTGGCAGCGGGCCGGCCGCACGCAACCGCAGCGAGATGCCCTCGGGCGTCTCGATCTCGCGGACGGAGTCCAGCATCAAACGTCGACGACGATGGTGTCGGCGATCAGGTCATGCAGGCAGCGCCGTTCCTTGCCGAAGATCAGCAGCGGATCGATCAGGCCGACGAAGCGCCCCACCAGCGGGATCAGGCTGAGCAGCGCGACCGGCACCACGCGCAGGAAGATGTACCGCAGCAGGGTGACCGGGCTGCCGTCGCTGCGCACCACCGCCATGTCCAGCACGCGCTTGCCGATGGTCTGGCCGCCGCGATGGATCATCACGCAGTTGACCACGAACAGGCCGAGCATCAGCAGGAAGCCGAGGAAGATCAGCATGCCCGCGGTGTGCGGTGCCGGGAATCCCTGGCGGCTGGCGTCGTAGTACATCACGCCCGCCCACACGAACAGGCCGAACCAGGGCAGGTTGGTCAGTCCATCGATGACCGCCGCGCCGAGGCGCTTGCCGCGGCCGGCCTTGCGGCTTTCCAGATCATCGATGTACGGGCCGCCCACGTCTTCCACCACCGCGGCCGGCGCGGCGTACGGATTGCTTTCCATCGTCGTCCCCTTTGCAGTCCCTGGCCGCCCGTCCCCATGCCGGGCGTGTCGCGCGAGTATAGGGGCGCTTTTTGTCGCCTGGCTAGCCGCCGGGCGAGAGGGACCGGCGACGCGGAAAACGACCCGCGGCGCGACGATCAGCGCTTGGGCTTGAGCAGCGTGCCGGTGCAGTTGGGCGCACCGCAGAGGCACTTCCACAGCTTCTTCAGGCGCGCGGTGTGCGGCACCTCGAGGATGATGCCGTAGTCGTAGGTGAGTTCCTCGCCGGGCTTGATCGCGCGGATCGCCTCGATCAGCACCTTGTCGTGGCGCGGGTCGCCGTCGGCGGCTTCCTCCACCACCGCGCGGCAGTTCGGCGCGCAGCTGTGGTTGATCCAGCGCGCGCTGTTGCCGTGGCGGTTCGCGTCGACGATGTACTCGTCGTTGAGCGTGAACAGGAAGGTGTGGCCGGTCTCGCCGCCGTCGCCGTACATGTCGTCGGCCTCGGCGTGGGTCATCAGCGTGCCCTTGTACTGGATGACTTCCTCGCCCTTCCTGATGGGCGCGACGGCGAACACGCCATTGCCGTGGATGGGGGAACGGCGGGCGACGATGCGACGGGTCATGGCAATCGAGATCGGTGGGGAACGCATCATGATGCCTGCAGTCCATTGCGCTGGAAACCTCCCGGCATTGACGCGTGCGCCGGCCCCGGGTCAAGATTCAAACAATCGTTTGAGGAGTGGCACCATGCGATTGCTCCGCTGTCTCGTGCTCCTTGCCCTCGCCGCCGGCCTTGCAGCCTGCGGCCCGCAGCGCAAGAGCGTGTTCCCGCCCTCGCTCACCCTGCAGCAGGTGCGGTTGCTGCCGGACGGTGCCTGGCGCCTCACCGTGCGCATCCAGAACAACAGCTACGGCGGCATGGATTTCAAGTCCATCGACGGCACGCTGCAGGCTGCCGGCGGCGTGCCGGTGCGGCTGCACAGCGCGTTCGACCTCGACATCCCCTCCTTCGCCGGCGACGTGGTCACGGTGGACGTGCTGCCGACGCCGGCCATGAGCAGCGCGCTCGCCGCCGCAGCCGCAAAGGGCAGCGCGGGTTCGCTGGCCTATGCCATCCGCGGCACGATCCACGCCCAGCCGGACCTGGCCGACCACCCCGACAACAAGAACGCGCAGGACTTCCCGTTCCAGCACAACGACTTCCTGTCGCCGGTGCCGGGCATCGCCAACACCTTCCGCTGACCCCACCTTCCCGAGAGAACGACCATGACCATCTACAAGGCCCCGCTGGCCGACCAACGCTTCACCCTGTTCGACCTGCTGGGCGCCGAGGCCATCCTCACGCAGCTGCAGGGCGGCGCCGAGCACGGCCGCGACCTGCTGGACGCGGTGCTGGAGGAAGCCGGCAAGCTCGCCGAGCAGGTGCTGGCGCCAACCAACTGGCCGGGCGACCAGGAAGGCTGCCACTACGACAAGGCCACGCACACGGTCACCACGCCGAAGGGCTTCAAGGAGGCCTTCAAGGCCTTTGCCGAAGGCGGCTGGGCCGGCCTCACCGCGAGGGAGGCATTCGGCGGCCAGGCGCTGCCGGGGGTGCTGGGCATCGCCACCACCGAGCTGTTCCAGTCCGGCAACCTGTCGTGGAGCCTGTACCCGCTGCTCAGCGAAGGCGCCTGCCATGCGATGGAGCTGCACGGTACCGAAGCGCAGCAGCACACCTACCTGAAGCCCATCGTGGAAGGACGCTGGACCGGCACGATGTGCCTGACCGAGCCGCAGGCCGGCTCCGACCTCGGCCTGCTGAAGACCCGCGCCGAGCCGAACGCCGACGGCAGCTACGCGATCAGCGGCACCAAGATCTTCATCAGCGCGGGCGAGCACGATCTCGCCGAGAACATCGTGCACCTGGTGCTGGCGCGCCTGCCCGACGCGCCGGCCGGCAGCCGCGGCATCTCGATGTTCATCGTGCCGAAGTTCAAGGTGAACGCGGACGGCTCGCTGGGTGCGCGCAACAGCGCCTACGCCGGCGCCATCGAGCACAAGATGGGCATCAAGGGTTCCGCCACCTGCGTGATGAACTTCGACGGCGCGGAAGGTTTCCTGATCGGCCAGCCGCACAAGGGCCTGGCGGCGATGTTCACCATGATGAATGCCGCGCGCCTGTCGGTGGGCGTGCAAGGCCTGGCGCTGGCCGAGCGCGCCTACCAGAACAGCCTGAACTACGCGCGCGAGCGCCTGCAGGGCCGCGCACTGTCCGGCGCGAAGTTCCCCGACAAGCCCGCCGACAACCTGCTGGTGCAGCCGGACGTACGCCGCATGCTGCTCACCCAGCGCGCCTTCGTGGAGAGCTCGCGCGCGCTGCTGTACTACACCGCGCTGCAGACCGACATCGAGGCGCGCGGCGCGGACGAGGCCACGCGCAAGGCGGCTGGCGAACTGGTCGCCTTCCTGATCCCGATCGCCAAGGGCGTGGTCACCGAGCTGGCGCAGGAGTGCACCAAGGAAGCGCTGCAGGTGTACGGCGGCCACGGCTTCATCGGCGAGAACGGCATGGAGCAGTTCGTGCGCGACGCGCGCATCATCACGCTGTACGAAGGCACCACCGGTATCCAGGCCGCCGACCTGCTTGGCCGGAAAATCCTGCAGCTGCAGGGCGTGGGCTTCAGGCGCTTCGCCGGCGAGATCGGCGCGTTCTGCAAGGCGCACGCGGGCGACGCGAAGCTCGCTGCCTTCATCGCGCCGCTGGGCGCCGCGGTGAAGCAGTGGGGCGAACTCACGCTCGCGCTGGCACAGCGCGTGCAAGCCAGCCCGGAGGAACTGGGCGCCGCCGCGACCGACTACCTGTGGTACTCGGGCTACGTCACGCTGGCCTACTTCCTGGCGCGCAGCGTGGCCGCCGCCGAGGCGGGCGCGCAGGGCGACGCGTTCAAGCAGGCCAAGCGCGACACCGCCACGTTCTACTTCGCGCGCATCCTGCCGCGCACGCTGGTGCACAAGGCGGCGATCGAGGCCGGCGTGGCGACGCTGCCCGACATTGCCTGATCCACGCTGCAAATGCGCGCCGAACGAACGCCCGGACCGGTTCCGGGTGTTCCTTTTCATGCGGTGACTTCCGGGACATCCCCGCCCGCATCCGGCGTGCCAGATTGCCCCCGACCATCCCAGGAAGCACACGATGAAACTGCCGGCCCTGCCCTTCACCGTGACGGACTGGAACAGCGTGCCCGCAACCCGCCATCCCGGCGCAACCGGCGAGGCGCTGTGGCGCACGTTCCAGGTCGGCGAGCTGCGCGTGCGGCTGGTCGAGTACAGCCCCGGCTACCTCGCCGACCACTGGTGCGACCGCGGCCACGTGCTGTACGTGCTGGAGGGGGAACTGCACAGCGAGCTGCGCGACGGCCGCCGGTTTGTCCTCACGCCCGGCATGAGCTACCAGGTTTCCGACCACGGCGACGCGGCGCACCGCTCGTCCACGCCCACCGGTGCGCGGCTGTTCGTGGTCGATTGACTCAACGGTCCGGGGCGGCGCATCGCCTACGGCGACTGGCCCGCCACCCGCGCCAGGTGCTGCCGCAGGATGCGCCGCAATTCCAGGATCGCCGCCGGCGTTTCCTGCACGCTGTGCCAGGACGGGATCACCACCTCGGACGCCGCGCCGTCGAGATGCGCGCTGGCGTAGGGCACCACGCCGTCGCTGCTCTGCGCCAGATCGCCGTGCGGCTTGTACAGGCCGATGATCGAGTGGTAACGCACCCCGGGCGAAATCGGCAGGTTCGCGGTGGCGACGATGAAGGGATCGGCATCGCTGAGGTTGCCCACGCTGTTGGGGACGTGCATCGGCGCGCCCTTGCCGCTGTCGTCCTTGAGCAGGTCGGAGATGCTGGCCATTTCCCTGAGCATGCTGAACGGCAGGCGGATCAGCTCGGCCACCCAGCGGGCGAGGCGATGTCGCGCCGTCGGCGTGCCGCGGTGCGGCGCGGCGAGGAACACCGCCTCGTCCACCTGCGGCATCGGCGAGAACTGCAGGTAGGGCGCCAGCACCTTGTGCAGGCGCGCGCGCTTCGCGGCGGAGAGCCGGCTGCCCTCGGGCACCAGGCTCCACAGCCTGTCGCCGCTGGACGAGACCAGCAGGCGCGCGATCACCCCGCCCATGCTGTGCCCCACCAGCATCATGTGGTGTGTGGCGCGTGTGGTTCCGGCGGGGTCGAAATGGCGGATGGTGGCGTCCAGCGCGCGGCGGATCTGCAGCAGGTTCACCGCGATCGGCGCGTTGGTGGGGTAGTAGACCTGCCACACTTGGTAGTGGCGACGCAGCTGCTCGTCGCCCAGCACCTCGTTCGCCACGTTGACCCAGGCCTCGGGGCTGCTCCCCAGGCCGTGCAGCATCACCACCGTCAGGCGATCCGGATCCCACGGCTGCATCAAGATCACGCGCGGCTCCTTGATGCCTCCCTCGCGCCCCAGCAGCGAGCGGATCGACTGCTTCGCGAAGCCGGAACGGGCCAGCCACAGGCCGTAGGGCGCGGTGAAGTTCGCGCCCAGCGGCACGCTGCGGCCGGCGATGGCGACATCCGCATCGTGGTAGGGATCGCGCACCAGCAACTGCGCCTGCCGCGTGCCCAGCACTTCGTCCAGCGTGCGGCCACCGAACACCAGCACGCCGGTCATCGCCGCGTAGCGCGGTTCGCGCCACGGTTCGACGGGCGCGTCCGGCGCAAGCGGCGGCGCCACCGCCACGAAGTCCGAGCCGAAGCCGTCGCGCCGGTAGACGTTGCGCAAACCCTTGAAGCGCAGTGCCGCGGCAGGGATCAGCTCGGTCGGCGCGGCGCGCAACTGCAGGTCGGAATCCGGCCGCAGCACGGTCCAGCCCGCCAGCTCGGTCTGCGTCCAGCCGGTGCTGAGCCTGGGCAGCTCCTGGAACCAGCGCCCCACCACGCGCTCCACCGCGTAGTCGTAGAACGCGATCACCTTGGCCTGGCGCTGGTCGAATACCCGCTCGGCGGGCGTGCGCCGGGTGTAGAACAGATAGGCGTAGGCGTAGCGCGCGCTCTGCAGGTACGCGTCCAGCGTGGCGTCGTCGATCGCGGGCCGGCGGTCGCCGCGCAGTGCGCGGTCCAGCCACAGTTCGGACAGCGCGGACAGGCGCCGCTCCTCGTCCAGTCCGCTGGCGTGCTCGACGATTTCGGTACAGCTGCCGAAGGACTGCATGCACTGCTTCGCGCTCAGCGCCAGCACGTTCAGCGTCTGCACGGTGCCGTCGCTGAACTGCCGGCTGCCGATCACGTCCGCGCGCCGCTCGCTCACCACGTCGCTGGGCTTGATCCGGCTCACGCCCACCATGGCGCAGGCATTGAGGCACAGCAGCAAGGCCGTCAAGGCAAGCCGCGGCAAACAAATCCACCGGATCGAATCGCCTTGCATTCCCTGCCCCGCTTCCGCCCTGGCAACGGGCGCGATTGTAGTCGCAGCCGGCGGCGCACCGTTGCCTTCGCCCGCGCATCACGGCAGGCTGGCGGCATCCGGCAACGCATGGACACGCATGGCGAACCTCCTGCGCGCGACGGGGCGCGCCCTGGCACTCCTGCTGGGCGTGCTGGTCGCCTTCCTCTCCGGCGCCTGGGGCGCGCTGGCCTTGTGGTACCAGCTGCCCGGCGGCATCGCGCTGCGCACGCTGGGCGCCGTGCTGTGGGCGGTGCTGGTGCTGGCGCTGTTCGCGCTGGCGATACGGCGCCGTGCATGGTGGCCGCTGGGCGGCTACGCGCTGCTGTACGCGCTGCTGCTGGCATGGTGGTCGGGCATCACGCCCAGCAACGACCAGGCCTGGGCCGACGACGTGGCGCACCAGCTGACCGGCGAGGTGCACGGCAACGTGGTCGTCCTGCACAACGTGCGCGACTTCCAATGGCGCAGCGACGGCGACTACGACGCGCACTGGGAAACGCAGCGCTACGACCTCGACCATCTGGTTTCCGCCGATGCCGTACTCTCGCACTGGGACAGCAAGGCGATCGCCCACGCGATGATCTCGTTCGGCTTCGACGACGGCCGCCACCTGGTTTTCTCGGTGGAGATCCGCAAGCGGCGCGGCCAGCAGTTCTCCTCGATCGGCGGCTTCTTCAAGGACTTCGAGGTGATCCTGATCGCCGCGCCGGAGAGCGACCTGATCCGCGTGCGCACCAATGTGCGCGGCGAGGACGACTACCTCTATCCGCTGGCGATCGCACGGACGACGATGCGCGCGCTGTTCCTGTCGTACCTGGACAAGGCGAACCGGCTGGCGACCACGCCGGCGTTCTACAACACCGTCACCTCGAACTGCGCCTCGATGGTGTACCGCATGGCGCGCCAGCTCGATCCCGGCCTGCCGCTGGATCCGCGCCTGCTGCTCACCGGCTACCTGCCCGGTTACCTGTACCGGATCGGCGCGCTGGACCATCGCCTCACGCTGCAGCAGTGGAACGCGCGCGCACGCATCACCGCGCGTGCGCGCGCCAGCGTGCCGGGCGAGGATTTCTCCGCGGCGATCCGCGCCGCGCTGCACTGAGAACCGCCGCCGCCCAGCGTGGCCGCGGACGGGCCGGTCGCGAATCAGCCGCCCGGACTCCAGTCTGCGGGATTGCGCGACGCATCGTGTGCACGATGCCGCAACGGGTTCTTCACCGTCCACACAGGTACCTGAACCCCAGCGCAGCAGCGACGCCGCGAAATGCTCCGGTGCGCGCGACATGGGGTAGGGTCGGAGCGGCAGCACCCCACTCGCTTCCTCGAACGACCTGCACACCGCTGTCACTCACGTCGCAGGCACGCACCCAGGAGACACGCGATGAACCTCCCCTCCCCCCGAATCGCCGTGCTGGCGGCGAGCATGCTGGCGGTCGGCCTGGCCGGCTGCTCGCAGTACGTGAAGAAGGACGACTTCAGCGCCGCCATCCAGCAGCTGCAGCAGAAGCAGCAGGACCAGCAGCAGCAGATCGACTCGATCAAGCAGCAGATGCAGCAGCAATTCTCCAAGTACGACACCCAGATCACCGCGATGCAGGGCCGCGTCAGCGTGGACACCGTGGCGCACTTCGCCTTCAACAGCGCCACCCTGAACGACCAGGACAAGCCGGCGCTGCAGAACTTCGCCCAGACGATCAGCAAGTATCACCCGAACGTGCTGATCACGGTGGAAGGCTTCGCCGACCCGGCCGGCTCGCGCGCCTACAACCAACGCCTCGGCATGCGGCGCGCCGACGCGGTGCGCGATTTCCTGGTGCAGAACGGCATCAGCGCCGACCAGGTGCGCGCGGTGAGCTACGGCAAGGATGCGAACCGCCAGGTCGTCAAGGGCGCCAGCCGCGATCGCGGTGCCGACAATCGCCGCGTCTCGCTGACGGTGGATTCCACCGGCGCCGGCGCGGTCGCCTCGGCGCCGCCGGCGACGTCCTGACGCCGGCGGCCACGCAACGCGAGAAATGCCCGGCCTGGCCGGGCGTTTTTCGCGGGCCTTACACCGGGGCGAGGGGCGTCTCCAGCATCCGCTCGAACAGCGCGGGCGGGATCGGCCGGGAGATCAGATAACCCTGGAAACCGTCGCAGCCCTCGCGCATCAGGAAGTCGCGCTGCGCCATCGTTTCCACGCCCTCGGCCACGACCTCCAGGCCCAGCCCGCGGCCCATGCCGATGATGGTCTGCACGACCATCGCGTCATTGGCGTCCTCCGGCAGGCGGGCCACGAAGGCATGGTCGATCTTCAGCTGGTCCAGCGGCAGGCGCGAGAGGTAGGCCAGCGAGGAATAGCCGGTGCCGAAGTCGTCCAGCGAGATGCGGATGCCCTGCGCGCGCAGGCGCGCCAGCTTGGCGGCGGCCTCGGCGAGGTCGCCGAGGATCGCGGTCTCGGTGATTTCCAGCGTCAGCCGCGCGGGGTCGGCCCCGCTCGCGGCGAGCACCCGGCAGACGTCGTCCACGAAACCCGGCTGGGCGAACTGCCGCGCGCTCACGTTGATCGCGAGCGCGAGTCCGCGCCTGGCCGGTCGCGCCGACCAGGCCACCAGCTGCGCACAGGCCCGCCGCAGCACCCAGTCGCCCAGCGGCAGGATCAGGCCGTTCTCCTCGGCGACGGGGATGAACCGCTCCGGCGACATCGGTTCGCCGTCGGGGCGGGTCCAGCGCAGCAGCATCTCGGCGCCGACCACGCGCCCGTGCCGGTCGACCTGCGCCTGCAGGTGCAGCTCCAGCGCCTCGTCGGCGATCGCGCGGCGCAGATCGCCGACCAGCGCCTCGCGCTGCACCAGTTCGTCCTGCATGGCCGGCTCGTAGCGGCACAGTTGGTCGCGGCCTCCCGCCTTGGCGGCGTACATCGCCAGCTCCGCCTGCTTGAGCACCGACTCCGGCGAGTCGTGCCCCGGCACCAGCTCGGTCCAGCCGATGCTGGCCGTCATCCCCACCGGCGTGCCGTCGTCCAGCTGGAACGGCATCCGCAGGGCCTCCCGCACCTGCTCGGCGGAATCGTGCACCCGCAGCGAGCGCGCCCGCGGATCCTCCGCGCGGCAGGGCAGCAGCAACGCGAACGTGCCACCGCTGAAGCGGCTCAGCAGGCAGTCCTCGTCCAGCAGCTTGCGCAGACGCTGCGCGATCAGCGCCAGCAGGCGGTCGCCGGCGGCATGGCCGCGCAGGTCGTTGACCCGCTTGAAGTGGTCGAGGTCGATCAGCAGCAGGGCGAAGCCGCGCGTGGCGGCCTCGCCCAGCAGGTGCTGCAGGCGGCCGTGCAGGAAATGCCGGTTCGGCAGCTCGGTCAGCGGGTCGAAGTAGGTCATGCGATCGACGCTGGCATGCGCTTCGCGTTCGCCGGTCAGGTCGATCATCGAGCAGATGAAGTGGTCCTGCTGGCCACCGCTGCCCGGGACCACGGAAATGGTGACGCGCGCCACCTTGGGCTGGCCCTGCCTGACGTGGATCCAGAGCTCGCCCTGCCAACGGCCCACACGACGCGTCGCGTCCCACAGGCTGTCGTGCGCATCGGGCGCGTGCTGCGGCGAACGCAGCATCGACCACGGCTGCCCGACCGCTTCGTCCGGCCGGAATCCTGTGAACCTGGTGAAGGCATGGTTGACACGCTGGATCACCTGGCCGGCATCCAGCACCATCGAGGCCTCCTGGGTCTCGAACGCGACGGCTGCCAGGCGCAGTTCATTCTCCGCCCGCTTGCGCTCGGTGATGTCCTGCGCATGGATGAGCACGTACTGCGCCAGACCGTCGGCATCGTGGAACACCGAGCAGTCCAGCCGCACCGGAAAGCGGCGGCCGTCCTTCGCCACCTGCTCGGTTTCCCACACGTAGTGGTCCAGCCGGTCCGATGCCGCCCGCAAGGCCATGCGCTCGGCCACCAGGTCGGGCGGATACAGCGCATCCACCGGCATGCCCACCATCTCCGCCGGCGCGTAGCCGTGCTCGCGGGCGAAGGTGGGGTTGGCGGAGATCAGGATCTTGCTCCGCGCGTCACAGATGTACACGCCGAACGCGGCGTTCTCGAACGCGTGTCCCCAGAGCTGCAGCTGCGTTTCGGCCAGCTGTCGCTCGGTGACGTCGCGTGCCGCGCTCACCACGCTGTACAGCTCGCCCTGCGGCGTGTACAGGGGCGCGCTGATGACCTCGAACTGCCGGTTCTGGCCGTTGCCGGCGGTCAGCGACAGCAGGGCGCCGGCATTGCGCCCGAGCCGTGCCGCCTCGCCGTCCAGCTCGCGCATCCTGGCCGCGAACGCCGCGTCGAACAGTTCGTCGCAGCGCCGGCCGGTCGGCGAGTCGCAAGGGGCGCGGAACAAGGCCACGGCGCGATCGTTGCCGTCGCGGTAGATGCCCCGGAGGTCCTTCACCCACATCGCGTCCGGGCTGGCGTCGAAGATCGCGCGCAGCTTGCCCTGTTCCGCCCGCAGTGCGGCCGTGCGTGCCGCCACCGTGCGGCGCAGCGTCCACACCCACAGCAGCATGAGCGCAATCAGCGCCAGCACCGCCGCCAGCACGATGCCGGTGGCTCGCCGGTAAGGCGCCGGGATGAGCGGATGTTCCAGCCAGCGCCTGTCGAGCGTCGCAAGCTCGGCCGGGGCGATGGCCGCCATGCCGCGCTCCACCGTCTGCAGCATCGCCGTGTTGCCCTTGCGCACGGCCCAGTGGAACTGACTGGTGTTGAGCACGAACGCCCGCTCGAAGCGGCCCAGTGCGGCATATTCGGACAAGTAGCGATACGTGCGGTTCTCGTCCATGCAGAAGGCCCGCGGATTGCCGCGGATCGCCGCGCGGACCAGCTGGCGCGCATCGCGGAACTCGCGCAGTCCGGTGAAGCCCAGCGAGCGCAGCTTCGGCCCGCAGGCGTCGCCGCGCCCCACGCCCACCTGCAGGCCCTGCAGGGATGGCAGGTCGTGCACGCCCTCGACGTTCCTGTCGACGTAGACGCCCGTGGGCAGCGTGGCGTACGGCGGGGAGAAGTCGTACTGCGCCTCGCGTGCCGACGTGTGGTAGATCATGTCGATCACGTCGGCCTGTCCCGACAGCAGCGCCTGCGTGGCGGCCGTCCAGTCCATGGTCACCAGCTCGACACGGATGCCGGTGTGCGCCTGGAACAGCTTCCACCGGTCCACCTCGTAGCCTTGCGGCTTGCCGTCCGCATCGAGCGACAGGAAGGGAGGGTAATCGTCGGGCGCGACCACGCGGATCTGCGCGGGCGCGGCGGGGACGGATGCCGCGGCAGTGGCGATCGCGGACAGACCGCACGACAGCCATGCCACGCACGCAAAACCCCTCCCGCTCATGCGCATCCCACTACCGCCCGGCCTTTCCCCCAATACCGGCTAGCATCGGCACTCGCGTGCGGGCGCGCAAGGGGCGCGCCATCAACTTCCAGCATCGGCGGCACCGGGCAGCGGGCCGCCCTCAGCCAGCTCGAAGCGCACCACCCGCCGCAACGGGTCGGCCTCGGTCAACCGCACGGTCGCCTCCTGCCCCAGCGGCAGCGGCGCGGCCGAGGTGACGCGCGCCTCGATCGCCGGATCGCGCAGCATCACCACGCCGCCGTGTGCGGCGGCAGCGTTGCCATGGCCGTTGCGGCGCTCGTGTTCCGCGCCGTCCGCCTCGACGATCGCGCCCTGGAAGGCGTCTCCCACGCGCGGCGCCAGCAGCACCGCCTCGACCAGGTCGATCACCTGGCGCTCGTAGTGTTTCGCGCGGCGATCCGCCTCGGCCATCAGTTCCGGCAGGCCCGGCAGGGCGGCGCGCGCCCAGTCGGGCACCGGCTGGTTCGCGCAGAGCGCCACGCACACCTCGCCGACGTAGCGGTCCACCAGCCGGCGCAGCGGCGCGGTGGCGTGGGCGTACTCCGCCGCCAGCGCGGACTGCACGGGCTGCATGGGCAAGCTGCCGTCGAAGGCCACGTAGCCGGCGCCGCGCAGCACCGTGGTGCAGGCGGTGAGCATCGCCACGTGGGTGTCCCGCGCGGGATCGAGCGAGCGGATGAAGTCGGGATAGCCCTGCGCGGCGGCCCAGGGAATGCCGAGTGCCTGCGCGGTGAGCCTGAGCCGCGCGATCGCGGCCGGCTCGGGCGCCGGCAGCGTGCGCAGCAGGCCTACCTTGCCCTTCACCATCAGCTGCGCGGCGGCCATGCCGGTGAGCAGCGAAATCTGGGCGTTCCAATCCTCGACCGGCCGGTTGGCGCGGTATTCCAGCTGCCACCGGCCGTCCGCCACGCTGATCTCCTGCTCCGGCAGCGCGAGGCTGATGCCGCCGCGTGCCTGTTCGCGGCGCTGGCGCAACTCGCCCACCTCGCGCAGCAGCGACCACAGCGGGTCGGCGGTGCCGGCGTCGAGCTGCTGCTGCACGCCGGCGTAGTCGAGCCGGGCGCGACTGCGCACTTTTGCGCGGCGCACGTCGATCGCGGCGATCTCGCCCACCGCGTCGAGGTCGATCATCCACAGCAGCGCGGGCCGCAACTGGTCCGGCAACAGCGAGGCCGCGCCTTCGGAAAGCATTGCCGGGTGGAGCGGGATGCGCGAGTCGGCGCCGTACAGCGTCTCGCCGCGCCGGTGCGCTTCCGCATCCACCGCGTCGCCCGGCGCCACGAAGGCGGCGACGTCGGCGATCGCGTAGTACACCCGGTAACCATCGTCCCGGCGCTCCAGGTGCATGGCCTGGTCCAGGTCCATCGAGCCGGGCGGATCGATGGTGACCAGCGGGACGTCGGTGCGATCCAGCTCCGGCAGGCGCGGCTGCGACGCCGCGTGCGCCGCCGCGGCCTCGACCTCGGGCGGAAACGCAGCCGGCAGTTTCATTTCGTGCTGGATCGCGGCGATACCCTGCGCCAGCGTGGTGTCGGCGCCGGTCTTCAGGCGGATGCGGGTGGCGGGCATGGGACCCCTGGCATGGGCGCGGCGGCGCGCGAAAGCGGCACTATAGCCGCGGCCGGTCGGCGCGACGCACTTCCGTCGCGCGCCGCGACGGTGTAGAACCGGTGAAAGTTCCCGTACCTCCGACGACCATGAGCGACCCGTCCCTGCTGATCCGTCTGGCCGAAGACGACGACGATTTCATCCTGGCCCTGGTGCCGCGCTTCGTGGATTTCCCGCTGCCGCCGTGGCGGCGCCGCCACGAATGCATCGAGGGCATCCGCGACGACCTGCTGCGCCACCTGGAGGATCAACCGGCGAACAGCCACCTGTTCGTGGCCGAGGACGCCGACGGCACGCGGGTGGGTTTCATGCACCTGCAGCGCACCGAGGATTTCTTCACCGGGCGCAGCAACTGCCACATCTCCGACCTCGCGGTGGTGCCCGCGCACCAGGGCCGCGGCGTATGCAGGGCATTGCTGGCGCATGCCGAGGAGTGGGCGCGCGAGCACCAGTGCCAGCTGGTGACGCTGGCGGTATTCCCCGGCAACGAGCGCGCACGCAAAGTGTACGAGGCGGCGGGCTTCGGCGCGGACCTGTTGCGGCTGGCCAAGCCGCTGCGCTGACTGGCGCGCAGCTGCCGCGGGCGTCACGGCGGCCGTGACGCCCGGGCCCGGCATCAATCGGCGTCGTTGTTGTCCAGCGAATTCTCCAGCAGCTTGCCGGTCTTGGCGTCCACGCCCACTTCGCGCGTGTCCTTGCCGGACTTGATGTCGAACGAGTAGCGCAGGCCGCTGCCGCCGGATTCCCTTTCCAGTTCCTGCTTGACGACCTGGCCGGGCACCGCCTTCAGGGCGATCTCGCGCGCCTGGATCATGCTGACCTTGGCCTGCGCGGCGAGCTGGGCCGGGGTCTCCGCCTGCGCGGCGAGCGCGAGCCCGCACAGGGCGAGCGGTACGGCCAGTACGATGGACTTGCGCATGGTTTGCTCCTTGTTGGTTGGCTTGTACCGCCGCGCGATGCCCGCATCGCCGACGGCAGCCACAGGCTATGCCGCGGCGCTTAGGCGGCCCTTGCGCGCGGGCTAAGCAAAACCAAGGCCGAGGAAACGCCGCTGTGGAGCGGCGCACGCCTGGTCGCGTCCGGCGCGACGCCGCCAACCTGTCCTGCATCGCCGCCGTACCACTGGACGCACAACCATTGCGCCCTGTCCCGATGGGAAAGGGCGCAATGGTGCCAGCGGACGCGGACGTCAGTGAACGTTGGCGGGGACCGGTTGGGCGTGCTCGGGCGGCCCTTTCCGCGACTTGCGCAACACGGCGTAAATCACCGGCATCGCCAGCAGCACCAGCGGCACCTGAACCAGCAGGCCGGCAATGATCGCCACCGCCAGCGGCTGCTGCATCTGCGAACCCTGGCCGATCGCCAGCGCCAGCGGCAGCAGGGTGAGGATAGCCGCGATGGTGGACATCAGGATCGGCCGCATGCGGTGATAGCCCGCGTACTGCAGCGCCTCCGGCAGCGGCATGCGCTTCTCCGCCTCATAGACTTCCGTGAAATAGAAGATCGCGATTTCCGTGACGATGCCCACGATCATCGTCATGCCCATCATCGCCGAGATGTTCAGTTCGATGCCGGTGATCCACAGCCCCACGAACACCGCCGACATCGACAGCAGCGGCGCCGCCATGATCGCCAGTGCCGTACGGAAGCTCTCGTACAGGAACAGCAGCAACGTGAAGACCAACGCGATGGCCGACACCATCACGATGCTGAGGTCGTGGAACGCGATCTGCTGCTGCGCGTACAGTCCGCCCAGCTCGTGGTACATGCCAGGCGGCAGCAACCCCGGCTTCGCCAGCACCAGCTTCACGTCGGCCACGGTGGAGCCGAGGTCGCGGCCCACGATGCGCGCGGTCACCGCCACCATCCGCTTGAGGTTGTCGCGATTGATTTCCGGCTGGCCCTGCACTGCCTGGATCGTGGCGATCTCGGACAACGGCACCACGTGGCCGTCAGCGGCGCGTATCGGCAACGCCTGCAGCTGCTCCAGCTGCGCGCGCGCGGAAGGCGGCAGCCACACGCGCACGCCGATCATTTTCGGCCCCCGTGGCAACTGCGCCGACACGTTGCCATCCACCGCGTCGGAAACCTGCTGCGCCACCGCCACCGGATCGAGTCCGAGCAGACCCGCCTTGACCGGGTCGACGCGCACGTCCAGCGCATCGCCGGCGGGGTTGATGCCGTTGCGCACCTCGGCCACGCCGTTGACCTTGGCGATCGCCGCGGCCACCTTCTTCGCAGTGGCGTCGAGCTGCGCCTGGTCGTCTCCGTAGAGCTTGATCTCGATCGGCTGCGGCACCTCGGTGAGATCGCCGATCAGGTCTTCCATCAGCTGCGCCACGTCCACATCCAGCCCCGGCACCTGGGCCACGATCTGCTCGCGGATCTGCTCCATCACCGTGGAGGTGGACGGCCGCGAGCCGTTCTTCAAGCGCACGAAGAAATCGCCCGTGTTCGCTTCCGTGAGGCCGCCGCCCAGCTGCAGGCCGGTGCGCCGCGAATAGGTATCCACGTAGGGATTGGCCCGGATGATCCGCTCGACCTGCTGCAGCAGGCGGTCGGTCTCGTCCAGCGAGGTGCCCGGCGGCGAGAGGTAGTCGAGGGTAAAGCCGCCTTCATCCATCTTCGGCATGAAGCCGCTGCCCACCTGGCGGTAGGCCAGCACGCCGACCAGCAGCAGCGGAATCACGCCGACGAGCACCAGCACGGGCCGTTGCAGCAACCGCCCCAACGTGCGCTCGTAGCCCGCCAGCAGGCGTTGCGAAACCCGGCCCGGCGGATGTTCACCGGCATGGCGCTCGTCGATCAGCCACTCGGCCAGCAGCGGCACCGCCACCCAGGTCAGCAGGTAGGAGATCACCAGCGCGCTGGCCATGGTCAGCGACAGCGCCTTGAAGAACGCGCCGGTGACGCCGGTGAGGAAGGCCAGCGGCAGGAAGATCACCACGGTGGCCGCACTGGAACCGGTCAGCGGCCGGGTGAACTCCCACGCCGCGCCGGCGATGCGCTCGCGCACCGAGCCGCCGCTGCCGTCGCGCAACCGGCGCATGATGTGCTCCAGCATCACGATCACGTCGTCGACCAGCAGGCCGACCGCGGCGGCCATGCCGCCCAGCGTCATCATGTTGAAGCTCATGTGCAGCAGGTCGAGCAGCAGCACGGTGATCGCCAGCGTGGCAGGCACCACGATCATCGCCACCAGGATGACCCGCGCGTTGCGCAGGAACGCGAACAGCACCAGGCCCGCCAGCACGATGCCGATCAGGATCGCGTCGCGCACGCTGCCGGCCGCGCCCAGCACCAGCTGGGTCTGGTCGTACCAGTTGGCGACGTGCAGGCCGTTCGGCGCCTGCTTCTCGTAGTCGGCCAGGCGCTGCTTCACATCGCGGGCGATCTGCACGCTGTTGCCGTCGGGCTGCTGGAATACCTGCATCAGCACCGCGTCATGGCCGTCGGCGGTGGTGCGCACCCACTGCGGCTGATGACTCATGCCCAGGGTGGCCACGTCCTTGAGTCGCAGCACTCCACGGGAGTCGGCGCGCAGCACGATGTCGCCCAGCGCGGCAACGGTAGTCGGCTGGTTGTTCGCCAGCAGCAGGTAGAGCTTGTAGTGGTCCTGCAGCCGGCCGAGCGCCTGGATGGTGGCCGCGCTCGCCACCGCATGGTCGAGGTCGGCGAGGGTGAGGCCCTGCGCACGCAGTTTCGCCGCATCCACGTCCACGTGGAATTCGGCCACGTCGCCGCCCTGCACGTCCACCTGGGCCACCCCGGTGACGCCGGACAGCAGCGGCCGCAGCTGGAACTCGGCGATATCGTGCAACTGGGTGGGCGTGAGCGTATCCGAGCTCAGGCTGTACGCGAGTATCGGAAACACCGTGGGGTCGAGCCGGATCGCATCCACATTCACGCCCGGCGGCAGGCGCGGCAACGTCTGGCTGATCGCGGCATCGACATCGAGCAGGGCGCGCCCCATGTCCGCGCCCCAGTCGAAGCCGATGTTGATCTCGGCGCTGCCGCGGCTGGTGGTGGAACGCACCTCGCGCACCCCGCGCACGCGCCGGATCGCCTCCTCCACCGGCCGGGTCACGCTGACCACCATCTGGTCGGCGGGCTGGTCGCCGGCATCCAGCGTCACCCGCACGCGCGGGAACGATACGTTGGGGAACAGCGAGACTGGCAGATTGAATGCCCCGGCGATGCCGCCGATGGCGAGGATCAGGGCGAGGAACAGCAGCGAACGCCGATGCTTGTGCATCCACTGGGTGATCATCATCGGTGCTTCGCTCACGGCGTGGGCTCGCGATTGCCCTGGCTTTTACCCTGGCGCACGGCCGCGCCCTCGTCGACTTCGTAGGCGCCCTGCACGATCACCGGCAGCTTCGCATCGAGCTTGCCGAGCACGCCCACGGTGTCACCGGCGGGCTGGCGCAACTGCACGTCCACGCGATGCGCCTTGCCCTGGTCGACCTGGTACAGGTAATCGCCCTTCTCGTCGTGCAACACGGCGGCGCGCGGCACCGCCCAGGCGGTGTAGTCGTCGCTCTGGATGCTGGCCTGCAACGCGGCACCGGCCACCAGTCCGGCGTCGGCCGTGGCGGGAATCTCGGCCTGCACCGGCAACAAGTGGGTCTGCGGGTCGATCGCGCGCCCCACCATGCTGACCCTGCCCTCGAACGCCTTGCCGTCGCCGTAGACGCCATGCAATTCCACCGGCATGCCGATGCGCAGCCGGGCGCCGGTATCGGGCTGCACGCCAAGCGCCGCGATCAGCGCGTGCGCAGGCATGAAGCCAAGCAGCGGTGCGTTCGCGGCGAAGCGGTCGCCCAGCGCCACCGACAGCGTGGTGACCACGCCGTCGTCCGGCGCGGACAGGGTTTCCTCGGCGGTGCCGCCGCCGAGCGCGCGCTGTGCCTCCAGCGCGGCCTGTGCATCGGCCAGCGACTTGCGCGCAGTGGCAACTTGCGACTGCGTGGCCAGGTGTTGCGCGGCCAGCTGTTCGGTGCGCTGCAGTTCGCCACTGGCCAGGGTCAGCGCGGTCTGCGCCTGCTGGTAGGCGCTGCGCGCCGTCGGATCGGGCGCGACCGTCAGCAGCGCCTGGCCACGCTTGACCGTCTGTCCGGCGCTGACCTGCAGCGCGATCACCTGGCCGCCGTGCGCGAGGCTGATCGCCCGCGCATGGTGCGGATCGGCCATCGCGCTGCCCCAGGCCGCCACGCTGTCGTGGAAGCTGCGCTGCACCGGCATCGCCGTGGTGACCTGCGCCACGCCCGTGGCGTCGTCGGCCGCGTTGTCGTCGCCGCCGCCCTTGCCGCAGGCGGCCAGCAGCAGGGCCGTGACGGCCAGCGCGGCACAGCGCGCGAGCAAGCCTGGTTTCATCGTTTGGACGTCCGTAGGTTGACGAAATCGGTGCGCCCGAGCAGGGCCTCCAGCGCGATCGCGGCAGTGGAGCGCGCCTGCCGCAGCGCGATCAGGTCGGCGTCGGCGGCGAGCGCATTGCCGCGGATGGCGAGGTAGGTGGGCCAGTCGAGCAGGCCTTTGCGCCAGGCCTGTTCCGCCGCGGTGCGCGCCGCGTCGAGACGCTGCGCATGCGCAACCTGCATCGTTTGCTGCGCATCCAGCGTCTTGAGATCGGCGGCGAGACGCTGCATGTCGCCGCGCGTGGCCAGCAGCCGCGCCGCATAGTCGTCCTTCAGTTGCTGGCGGGTGGCTCTCTCGATCGCGATGTTGCCGCGGTTGCGGTCGAACAACGGCAGCGTGAGGCCGACGCTGAAACCGTTGGTGGTGATGTTGCTGGTGTCGCGCGAACGGTTGAGGCCGAGCGTGATCGCGGGGAACTGGGCAAGGATGGCGCCGCGCAGCGTCGCCTCCTGCGCCCGGTAGCCCGCCTGCAGGGCCAGCAGGTCGGGGCGCCGTTTCGGCAGGTCGGCCAGCGCCTTCGCGAGCTGCGCGGCGTCGGGATCGGCCTCGTACGGCCCGCCCACCAGATCCAGCGGCGCCGTGGGCGCGAGGCCCAGCAACTGGCGCAGGTCGCCCTCGGCCTGGTGCAGGGCGACTGCGTTGTCGACCGCGCGCTTGCGCACGTCGGCCATCGCGTTGAGGCCCGCGCTGGCGCTGTCGTAATTGAGGTTGCCCGCGGCGAGCGCCGCCTGCACCGCCTTGTCCACCGGCGCCAGCGCGCGCTGCTCGGCGTCGAGTTCGGCCTGCTGCGCGCGCAGGCTCTGCACCTGGTCGAACAGCAGGCGCGCCTGCGCAATGGTCTGCCACTCCGCCCACAGCAGGTCGAGGTTCACCTGCTCGGCCTGCGCGCTCGCCGCACGCTTGCGCGACGAACGCAGCAGCAGCGCGCTGACGTCTTCGCTGAGGCCGAGGTTGTAGGCCTTGGTGAGGCCGCTGCCGGAGTTGTGCGGGAAGTCCGCCCCGAAACTCAGCTGCGGGTCGGGCAGCAGGCCCGCGGCGAAGGCCTGCGCGCGCGCGATGCCCAGCGCATCGCGCTGCACCTTGAGGTCGGGACTGTTCGCCACCGCCAGCATCGCCACCTCGGTGGCATCCAGGCCGTCGGCGGGATCGAAGCGGTGCGATGCCAGTTCCGGCACGGGCATCGCGCGGGCCGGAACACTGAGCAGGGCGGCGCTCGGGGCGCCTTCGCCCTGGCCCAGCGGCAGCGGGTGGTAGGTGGCGCAGCCGCACAGCAGGCCCACCGTGGCAAGCAAGGCGGCGCGGAGTGACGGGCGCGTGCGGGCGTCGAGGATCATCCGCACAGCTTGCCGGGGGGCGCTTAGCCCTTTCTTATCGCGCCTGCGCGCGGCCGGACCGCGGTAAGCTGGGCCGGTCACTTCCTGCAGGGGATCGCCATGACCTCACGCCGCATCGCCAACGGGCTGCAGAGCGCACTGCTCGCCCTCCTGCTCGCCACCAGCGGCGCGCTGCCCGCACAAGACGCTGCGCCGAAGTATCCCGACTACCCCAGCGAGACGCCGGCTGCCTTCAAGCCGGCCACCGTCGGCTTCGACTACGTCGAGCGCGACGTGATGATCCCGATGCGCGACGGCGTGAAGCTCAATACGGTGATCCTGGTTCCCAGGGGCGCGAAGCATGCCGGCATCGTGCTCACCCGCACGCCCTACGACGCGCACCAGCTCAGCCACAACTTCATGAGCGGCCATATCGAACCGCTGCTGCAGGGCTACGACAACGCCGCCGACGTGATCGCGGAGGACGGCTACATCCGCGTGATCCAGGACATCCGCGGCAAGTACGGCTCCGAGGGCGATTACGTTATGAGCCGGCCGGTGCACGGCCCGCTCAATCCCACCCCGGTGGACGACGCCACCGACACGTACGACACCATAGCGTGGCTGGTGAAGAACATCCCGGAATCGAACGGCAAGGTCGCCACCATCGGCATCTCCTACGACGGCTTCGAGCCGCTGATGTCGCTGGTGCATCCGCACCCCGCGCTGAAGGCGGCGGTGCCGATGAACCCGATGGTGGATGGCTGGATGGGCGACGACTGGTTCCACCACGGCGCCTTCCGCCAGCAGAACCTGAGCTACATCTACGAGCAGGAGGCCAGCCGCGACAACAAGTACAAGTGGTGGACCAACTACCACGACGAGTACGACCTGTTCATGCACTACGGCTCCGCCGGCGCACTGGGCGACGCCTACGGCATGCGGCAGCTCGGCTTCTGGAACAAGATCCTCGCCCACCCCGCCTACGATGCGTTCTGGCAGCAGCAGGCGGTGGACAAGGTGCTCGCCGCGCAGCCGCTGACCGTGCCGGTGATGCTGGTGCACAGCCTGTGGGACCAGGAGGACATCTACGGCGCCCTGGCGGTCTATCGCGCGATCAAGCCGAAGGACAGCAGCGGCGACATGGTCAAGCTGGTGATGGGCCCCTGGCACCACGGCCAGGAGATCGAGGAAGGCAGTTCGCTGGGCGCGATCCGCTTCGGCAGCGACACCGCGAAGTACTTCCGCGAGCACATCCTGCGCCCGTTCCTGGCGCAATACCTCAAGGACGGCGCGCCGAAGGCGGACCTCGCCCCGGTCACCGCCTTCCAGACCGGCACCGACCGCTGGCAGCGGCTGGACCGCTGGCCGCTGTCGTGCGCCAGCGGCTGCCCCGGCAAGGATCGTGCGCTGTACCTGGAGCCCGGCATGCGGCTGGGCTTCGACGCGCCCGCGGGCGGCGCGGCCTACGACGAGTACGTCTCCGATCCGGCGCATCCGGTGCCGTTCCGCGCGCGGCCGATCCAGCCGATCGGCTACGACCACGGCCTCACCTGGTCGGAATGGCTGGTGGACGACCAGCGCGAGGCGTCCGGCCGCACCGACGTGCTCAGCTACGAGACGGCGCCGCTGGACAAGCCACTGGCGATTGCCGGCGTGCCGGTGGTGCACCTGGTCGCCTCCACCAGCGGCACCGACAGCGACTGGGTGGTGAAGCTGATCGACGTCTACCCCGACCAGGTGGCCGAGCAACCGGAGATGGGCGGCTACCAGCTCGCAGTGGCCATGGACATCTTCCGCGGCCGCTATCGCACGGGCTGGGACAAGCCCGTCGCACTGACGCCGGGCAAGCCGCTGGCCTACCGCTTCGACCTGCCCGCCGCCAACCACGTGTTCCTGCCCGGCCATCGCATCATGGTGCAGGTGCAGTCAAGCTGGTTTCCGCTGTACGACCGCAACCCGCAGACCTTCGTGCCCAGCATCTTCGAGGCCAGGCCGGCGGATTACGTGAAGGCCACCCAGCGCGTCTACCACGCGCCTGGCGAAACCAGCTACATCGCGCTGCCAGTGGTGGCGCACTGATCCCGGCAAGCGCATCGCGCTGCCGTCAATCTTCAGGCCATTGAAAAGTGCGGCCATGGATGGCCGCCCATTTGATCTCCGCGATCAAGGACGATCGCAAAAACAACTGAAAAGTGCGGCTATGGATGGCCGCCCGTTTGATCTCCGCGATCAAGGACGACCGCAAAAGAAAAACGCCGCGACAGTCACCCGTCGCGGCGCTTTGCTTTTCAGGTGCGCAAGGCGCCCGGGCAGCCTCAGTTCCTGGAAGCGCCGGCCTCGCGGTCCTCGCGCTCGCCAAGGCGCTGGCCCAGGCGGTCGATGTTGTTGAGCGATATCAGGTGCGCGTAGATCCAGCCGAGCACGCCCTCGCGCAGGAACTCCTGGGCGGTCTTCTCGTCGAGCTGGCGCAGCTTCTCCTCGTTGACCACGAACAGGCCGTTGAGGTTGATCACGTGGCCGTCCTGGCTGTCCGGCGGGCCCTTGCGCAGGCTCATGTTGCGGGCCTCGAGCAGGTTGTGCTTGCGCAGCTGGTCCATGAACCAGCGGGTGCGCGCCACGTGCTGCTGGAACTCGCCAAGGAAGCCCACGGCGCGGGTCAGCAGCTCGGTATCGCTGCCATCCTCGTTGAACAGGCGGTCGCCCTCGGCGCCGAAGCCCTCGTAGCCCTCGTCGAGGAACACGGCGAAGTCGTCGCCCTCCTGGCCGGCCGGCTTCTCGGCCAGCACGAACGGGTAGCGGCGCACGAAGGCTGGGATGTAGATGTTCGGCGCCCACTGGCCTTCGGCGTCGACGAACAGGTTCTCGCTTTGGCGCAGGCCCAGCAGGGCCACGGGGCCTGCGTCAACGATGTCGTTGCCGGCGAACACGATCGGCAGGTCGCGCGCGGCCAGGCCGAACTCGACGCCGGTCAGCGGCACGGAATGCGCACCCAGCGCGAACTTCATGTTCGGGATCGGCTTCAGGCGCAGATCCTTGTGGTCGTTGCGGTTGAGCGGCACCGGGCGCTCGTAGAAAAGAACTTCAGCCACGTCGTTTACCTCTGCCCCGCCGTGCCGGGGTTGCCACCATCGGCTTCCCCTCCCAAACCCGGCGTCGGGTCTACAGATGAACGACCACTATATCAGCGCCCACGCCCGTCCGCGAACCCCCGGATCCGAGACCTATCTGCTTGACCGCAAAGCCTTTCGCAATGCGTTTTGCCACAAAAGTGTTCTATGCTGCGGCGCATGCGGGAGTATGGGCGGCAGACACCGCCCGGGCTCCCGGCATCGTTGCATGGCCGCAGCGCTCTTTCTGATGAGGAAGGACGAACCGCATGCTGATGGAAGTCACGAACCGGGCCGACCTGTATTCGACCCGCGTGCTGTCGCTGGACGCCGCCGGCCGCATCCTGGACTGGATCAGCTGGCAGGACGCCGTGTGCCTCTACGTGCGCGGCGCGGTGGCCTGGACGCTGGGCGATCCCTGCCTCACCGTGCACGGCGGCCACAACCGCATGCTGGGCGTGCAGAGCCTGCTTGAACTGCATCCGATCGTGGCCAGCACCGGCCACTGCCACGAACACGCGATCGACCCCGCCCCGGCCCTCACCAACACCGCGCTGTTCGCCCGCGACCGCCACCTGTGCCTGTACTGCGGCGAACACTTCAACCGCGGCGAGCTGACCCGCGACCATGTGCAGCCGGTGTCGAAGGGCGGTCGCGACGAATGGGAGAACGTGGTCAGCGCCTGCCTGACCTGCAATCTCAGGAAGGGCAGCCGCACCCCGCAGCAGGCCCACATGCCCCTGCTGGCCGTGCCCTACCGGCCGAGCTGGGTGGAGCACCTGATCCTGTCCAACCGCAACATCCTGGCCGACCAGATGGAATTCCTGGTCAGCCACCTGCCGCGCGACCGCCGGCGGGCGATGAGCTGAACGATTCGGCGCCGGCCCCGCCACGGCCAGCCCGCCGCCCTTGCCCTGCCCCGCCGCCGGGCCAACAATAGGCGGATGAAGGATCCTGCACGCTACCCCCACCTGGCGGCCATCGAGTCGCCGGCCGACCTGCGCCGCGTTCCCGACGAGGAGCTGCCGGCCGTCGCCGACGAGCTGCGCCAGTACCTGATCGAGTCGGTGGCCAGCTCCGGCGGCCACTTCGGCGCGGGCCTGGGCGTGGTGGAGCTCACCGTGGCGCTGCACCACGAGTTCGACACGCCCGCCGACCGCCTGGTGTGGGACGTGGGCCACCAGTGCTACCCGCACAAGATCCTCACCGGGCGCCGCGACCGCATCACCACGATCAAGAAGAAGGACGGCCTCGCCCCGTTCCCGCGCCGCGAGGAGAGCGAGTACGACACCTTCGGCGTGGGCCATTCCTCCACCTCGATCTCGGCCGCACTGGGCATGGCCATCGCCGCCCAGCGCAAGGGCGACGACCGCAAGGTGGTGGCGGTGATCGGCGACGGCGCGATGACCGCCGGCATGGCGTTCGAGGCGCTGAACCACGGCGGCGACGTCGAGCCGGACATGCTGGTGGTGTTCAACGACAACGGCATGTCGATCAGCGAGAACGTGGGCGCGATGACCCGCATGATGTCGCGCGCGCTCGCCAGCCGCCGCCTCAACGCGGTGCGCGAGAAGGCCAAGCGCGCGATCCCCAAGCAGTCGTTCGCCGGCCGCTTCTTCAAGCGCTGGGAGGAGCACGCCAAGGGCATGTTCGTGCCGAGCACGCTGTTCGAGGAGCTGGGCTTCCACTACACCGGCCCGGTCGACGGCCACAACATCCCGCAACTGCTGGCCGCGCTGCGCACGGTGAAGAACCTGCCGGGCCCGCAGCTGCTGCACGTGATCACCACCAAGGGCAAGGGCTACGCCCCGGCCGAAGAGGCGCAGATTGAGTACCACGCGGTCGGCCCGTTCGATCCCGAGGCCGGCCTGGTCAAGAAGGGCGCACCCGCCAGGCCCACCTACACCGACATCTTCAGCGACTGGCTGTGCGACCAGGCCGCCGCCGACGAACGCCTGCTGGGCATCACGCCCGCGATGCGCGAAGGCTCCGGCCTGGTGCGCTTTTCCAGGGAATACCCCGAGCGCTACTTCGACGTGGCGATCGCCGAGCAGCACGCGGTGACGCTGGCCGCGGGCATGGCCTGCGAGGGTGCCAAGCCGGTGGTGGCGATCTACTCCACCTTCCTGCAGCGCGCCTACGACCAGGCCATCCACGACGTGGCGCTGCAGAACCTCGACGTGACCTTCGCGATCGACCGCGCCGGCGTGGTCGGCCCCGACGGTGCCACCCACGCGGGCAGCTTCGACCTCAGCTTCCTGCGCTGCCTGCCGAACATGGTGATCATGGCGCCGGCGGACGAGAACGAGTGCCGGATGATGCTGAGCACCGGCTTCCAGCACGCCGGCCCCGCCGCGGTCCGCTATCCTCGCGGCACCGGACCCGGCATCGCGATCCGGCCCGAGCTCGACACCTTGCCGATCGGCAAGGCCGAACTGCGCCGCCGCGGCCGCGGCCTGGCCTTGCTCAGCTTCGGCGCGATGCTGGCGCCCGCCGCGGTGATCGCCGGCGAGCTCGACGCCACCCTCGCCAACATGCGCTTCGTGAAGCCGCTGGACGAGGCGCTGATCGTCGAGCTGGCGAAGACCCACGACGCCCTCGTGACGCTGGAAGACAACGCGATCGCCGGCGGCGCCGGCAGCGCCGTGGCCGAATGCCTCGCCGCGCACGGCATCGTCAAGCCCATCCTCCATCTCGGCCTTCCGGACGTCTATCTGGAACATGGCAGCCGCGAGGAAGTGCTGAGCATGGCCGGCCTCGACCTGCCCGGCATCCGCAACGCCATCCGCGCGCGCTTTCCCCTGGCCGGCGCGGCGAGCCAGGCCAGCGCCTGAGGGCAGGCCCGCGCTCCCCGCCCAGCGTGGTTGCCGCCGGTCGTCGCTGGCGGCATCCCGGCCGCGACGCCGGCGCCCGATGCGCGGTCCGGGTGCAGCAGGAGCCGTGACGCCGACGCGGCCCGGGCCACACCAGGGCACGGCTGGCCTCAATGCCGCAGCAGCAGTGGCAGGTCGGCCTGCTGCAACACGTCGCGGGTGGCACCGCCCACTGCCCATTCGCTGAAGCGGCTGCGACCGTAGGCACCCATCACCAGCATGCCGGCGCGGAAGCGTCGCGCCTCCTCCAGCAGCGCGCTGCCGACGGCATCCGCCTTCGCCTCCGTGCGCCGCACCTCGACTGCGGCGCCATGCCCGCGCAGATAGGCCGCGATGTCGAAGGGCGGATGCCAGACCAGGCCGGGATACGCCGCGCGCTCCTCGCCGAGCACCAGCAGCACCTGCCGGTCGCGCAGGAACGGCAGTGCCGCATGCACGGCACGTACTGCCTCCGGCGAACCGTTCCAGCCGATCGCCACCCGCTCCACCGGATGCCAGTGGCAGTCGCCGCGCGGCAGCACGAGGCAGGGCGCACCGGCGCGCAGGACGATGCCGGGCAGATCCGAAGCGCGGCCGGAGTCCTCGCGGGCGTGGTCGAGCACCAGCAGGTCGTGGCACAGCGAAGCCTGCGCCAGCGCCTCGTCGGCGCGACCCTCGGCGACCACCCAGTCAGCCGCACCGACGCCCAGCGATGTCGCCAGGTCCAGAAATGACGGCTTCGCCGCGACGGCGGCCTCCACCGCGCGGCGCGTTTCCCCCATGAGTTCGGCCAGCAACTCCGGCTCCAGCGTCGCGCCGAGATAGTCCGGCACGACGAAAACCCCGGTCAGCGACGCCCCCTGCGCCGCCGCCAGCCGGGCGGCATAACACGCCGCAGGGGTGTGCACTTCGTGTTCCCGGACGTGGACCAGAATCTCGTTCATGGCTGGATACTCCGCAGGCTCGTGGTCCCGGCGCAGGCCGCCGGCCGGTCATATCCTGCACCGACCGGTGCCGCCCATCTTGATTCCGGTCATGCCGGCGCCGGCCCGGGCGGCGCCGGCGCTCAATCGCCGTGGCGCCCTCCGCTCACGCGCTCTCGCCCCTCCAGATCCCGCGCGGTGAACACCTCGACGCAGCCGGCCTCGCGCAGCAGGCCGCGCACGGCTCCGCCCTGGTTCCAGCCGTGCTCCAGCAACAGCCAGCCGCCGGCCTCGAGCTGCGCAGGCGCAGCGGCGGCGATGCGGCGGATGGCGTCCAGGCCATCGGCACCGGAAGCCAGCGCCGCAGCCGGCTCGTAGCGAAGATCGCCCTGCGCGAGATGCGGGTCGGCCGACTCGATGTAAGGCGGATTGGACACGACCAGCGCGAAGCGTTCGCCCGCCAGCGGCGCCAGCCAGTCGCCCTGGACGAAGCGCACGTTGCCCATGCCCAGTCGCTGCGCGTTGCGACGCGCCACCGCAAGCGCATCCGGGCTCGCATCCGTGGCGACGACCTGCGCCTGCGGGCGCTCGCTGGCCAGCGCCAACGCGATCGCACCGCTGCCGGTGCCGAGGTCGGCCACCCGACAAGCCTGGTCTCGCGGCAGGCGTTCCAGCGCCAGCTCCACCAGCAACTCGGTCTCCGGCCGCGGGATCAGCGTGGCGCCCGTCACCTCCAGCTCCAGCGTCCAGAAGCCGCGCCGGCCGGTGATGTACGCCACCGGCTCGCCGGCGCCGCGGCGCGCGACCAGCGCCTCGAAAGCCGTCCGCACGTCCGGCTCCAGCACATCGCCGGCATGCGCGAACAGCCAGCTGCGCGGCTGGCCGAGCACGTGCAGCAGCAGGGCTTCGGCATCCGCGCGTTCGCCGAGCGTTGCGATCGATTCGTTGAGCGACTGGCGCACGGTGGTCATCGGAGCAGTCTAAGCGATGCCCTCTGCACCGCGATTTCCGGAGTCCAGCCGGCTCATTCCGAAACCGCCAGCACGCATTCGCCCGCCCCGCAGCTGCGGCAGCAGACCGGGAAGATCGACAGGCCGCCCGGTGCGATGGCCGGCGCCAGCAAGCCTTCGAGGAAGCCGCTGAAGAAGCTGCAGCCGGAGTGGCCTTCCTCGGCGCACAGCGGGCTGTGCCGGACGTGCAGCCGGCCGTCCTGCAGATCGACCTCGGCGAAGGCGTGCAGCGCCGGCGCGCCGATCGCGGCAAGCGCCGCCTCCAGCGTCAGCCCGGTGTCCAGCGCGTAGTCGCGCGCGAACAGCCACGCACCCACGCGCTGCCCGGCCAGTTGCAGCGAGGATTCGCGTGCGCCGTCTGCGACGGCGCGATCCAGCGCCAGCAGGCGCGGCACGATGCGCGGATAGTCGTGTTCCAGCGTGGCCAGCGCGCGCTCGACGGCCGCCGCATCCGCTTCCAGCACAGGCACCTCGACGAACGGCACGGGCGCCGGTTCCACCGGGGCGGGAGCCTGTGCCGGCCCGCGCGGGCGGATCGGAAGGAAGTCCTCGAACGGTTCCGGCGGCGATGCCTCCGGCGCGGCCTCGATCGGCGCCGCCGCCTCGGGCGCGCTGGCGGTGACTTCCGGCCCGCCCGCCTCTTCGGCCACCTCGGGCGGTGGCGCCGGTGGCGGCACGTAATGGGAGACGGAGGTGTTCGTGGCAGCGAAGTGCGGCCGCGGCTCGCCCTCTCCAATGGGCGCCAGTTCGAAGCTGACCAGGCGATCGCAGGCTTCCAGGGCGCGGCGCAGGGCGCGCTTCCTGAACCACGAGCCGCGCACCACCATGGAGAGCAGGATTCCATGCGGGTCCTGCACCAGGCGCTGCCGCAGCAGCGTGTAGCCGCAGCCGCCGGCCAGCCGGCCGACTTCGACGAGCAGGCCCTCGCGTTCCAGCGCGAGCGCCTGGATTTCCAGATCGACCATTCGTCCCCCTGCAGACGATGCCGGTGCGTTGACCCCGCCCATGCTACGACAGTCGGGCCACGGAGAACGTCGCGTGTCGCCGCCGCCGGACGGCAGCGACGATCCGGACATGACAAGCCCCGCCGCAGCGGGGCTTGTCGCACGACGCGCAGGTACGGTCAGCGCAGGATCGACGAAGGATCCTGTTTCGCCTGCAGCGCCGCGCACAGCTCGATCGACTCGGTGGTCTGCGCCAGGCCACGCGAGATGCCGGCGGCATCGTTCATGCGTGGCTTGAAGAACGCCTGCAGGCGCTGTGCCTCGCCGCCGGAGCAGCCACCGCCCGCGGCCAGCATCGGCAGGTAGCCGCCGGCGAAGCTGCCGGTGCGCTTGAGGATCTGCGGGTAGTGGCCGGTGAACCAGGTCCACATGGCGTCACGTTGCGCCTGGGTATCGCGACCCGAGCGCAGCAGCGAGGCCATCTCGCCGACCTTGACCGGCTTGCTGATCGCGAAGTCGCGCACCTGGTCGGTGAGTGCGGGATCCTCGACGCTGGCAAGGCCACCGAGTATGCCGTTGCGCAGTGCCGGGTCGCTGGTCTGCGGCAACTCGGCGATCAAGGCATCCACCGCAGGCTTGCCCTGCGTCTGCACCGCCACGCCCAGCGCGTCGCCCAGCAGGTCGGGGTTGGCGGCGGCGAGGTCGAGGCGACCGTCGGCCTTCTTCTTCAACGCCGCCTCGCCCTGCTGGAGCAGGGCTGCGCGCACCGCGGGCAGCTTGTAGTCGAAGGCCAGCGCACTGGCGAGCGTGCTGCGCAGAAGGGAGTCGTCCTCCGACTCGCCCGGCTTGCGCTGGTAGCCCAGCGCCTCGAGCTTCGGCAGGTAGGCGGCCTTCACCCAGTCCGCGATGCGGGCGCGCTGGGCGTCGGTCTTCGCCACGTGCTGATAGATCCAGTCCAGCTGGCCCAGCGGTGCGGTGAACACCTGGCTCGTCTTGGATTCGGTGAGCGGCTTCAACGCAGCGAGTACCTGGCCGGCGTCGAGATCGCCGTGCTGGAAGCTGGCGTTGATCGCGTCGGCATAGGCGAGCTGCTCGGTGTCGCTGAGCTTGGCGACCTCTTTCACCAGCGCATCCAGCTCGCTCTTGTCCAGGCTGAAGCGGTAGTAGCCGGCGGCATTCGCGTTCGGCATCACCCAGGTCGGGTTGCTGGCGCCGGCGAGCACCATCGAGCCGGTCGCCTTGTCCAGCATGTCGCAGGCCACCTTGCTGCCATCGGTGGTGCCGTAGCGCACGCACACCGGCACGCCCCAGACGCGCGAGGCATCGCCGTGGCTGCCCAGCGGCAGGTAGCGGTCCTGTTTCAGCTCCAGCACGGTCTGGCCGTTCTTGTGGCTGAGCCTGGTCTGCACGTAGGGCACGCCGGACTGGTCGAGGAAGCTCTTGAACGCGTGCTTGAACGCATCGCCCTTGCCCGCCGCGGTGGCGATGGCGTTGACCAGGTCGTCCGCGGTGGCGTTGCCGAACTTGTGGGCCTGGATGTAGGCGCGCATGCCTTTCTGGAAGGTCTTGTCGCCCACGTAGTTCTCGAACATGCCGATGACTGCGGCGCCCTTCTGGTAGGTGATGCCGTCGAACGCGGTCATGATGTCGCCGTTGCCGGTGATCGGCTGGCGGATCTCGCGCGCGCTGACCAGGCTGTCGTTCCTCATCGCGCCCTGCGCACCGCGCACGCGGTCGAGGTCGGCACGGTATTCGGGATGGACTTCCTCGGTGACCTTCTGCTGCATCCAGGTGGCGAAGGCCTCGTTGAGCCAGATGTCGTTCCACCACGCCAGCGTCACGGTGTCGCCGGTCCACTGGTGGGCCAGCTCGTGCGCGGTGACGTTGAAGGAACCGCGCACGTTGCGCGCCGGCGAATCCTTGTCGAGCAGCAGCAGCCAGTCGCGGAAGGTGACCAGGCCAGCGTTCTCCATCGCACCGGCGGCGAAGTCCGGAGCGGCGAGCACGTCCAGCTTGTCCCATGGGTAGCCGAAGCCGTAGTAGTTCTCCAGCGCGTGGATGATGCTCGGCGTCTCGGAGATCACGTGGCTCATGCG
>Ga0187815_10000140_pt1 | contig 36544 bp, 28 predicted proteins | sample NC_S_5_FD_132962 | JGI IMG/M metagenome (GOLD analysis project Ga0187815, IMG submission 132962) | Wetland sediment microbial communities from Neuse River Estuary, North Carolina, USA - ASW-S_5 | ecosystem: Environmental > Aquatic > Freshwater > Wetlands > Sediment | place: USA: North Carolina... | reverse complement strand
GCGACGGCCGCGCAGATCGAGTTCATCAACATGGTGATCGAGCATCTCACCGATCAGGGAATGATGGACCCCTCATTGTTGTACGAGCCTCCGTTCACCGGTCTTGCGCCGACGGGGCCGGAGCATCTGTTTGACGAGGCCAAGGTCGTACGGCTTGTCAGCAAGATCCGTGCGATCAACGAGAGTGCAGTAGCATAGGTGCGCCGGACCGCGACATATTGGCGCGAGAGGCCAATCGTCGTCCGCATCGGCTACTTTGCATGGGGTTGTTTTTGATGTTTTGGACTCCTGCGCTCGCAGGGGTGACATCGAGCGCGCGACAACGAAGGACTACTTCTTCCTTCGCTTCGCCGTCGCGGCCGACGCATCCACCACGTTGTTGACCTCCTCTGAACCTCCAAAATGTGTGAATCGAATAGCGCCTTCCCCGGGGAGAGCGCGTATAAGCCGTAAACCGTTGCGCGGGGAAAGCCGGGTTGTTCGGCTGTACCTGTAGCTCTACCCCGTGTGCTCCGGCACGCGGGACCTCCACGGGTGCAGTTGGCGCGGCGCCCTCTCAATCAGAGGCGCGAAACGGCAGGCACAACTCGGGCACTCCATGCCGCGGGATTGCGAGCGCATGTCTCCTGTCGGGGAGCGGGTTCTTTGACAATCAAATCCGAAATCGCAGGAAGCGCGCGATCCCTCGCGCCTCACGCGGACAATGCTACAGTCCTCTCGCAACACCCAGAGAGGAAGCAATCGATGAAGCGCGTGATGATTCTGAACGGTCCGAACCTCAACATGCTCGGCATCCGCGAGCCGCACATTTACGGCACCACCACACTCGACCAGATCAAGGCGAGCTGCGAGGCCAAGGGCAAGGAGCTGGGGCTCTCCATCGACTTCCACCAGTCGAACCATGAGGGCGTGCTGATCGATCTCATCCAGTCCGCGCGCGAGAGCGCCGACGCCATCATCATCAATCCTGCCGCGCTTTCGTTCACCTCGGTCGGCATCATGGATGCGATCAAGATTTTCGAGGGCCCGACGCTGGAGGTGCACATCTCCAACATCCACGCCCGCGACGAATATCACCGGCACTCGAAGATCTCGTTCGTGGTCTCAGGCGTCATCGCCGGCCTCGGCCCGTTCGGCTACATCGCCGCCCTGCACGCGATCGCGAACATGAAGTGAGGGGCGTTGCCGGCGACACCGAGAATGCCGCGCCTGCCGGCGCTACTTCTTCCTTCGTTTCGCCGTCGCGGCCGACGCATCCACCACGTTGTCGACCTCCTCGCGCCAGGTCAAGATCTCGGCGGCCAGCACCGGGTGATTGAAGCCCTTGAGGTTGAGGTCGTCGATCGGCCTGCCTTCGACCCATTGCTCGACCATGCCGTAGACTCGGCGGCTGACCACGATCTGGCCGGCCTTGGCCTCGTCGCACAGGCGCGAGGCGAGGTTGGTGACGCTGCCGATTGCGGCATATTCCAGCCGCTGCTCGAAGCCGATCTGGCCGAGCGTGGCATAGCCGAGCGCAATGCCGATGCCGAAGCCGAGATTGTGGCCGCGGTTGCGCCAGCGCTCGCACAAGCCGCCGATGGTGTCGCGCATCTCCACGGCCATCTTCACCGCGCGCTTGGTGTGGTCGGCAAACTGGATCGGCGCGTTGAACAGGATCATCACGCCGTCGCCGGCATAGCGGTCGAGCGTTCCCTCGTAGCGGAAGATCAGTTCGCCAAGCGCGGCGTGGTATTCGCGCAGCACGTTCATCGCCTCTTCCGGCTCGGTCTGCTCGGTGAAGGCGGTGAAGCCGCGGAGGTCACAGAACACGACGGTGACCTCGCGGCGGTGGCTGTCGAGCAGCCCTTCGTGACCGTCGGAGGAGGCGATCAGCTGCGCCACCTGCGGCGCCAGGAAGCGCTCGAGGCGGCGGATGCGCTCGATCTCGCCGAGCTGGGTCTCGACGCGGTCCTCCAGCGACTTGTTCCAGTCCTTGAGCTGGTCCCTCTGTTCCTGCAACGTCGCGGCCTGCTGCTGCACCGTGGAATGGGCGACCTCCAGCTCGCGGCTCTTCTGGTTCACTTCCGTGAACAGCCGCGCGTTGCGCATCGCCAGCACCGCCTGGTGCGCAAAAGTCTTCATCAGGCCGATCAGGTTCTGCGGGAAGTCGCCGGCATTCCGCCGCAGCACCACCAGCGAGCCGAGCACGCCGGTCTGATCCACCAGAGGCACCACCAGCACCGAGTAGAAGCCGGCCTCGATCGCGATGTCACGCAGCGGAATGTCGCTGGCCTTGTGCAAGTTCGCAATCGCGATCGGCTCGCCGGAGCTGGCGGCCTCGCCCAATGTCGAGCCCTCGCGGTCGATGGTGCGGTGGCTGCCTGCGGCGTTCCTGTCGACGCCGATCGCTTCGGTCAGGTGGAAGCGGTCGCCCATGGCATCGTAAGTGTAGATCAGAACGGCGTCGGCATGGGTGATCTCGAGCGCGCGCGCCGCCACCGTCGGCAGCACGGCGTTGAGGTCGAGCGAGGAGGCGACCGCGCGGCCGACCTCTTCCAGCACCTTCAGCTCGTTGATGGATTGCGCAAGGTCGCGCGTGCGCTCCTTCACCTTCCACTCGAGGCCGGTGTAAGTCTCCTGCAGCTGCGAGGCCATGCTGTTGAAGTGGCCTGCAAGCTGTTCCAGTTCGTCGGCGGTCTTCACCTCGATGCGGTGACCGAACTTGCCTTCGCCGAGCAGCTGCGCTCCGGAGGAGAGCGCGTTGATCGGGATCAGCATGCGCCGCGCCAGCACGACGCCGGCGACCGTCGCCACGATCAGGCCAAGTCCGATCAGGAGCGCAATGCGCACCAGCTGGTCGCGGATCGGCGTCAACGCCTGCGCCGCCGGCTGCTCGAAGAACACGCCCCATTTGAGATTCGGCACAACGGAGGAGGCGGTCAGCACGTCGTGCCCGTTCCAGTCCTTGCCCGTGGTATGGCGCGAACCGGCGAGGTTCGCTGCGACCTGCGGCAGCGCGGACAGATCCTTGTCGACGTCTGGTCCCTTGCTGGAGGTCGCCAGCACCAGCCCCTGGGGATCGACGATATAGGCCGTCGCATTGCGGCTGACCTGGGCGTCGCCCAGATAGTCGGAGAGGAAGCGCAGATCGATCTCGGCCACGGTGACGCCGATGCCGACGCCGCTGTAGCCGGTATGGGCCATGGTCAGCGAGACGAAGGGCCGGCCGTCGCGGAAATAGGCCTGCGAGAAATTGGTGGCGCCGCGCGCCAGCGTTTCGCTGAAGCGGGCGTCGCGGGAGAAATCGACCGTGCTGCCGTAGGAGACGCCGCCGCCGCGCGAGATGCGCAGCTCCTCGCGGCCCTGCGCCGAGATGAAGGAAACCTGGTTGATCGCCGGCACCTGGTTGAGGAGCTGGGAATAGTCGATGCGGCGCTTCTCGACGGTGTCCTGGTTGGCGCTGGCGCGGGTGACCCAGCTGGTCTGCCGCTCCAGATCGTTCATCGCCTGCTCGATCCGTCCCGAGACAGCCTCGGCCTTCGCGGCCATGCCGTCGATCAGCGAGGTGCGGGTGGCGCGGTAGCTGATCCAGGTTTCCGTCACCCCGTTGACGGCGAGCACGAACACCACGAGGCCGACCAGCGAAATCACATATTTGGCGAACAGGCCGCCGCGCAGGAACCGGCTCTTGTCCTTGACCGCGTTCATCAAAACCCTCGGGCGGCCCCCGCGCCTGGGCGCGCGCATCGCCTTGCCAAATTCACGAAGGAGACGCCGGCCGTTCGGCGGCATCACCTGTCGGATTTTAGCACAGATCGAGGGGGCCGACCGGGTATTGCCCGGCATGGTTAGCCCGGGTTGTGGGCAATTCAGCCGATTTCCCGGAAGTCAGCGGTTGAAAAGCTGACGCAGTACGTCGTTCATCGGCTGGCTTTCCTGGCTCCCGGGCACAGGTTCGCTTGCGGCGGGCGGCGGCGAGGCCGTCGGCTCCTGCGCTCGGGGTGCCGGGTTCGCACCGGGCGAGGGGATGCTGCGCCCCTGCGAGCGCCCACCGGTCTGCGCCTGCGGCTGTTGGCCGGGTTGGGCAAGTCCGCCGAGGCCCTGCTGAATCAGGTTGCCGATGGTGGTGCCGAGGTCGCCCTGGCCCGCGCCACCGGCGCCGTTGCCGGGCTGCTGTCCCGGCTGCGTGCCGCCTTGCTGGATGCCGCTGAGCAGGCCGCCGATCGCAGCGCCAAGTCCGGCGCCGTCCTTGCCGAACAGGCCCTTGCCCATCTCGCGCAGCTTGGCATAGGCGACTTCCGGATTTTCCAGGATGCCGCTCATTTCGGGATAGATGCGCGGCTCGGACCACGGGCCATCGATGATCACGGGGATGCCGAAGCCGACGGGATCGGAGGCGCGGCCCTGGCCCTCGGTGGTCAACACGAGCTTCGGCTCGACGCGAAAGCCCATCTGCTTGGTGCCGAGATCGATGGTGCCGACGCCGGTGACCTTGACCAACGGGCCGATCAGATTGAGGTCGTAGGTGGTGGCCTGGCCCTTGTCGATCTTGAACGAAGCCGAGAGCTGGGTGAGGTCGGTCGCCTGCTGGCTGTTCTCCTGCCAGCCCGAGAGCGTAGAGGCCGTGAGCGAGCGGATCATCTGCGCGACGTTGAGGCCGCGGATCTGTCCGTCCTGGAACAGGGCGAATGCCGTGCCGCTCATGTTGCCCATGACCGCGCGCTGGCTGTTGCCGGTCGAGCGCACCGCAATCTTCACCTGCATCTTGCCGTCGAGCTTGTCGAAATCGGCTGTACCCTGCAGCAGCGGCAGCGCGCGGACCCCGATGAGGTCGGCCTGCAGCGCGTAGCTCGGCACCGCCGTCGAGGCGTCAATGGTGAGATCGCCATTGGCCTGGCCGCCATAGGTGCCGAGATTGGCGACGCGCAGCTTCAGGACGCCGCTGGTGAGACTGGCATCGATCGCGGCCGGCGCGAATTGCGTGTCGCCGAGATTGAGCTGGGCGGCCGAGATGCGCGCCTGGACGTCGATATAATTGATCCCGTTGACGTCAATGGTCGCATTGCTCCACGGCGCTTTCGCCGAACCCGCGCTCTTCGCCATCGCGACATTGAGCCGGTGGAAATCGAGATCGAGCTTGATCAGCGGCTTGCTGGCGATATCGACCGAAGCCCAGCCGTTGAATGCGCCGTCGCCAAACATGCCGGAGAGGCCGTTGATCTGGATAATGTTGCCGTTCAGCCGCAACTCCGTCTTGCCGGAGACCGTGACCGGCAGCAGGCCCGGCGCACCGAGGGTGAATTCGGTCGGAATGCTCTGCCGCTCCAGCGGCGCGGCGGGCGCGGTCGCCTTGATGTCGAATTTGAGCGGATGCTCGCCGGTGCGGGCATTGCCCGATATCTGCACCCTGCGGTCATCGGTCATGACGGCGTCGACGTTGATGCCGTCAATCCTGTTTTCGACGCGGTCGCGCAGGTTGGAGAACACCAACGTGCCGCCGGTGACGACGACATGTTCGATCGAGAAGGAGGGGACTGTCCCGGCGCCCGCCGGTTTCGCCGGATTGCCTGCCGTGCGTTCGCGCTGCAGCGGCAGGTTCAGAACCGGGCGCACGATGACGAGCTCGGAGATCTCTGGCTTACCGGACCAGAGGCTGGACAGCGTCACGTCTGCCTCGATGCTGGCGGCGGTCAGACGGTTGGTGATGTCGCGGTCCTTTGGGTCCTGCAGCGTGACGTCCTTCAGCGTCACGTTCAGCGAGGGCCAGATGCCGATCCTGGTCGAGCCGTTGATGCTGAGCTTGTAGCCGGTGTCGCGCTCGACCCGCTCCTGGATGGCCGACGTCATGAACCCGGAGGGGATGCCGACGATCAACAGCAGCGCGATCACGGCGATCACGGCCGCGATGGCGGCGCCGGCGATTTTCAGTGCTCTCATTTCGACGTTCCAGACAGGCGAGGGCGAGCTTACCGCGGATCAGGCGGCAGGCTCAAAGAAGGCAAAAATAATCCGGGGGGACTGCAAAGTTATGTGACTTATGGCACACTTCTTCCGGGCCGAACCATGCGACAGCTCCTATTCCAACCCGACTGAAAAGGCATTGCTATGAGTAAACAGGCCGAATTTGCGGTCATTTTAAAGATGAATCCGATGTTTGCGGACCTCGGGGCCGACGAACTGCAGCGGATTGCGGGCCTCTGCCATACCCAGCAAATGACGGCTGGCGAGGTTCTGTTCCAGAAGGGCGATCCGGGCGATGCCCTGTTCGGCGTGCGCCGCGGCCAGGTCCGGATCGAGACCGGTGCGTCGGATGGTAGCAGGCTGACCCTCAACTTCATGGGCCCCGGCGACCTCTTCGGCGAGGTCGCCGTCCTCGACGGCCAGAACCGCACCGCCGATGCCACCGCGGGCGAGGCTTCGGAGTTGTTCGTGCTGCGCCGCGAGGATTTCCTCAGCTTCCTGGAGCGCGAACCCAAGGTCGCCATCAAGATCATCATGCTGTTGTGTCAGCGCATCCGCTGGCAGAGCGAGCGCATGGAGGAATCCATGCTGCAGCCGCTGCCGGTGCGCCTCGCCCGCCGGCTCTGCGCGCTTGCGGCCGATTTCGGCTCCGAGGTCCATATCTCGCAGGAGCAGCTCGGCATCTTCGTCGGCGCCGCCCGCGAGAGCGTCAACCGCCAGCTCCAGCTCTGGCGCAAGGACGGCATCCTCGACCTCCAGCGCGGCCGCATCCTCTTGCAGAACATGACCAAGCTGACCGCGGTGGCGCGGAACGAGTAATCCTTACTCCGCCGCGGGCGCCACGGCAGACGGGCCCTTGGCTGACGGCGCCTGGTGATGGCCTGATGGCGGCTCCTCCTCATCGCCGTGGGAGACGATCAGCCGCTTGCCGAAGCGCCAGATCAGGGCACCGACGTCGTCCATCAGCATGAACATCGCCGGCACGAACACCAGCGACAGCACCGTGGAGAACAAGAGGCCGCCGATCACCGCCAGCGCCATCGGCGAGCGGAACTCGCCGCCGGCGCCGACCGCGAGCGCTGAAGGCATCATGCCGGCGACCATCGCAATCGTCGTCATCACGATCGGGCGGGCGCGCTTCATGCCGGCGTCGATCATCGCCTCCTCACGTGTCTTGCCTTCCTTGATCGCTTCGATGGCGAACTCCACCAGCATGATGGCGTTCTTGGTGACGATGCCCATCAGCATGAGGATGCCGATCCACACCGGCGTGGTGAGCTGCTTGCCGGTGAGCAGCAGCGCGCCGACCGCGCCGCCGATCGAGAGCGGCAGCGAGAACAGGATGGTGAGCGGCTGCAGGAAGGTGCCGAACAGCAGCACCAGCACGGCATAGACCATCATCAGGCCGGCGGTGATCGCGGTGGCAAAACCTTCCGAGAGCTCGTTCAGGCTTTCGGCGTCACCCGACGGGCTGACCCTCACGCCCTTGGGCAGGCTCTTCATGACCGGCAGGTCGTAGATCGCGCGGGTGGCATCGCCGAGCGCGGCGTTGCCGACGAGGTCCGCCGCGACGGTGGCCTGCCGCTCGCGGTCATAGCGGTTGATGCTGGTCGGACCCTGGTCGAGCTGGATGTCGGCGACGACGGAGAGCGGTACGCCGCCGCGTTCGCCGCGCTGGCCGAGCGGAACGCGCAATTGCTGTAGCGTCGAGAGATCGCCGCGCGCGGAATCCTCGAGCTGGACGCGGATCGGCACCTGGCGGTCACCGGCGTCGAATTTCGCCAGCGCAGGCCCGACGTCGCCGATGGTGGCGACACGGATGGTCTGCGACAGGCTTTCGGTCGAGACGCCGAGCCGCGCCGCCAGTTCCGCGCGCGGCCGGATGCGCAGCTCCGGCCGGTCGAGCGAGGTTTCCGAGATCACGTTCGCGATGGTCGGAATCCGCTTCATCTGCGTCGCCAATTCGCTGGCGACGTTGTTGACGATGTTGCTGTCGACGCCGGTCACCACCAGCGAAATGGCGCGCAGGCCGTTTTCATCGAGGAACCAGAAGCGGATGTCGGGAATATTCACGAGCTCGTTGCTGATCGACAGCTCCAGCTCACGCTGGGTGATCTTGCGCTCGTTCTTCGGCGTGTAGTTGATGATCAGTGCTGCACGGCGGACCTCTTGCGTGCCCGGGGGAACGCGGCCGCCGTCGACGAACACGTTCTTCACTTCCGGCCGTTTGCGCAGGCGAGCGACGATCTCTTCGGTGACCTTCTCGGTGTAGGCGAGCTGCGTGCCGGGCGGCAGTTCGAGCGCCAGCAGCGAGCGCGCGGTATCCTGCGCCGGCAGGAAGCCCTGCGGCAGCAGCGTGATGCTCCAGATCGAGGCGGCGAAGATGCCGAACCCGACCAGGATGGTGACGAAATAGTGCCGCACCGACCAGGTTACGAGCTTGTGGTAATTGCGCAGGATGACGCCCGGCGGCGGGTCCTCGTGCTGGGTGTCCTTCATGAAATAGGCCGCCAGCATCGGCGTGACGAAGCGCGCCGCCAGCAGCGAGAAGAACACCTGCACCGACACCGTGATGCCGAACTGCTTGAAGAACTGTCCGGCGATGCCGGACATGAAGCTTGCGGGCGCGAAGATCGCGATGATGGTCAGCGAGATCGCGATTACCGCAAGGCCGATCTCGTCGGCGGCTTCCAGCGCCGCGCGATAGGGCGACTTGCCCATGCGCATGTGGCGCACGATGTTCTCGATCTCGACGATGGCGTCGTCGACCAGAATGCCTGTCGACAGCGTGATGGCGAGGAAGGAGACGAGGTTGAGCGAGAAACCCAATATGTCCATCGCCCAGAAGGCCGGGAAGATCGACAGCGGCAGCGAGACCGCGGCGATGATGGTGGCGCGGATGTCGCGCAGGAATAGAAACACGATGATGACGGCGAGAACGGCGCCTTCGAACAGGGTCGAGATCGCGGCTTCGTAGTTGCCCTTGGTGAAGTCGACCGAGGTATCGATCAGCTTCAGGTCGACGTCGGGATAGGCGACCTTGAGCGCATCGATGCGCTTCTGCACGGCAGCTGCGACCACCACGTCGGAAGCGCCCTTGGAGCGCTTGATGCCGAGCGCCACCACCGGCTCGCCGTTGAAGCGGGCGAAGGTGCGGCGATCGGCGATGGTATCGGTGACGGTGCCGAGATCGTCGAGGCGGACCTCGCCGCCCGAGAACAGCGGAATCATGGTCCCGGCTAGCTCGTTCAGCGTCTTGGCACCGGCCAGCGTGCGGATCGCCTGGTCGTTCTTGCCGATTTCGGCCCGGCCGCCGGCGACGTCGACGTTGGTGCCGCGCAGGATCTGGCTGACATTGACGGCGGTCAGACCCGCAGCCTGCAGCCGGTCGGGATCGAGCGAGACGAGGATCTCGCGCTCGACACCGCCGATGCGCTCGACCTGCGCGACGCCGCGCACGCCCTGCAGCGCGCGTTTGACCACGTCGTCGACGAAGTAGGAGAGCTGCTCGGGCGTCTTGCCCGGCGAGATCGCCGCATAGGTGACGATCGGCAGGCCGATGACGTCAACGCGCTGGATCAAGGGCTCAGTGACGTTCTGCGGCAGGTTGGCGCGCACGCGCGTGACCGCGTCCTTGACGTCGTTCAGCGCGCGGTCGGTGTTGGTCTCCAGCGCGAACTGGATCGTGGTTACCGATAGGCCGTCGGTAATGGAAGAGGAGATGTGCCGCACGCCCTCCACGCCCGAGACGCCGTCCTCGATGGTCTTGGTGACCTGCGATTCAAGCTCGGCCGGCGCCGCGCCGAATTGCGACACCGCAACCGAGATCACCGGGATGTCGGCGGAAGGCAGCCGCGTCACCGCGAGCTTGGTGAACGACACCCAGCCGAGCACCAGCAAGATGATCGAGAAGACGATGGAGGGAAGGGGATTGCGGATCGACCAAGCGGAAATATTGAGAGCCATCAGCGTACCCGCACACGATCGAGTTCATCGGCAAACACGGTCTTGACCTGGTCGCCGTCGTGCAGCGACGTACCGGCATCGGCCACGACGACTTCGCCGACGTCGAGGCCTTCGAGAATTTCGGTGGAAGTGTCGGACGACAGCCCGACGCGAACCTTGCGCGTCTCGATCGTATTGCCGCCCTTGACCACTTGAACGGTGAGGCGATCGATCGCGGTGTGAGGCACCGCGACGCCGCAGCTGCGCTTGGCGTCGATATTGGCGCGCGCGAACATGCCGACCTTCAGCGAGGGATTGCTGGTCAGGGCAATCCTGACCTTGCCGAGCTGGCTGGTGCGGTCGATCTGCGGCGACACCAGGCGGACGCGGCCGACGAGATCGGGTGCGCCGTCGCGGCTGATGCGGGCCGTCGCGCCCGGATTGAGCTTGAGCATATGGACGCTCGGCACTTCGGCATCGAGCTCGATTTCGTTGTTGATGGCGATGCGGAACATCGGGCCGGCCTGCGGAGAGGCTGGCGCGCCGACGACGGTGCGGACTTCGGTGATCAGCCCGGCGGCCGGTGCGCGCAGCGAGATCGGGCCGGTCCGGCCGCCGCCCGGCTGACCCGGCTGTTGCGGCGGCGGCGACAGGCGCGCCAGTTCCTGGTTCTCGGTGACGGTGTCGCCCTCGCGCACGAAGAGGTCGGTGACTTTTGAGCCTTCCTGATCGGCGCCGATCACGGCCTCGCGCTTCGGCACGATGAAGCCTGTGACCCGCACCATGTCGGAGAAACAGGCATTGACGGACTTGGCGACGACGACCATCGCCTGCCCGGCCGTTTCCGCCTTCTCATGATGGGGACGATGCTCCCACCAATAATACCCGCCCACGAGCACGACAAATGCCAGCGTTCCGAGCGCAGGCTTGATATATTCGGTGAGTGGCTTCATCGCCGGATCATTCCAGGACCAAATTCGTGTGGGGCGGCGCCGCTGCGCTGGGCGGGCGGCCTATGTTAGCGTGTTTTGCCGGGCCGTGGATACATCCGGCCGCGGCAAACCGCCGGTATCGAGCGCAAAAAGCCTCCGTTCGGGATGGTCCGGACGGAGGCTTTGTGTCGAAATATCCGGAAGCACCACGCCAGTCAGCTTAAAGCTTGTTTACTTCTGCGCGGTGACCTTGGTTTCCATGTTCACTACCTGCACGCGGCGGTTGACCTCCGCGAGCGGCTGGTTCGGATCCTTCAGCTTGCTCTTACCATAGCCGACGGTGACGAGGTCGCTACCGTTGATGCCGTATTTGTCGATCAAATACTTTTTGATTGCATCGGCGCGGCGCTCGGACAGGGCCTGGTTATATTCCTCGCCGCCTGCCGCGTCGGTATGGCCCGCGACCACGAAGGTCGAGCCTTTCAGCTCGGCATTGGACAGCGCGCGGCCCAGCGCCTGCACCGAGGCGATCGACTTGGCGCTGATGTCGGCCGAGTTGTAGTCGAAGGTGATTTCGAGATCGATTTTCGGCTTGTCCTTAACGATGGCGGCGATTTCCTCGCGCTCGCTGGCCGACAGCGAACGGGTGGTGCGGCCGCGGACGCTGGAGACAAATTTGCTCTCGGCCGGGTTGGCGGCGGGCGCGGCCGCTCCACCGACCGACAGGCCGCGGGTCAGCGGCTTCTTGGCCGGGGTCAGCGCCCTGAGAATCTGGTCCTCGGTGACCTCGTCGGCGGCCAGTGCCGCGCCGATGCCAAAGGACAATGCGGTGCCGACGGTCAAAATCGCGGCGATCGCGGTCAGATTCCCGCTTTGAAAATGTTTTGCCATTACCAGTCCCTCCTGCGCTGCCGGCGCGGTTCCAATCAGCCTACCAAATTGACGGCCGGACCTGACCCTGGTCACGGCGTTGATTAGTCTACGGCGGCTACCCCGGGGTTCGAAGGCGGCACAGCCTCAAAACGCCTCACTGCACCCCGTAATCCGCGAATTCCTTGACAATATTCGGGTCCATCGCCTTGGCGTTGGCGATATCCAGATCGCCCTCGGCAATCGAGCCATTCCGCTTCTTGGCCAGCCCCCGCCCGTACAGCGAGGAGGTCAGCCGCGGATTGATCCGCAAAGCGGCATCGAAATCGGCGATAGCGTTCTTGTTCTGGCCGCTCTTGAGATTCAGCAGGCCCCGGCTGTCGAGCGCATCGACGAAATTCGGCCGCAGCCGCAGCGCTTCGTTGCAGTCCTTCAGTGCCGCCTGCAGGTCGCCAATCACGGTTCGAACCCAGCAGCGGTTATTGTACGCCTCGACGTCCTTCGGGTTCAGCCGCAGTGAATTGTTGAAATCCTTGATCGCAAGGTCATAGGCGCCCTTGCTGGCGTAGACCTGTCCGCGCCGGTACAGCGCTGCCGCGTCGTCCGGATTATCGTTGAGTTTGGTGGTCAGGCTCTTGATGGTCGGATCGTCAGCCAGCGCCACTTCCGTCTTCGCCGGCTGCTGTGGCGGCGGAGCAGGTGGCGGAACATTGACCTCGACCTGCTTCGGTGGCGGCGGAATCTCGACCTTCGCCGGCTCCTGCGCAGGCGGTGGGGGAGGTGGCGGAGGGATACTTGCCTGCTTGGCCGGAGGCGGGGGTGGCGGGGTGTTCGCCTGTACCGGTGGGGTGTTCGTCTGTACCGGCGGAGTTGAAGCCTGTGCCGGCGGGGTCGAAGGGCGTGAGCCGCCGGGAATGAAGGAAAAATCCTCCGCCAGCGAGGACGAAATCCACGGCACCTGCTCGCTGCGCGAAGCGCGGGTGACGCCGACACGGGTGCGGTTCAGCGTTTCCTCGGCCGTCAGATCGGGAACGCGGATCTCCTTGAGCAATTCGCGCACGAACAGGCTGCGGTCGCTGCCATTGTCGGCAACCACGGAAGACAGGGCCGCCGAGTACATCACCAGCGTGCCGTTCGGCGCGATGACCGGCGCAAGTCCCGCGGAGAAACTGCGGAACCGCCGTTCGAACGGGTTGCGCCTGCTGGCATCGATCAGCGCGATCTTGACGCCGGCGCCGCGGCTGTTGATTTCGCCCAGCACCTTCTCGAGGCTGAAGCCATCGCGGCGCACATCGGGCTCGGTCCAGATCTGGGCATCCACCGGGATCATGTAGCTCTGCCGGCCGGACTCGATGCCGAAGCCGGAGAAAAACAGCAGCGCGACCGAACCGGGCTTGACCTTGCCGTACAGGCGGTCGAAGGCGCGGCGCATCTGGTCGCCGGTCAGGTTCTCGCCGATCTCGACGGTAAAGCCATCACGCTTCAATTCGTCGGCAACGTCACGGGCGTCATTGATCGGTTCGCGCAGCGGCGCCTCGGCGTCCGGATATTTTGCATTGCCAATGACGAGCGCCAGGCGCTCGCCGGCGGCCAGCGACGGTACAGCCGATGAGACGGAAAGGAGCAGGGAAAGAAGCAATACGCGGATTTTCATAGTGGCGTCGGTCCAGCCCAAAAGGCGCCACCCAGCTTGCGCCGCGGCGACCTTACTCGACGGAAAAGCGATTATCAAACCCGGCCGCCGGACCGTCAACCGCTTGCCGCGTCACCGCAAATTGCGACAATTCACCGCGACAAAAGCAGCAGGGGCGGCGGGAATAAGCGGCGTTCCCTCTCCGCTGATCGTCCTTGCGGCGAGCCGCGGATGCCAGTTCCGACGGAATCGTCCCGCCAAATCAATGTGATTGACCTCACATTGCAGTTCGTGTGTGGACACGCGGGGGGCGGTTTGACCTTTGCCTGTCACAATGGCTTGGTGCTTCGCCCAACCTTCACAATCAAAAAAAGCACCGCCGATGGGAAACGCCTACGAAATATTCGCGTTGCGCTACGCCACCATGTCGCCGCGCGCGCCCCACATGAATTTCCTTGCGCCCGATCCGCACGACACCACGGCGCAGGATCTCGACTATTTCGTCTGGCTGATCCGGGGCGGCGGCCGCGACATCCTCGTCGATACCGGCTTCAACGCGGAGGAGGCTAAGGCGCGCGCCCGCAAGCTGACGCTCAATCCGGTCGATGCGCTCGCGGGCTTCGGCGTCCAGGCGGATGCGATCAAGGACGTCATCGTCACCCATCTGCATTACGATCATGCCGGTAATCTCGACCGCTTTCCCAATGCGCGCTTTCACCTGCAGGATCGCGAGATGAGCTACGCGACCGGGCGCTGCATGTGTAACGGCATGCTGCGGCATCCGTTCTCGGTGGAGCACGTCACGCTGATGGTGCGCCATGTCTATGGCGAGCGCGTCACCTTCCATTCCGGCGATGGCGAGATCGCGCCGGGCGTCACCGTGCATCGCGTCGGCGGCCATTCCGACGGCTTGCAGGTGGTGCGGGTCGAGACTGCCCGCGGTCCCGTGGTGCTGGCCTCGGACGCCGCGCATTATTACGCGAACCTGCAGAAGAAGAGCCCGTTCCCGATCGTCTACAATGTCGGTGACATGGCGCAGGGGTGGGAAATCGTCGAGCGTCTCGCCGGCCATCCCGACCGCTTCATTCCCGGCCACGATCCGATCGTCAGCGAGATCTATCCGCGCGCCAGCGACAAGGTCGATGCCTTCGCGTTGCATCTGGCGCCGTCGCGCTCCTTTGCGAAATAGGTTCTAAGCGAAATGACTGAGTACAAGACCATCGGCTTCATCGGCCTTGGCGTGATGGGCGAGCCGATCTGCCGCAATCTCGTGAGGAAGAGCGGCCGGCGTGTGCTGGCGTTCGATCTTTCGGCCGAGCCCCTGGCGCGGCTGCGCGGCGAGGGCGCCGAGGTCGCGGCCACCGTCGCCGACGTGTTGAAGCAGAGCGATCTTGTTCTCCTGTGCCTGCCCAGCGCCAAACATGTGCGCGCGGTGTTCGAAGGCGACGGCATCCTGAAGAACGTCCGCACCGGGCAGGTGATCGTCGATCTCGGCACGTCGTCGGTGAGCCAGACCCGCGACTTCGCAAGGCGACTGGCGGCGCAGGGCGCCTCATGGGTGGATGCGCCGATCGCGCGCACGCGGCAGGCAGCGCAGGATGGCACGCTCAGCGTCATGGTCGGCACGACGGCGCCGCTCTATGCTGCCATCGAGCCCTTGATCCGCTGCTTCGCCACGGATGTCACGCATTGCGGCGATGTCGGCGCAGGCCAGGTGACGAAAATCCTCAACAACATGGTGCTGTTCGAGACTGTGAACGCGCTGGCCGAAGCCGTCGCGGTCGCTCGTCACAACGGCGTGGACGCAAAGTTGTTGCTGGAGACGCTGTCCAAGGGCTCCGCCGACAGCTTTGCGCTGCGTAATCACGGCATGAAGGCGATTCTGCCCGGCGTGTTTCCGGAGCGCGCGTTCTCGACGGAGTATGCGCTGAAGGATCTTTCCTATGCGCTGGAGCTGGCGCGTGATGCCGGATTGAAGATTCGCGGCGCGGAGCTGATCGGGACGATCCTTCAGGAGGCGATCGATGCGGGATCGGGCGACAACTATTTCCCTGTCATCGCCAAGCATATCGATAGACCCTCATCCTGAGGAGCGCGCATCGCGCGCGTCTCGAAGGATGGAGGCCCACGGACGGGCCTCATGGTTCGAGACGCCGCTAACGCGGCTCCTCACCATGAGGAGCAAGATTGGCTCACTTTGACAGGAACTGGAGACGACCCATGATCACACGTTTTGCCGGTCTCACACCTACCCGCAGCCGTGCGGTCGCGCACGACGACCTTGTTTTCACCGTGGCGGTCGCTCCCGATCCGGTCAGCCCCTCGATGTATGAGCAGAGCGTGAAGGCGCTCGCCCGTATCGACGAAAGCCTCGCGCTATGCGGCACCGACAAGAGCAAGATCCTCTCGGCAATCGTCTACATCACTGACATCAAGCGCAAGGCGGAGATGAACCGTGCCTGGGACGAGTGGGTCGATACCAAGAACCCGCCCATGCGCGCCTGCATCGGCGTCGATCTCGAACCGCCGCACATCGTGGAAATCGTCGTGACAGCCGTGAAGTAGGCCGGTCAGTAGGCTTCTTTCGCGTCGGCTTCCTCGCTGGTCTGCACCAGGTTCAGGCTCGCCTCGAGCTTGCCGAGCAGTAGCGCAAAATCGCGCCGCTCCTGCGTCGAGAGGCAGGCGAGGATTTCCTGCTCTCGCTGCAACAGGCGCGGAAAGACCTCTTCATACAGTGCGCGGCCCTTGCGCGTCAGGCGCAGCCGGAATTCGCGGCGATCGTTCTCGTTCTCGACGCGTTCGATGATCTGCCGCTTCATCAGCGCCGTCACCGCGCGGCTGATGGTCGACTTATGCGTCCGCGTGCACTCCGCGACATATTGCGCGCTGCAGGGTTCCTTGCGGAAGCCCAGCGTGGCAAGCACTCTCCATCCGGGAATGTCGAGGCCATAACGCTCCTGATATTCGACGGCGAGTGCGCTCGAGACCTCCGCCGCCAGCCGATTGAGACGGAACGGCACAAACCTGAAGAGATCGAGGCGCGCGTTCTTTTTGGCGGGCGATTCCTCGCTCGGTGGGGCGACCTGCTCGCTCAGCAGCAACTTGGCCAAGAAAATCGCTCCAATTCTTGTTGACGGCGCGCCGCGGACGGAGTTTAAGATAGTTGCAAGTGAGACTAATTTAGCAGGGCCGCCGGCTTCTGGCCAGAGCAAATCATGCCGCAGAGCAAAGTCCAGTTTGGCTATCGACGGCACGTCGATCAGGATCGGCCCGCTGCCGCCCTGGCGGAACATGCCGTGGTGGTGGTCGGCGCCGGCCCGGTCGGCCTGTCGCTCGCCATCGATCTGGCGCAGCGCGGGCAAAAGGTGGTGCTGCTCGATGACGCCGACCGGATCGGCGAGGGCTCGCGCGCGATCTGCTTTTCAAAGCGCTCGCTGGAGTTCTGGGACCGGCTCGGGGTCGGCGACCGCATGGTCGACAAGGGCGTGGTGTGGAGCGTCGGCAAAATCTTTCACGGCGCTTCCCAGCTCTATCAGTTCAACCTGCTGCCGGAGGAAGGCCACAAGCGGCCGGCTTTCATCAACCTGCAGCAATTCTACGCCGAAGCCTATCTGGTCGACCGCGCCGCGCAGTTGCCTGACATCGATCTGCGCTGGCGCAACAAGGTGAGCGGGCTCGAGCGGCGCAACGATTATGTCGTGCTGACGATCGACACGCCCGAGGGGCCATACAAGGTGCATGCGCAATATGTCGTTGCCTGCGACGGTGCGCGCTCCTCGCTGCGGCAGATGGTCGGTGCGGATTTTTCCGGTCAGGTGTTCGAGGACCAGTTTCTGATCGCCGACGTCAAGATGACCGCGGCGTTCCCCACCGAGCGTTGGTTCTGGTTCGATCCGCCGTTTCATGCCGGCCGCTCGGCGCTCCTGCACAGGCAGCCGGACGACGTCTGGCGCATCGATCTGCAGCTGCATCCGGATTCCGATCCGGTCGTGGAGAAGAAGCCTGAAAACGTGCGGCCGCGGATTGCGCGCATGCTCGGCCATGACAAGTTCGATTTCGAGTGGATCTCGCTTTACAAATTCCAGTGCCGGCGCATGGACCGCTTCGTCCATGGCCGCGTGGTCTTTGCCGGCGACTCCGCGCACCAGGTCTCGCCGTTCGGCGCGCGCGGCGCCAATTCCGGGCTGGAAGACGCCGAGAATATCGCCTGGAAGCTCGATCGGGTGCTGCGCGGAAGCTCGCCGGAAAGCCTGCTCGAGACCTATCACACCGAGCGCAGCGCGGCGGCGGACGAGAATATCCGCGAGTCGACCCGCTCGACCGATTTCATGGCCCCGGTGACGCAACAGGAGGCGCGGCTGCGCAAGGCCGTGTTGTCGCTTGCCAAGGAAACCGAGTTCGGCAAGCGCATGGTCAATGGCGGCAGGCTCTCGGTGCCTTCGATCTATGAGACGCCGCTGTCGACGCCGGACGCCGACGCCTGGGCCGGAGGCCCGCGGCCGGGAACATCGATGCCGGATGCGCCGGTCGCGGACCGCACGGGCAATCCGATGTTCCTCACCGAGGCCTTTATCCGCAAGGGAACGCGCTTCACGCTGCTGACGTTTGGCAATGGCAAGGTGGCCGATGCGCCCGAGGGCGTGGGCACCATCCGCGTCGGCGGCGAGGAGGGATTGATCGACGCGGCGGGGCTGGCCGGCAAGCGTTATGACGCCGAAACCGGCGCGACCTACCTGCTGCGGCCGGACGGCTACGTCGCCGCGCGATTCCGCCAGCCGTCTCGCCCGGCCATCGATGCGGCGCTGACGCGCGCCTGCGGGCTCAATTGAGGGTTTTCGCGATGCCGCTGTCGACCAGCTCGAATTTCGCCAGGCCCGACGACGCCTTCCGCGCCATCGTCGAGGCGCATCGGGGGCTCTCCGATGCCGAAAGCGCCGATCTCGATGCGGCGCTGGTGTTGGTGCTCGCCAATCACATCGGCGACACCGACGTCCTTCGCGAGGCGATCGCACTCGCAAAACGGCGCGTGCTGGACACGGGCCAGCAGCAGCAACAACAGCAACAACAATAGGCTCAAGGGAATTCGTTGATGGCGACTACCAGTTTTGCATCCACCGGGGACCTCGCCGAGAAGAAGGTCACCTTCTCCGAGATCGGCCCCGACCTCTACGCGTTCACCGCCGAAGGCGATCCGAACTCGGCCGTGATCGTCGGCGATGACGGCTGCCTCGTGTTCGACGCGCAAGCGACGCCCGCGATGGCGAACAAGGTGATCGAGCGCGTACGCACCGTCACCGACAAGCCGATCAAATACGTCGTGCTGTCGCATTACCATGCCGTGCGCGTGCTGGGCGCTTCCGCCTACAAGGCGCAAGGCATCGTCGCTTCGCAGGAAACCTATCGGTTGATCCAGGAGCGCGGCCAGCAGGATTGGGATTCCGAGTACGGCCGCTTCCCGCGCCTGTTCCAGGACGCCAAGAGCATTCCGGGCCTGACCTGGCCGACGCTGACCTTCGAGACTGACATGACGATCTATCTCGGTAAGCGCGAGGTGCGGCTGATGTCGCTCGGCGCAGGCCACACCTCCGGCGACATCGTCGCGTGGGTGCCGGACGCCGAGGTGATGCTGTCGGGCGACCTGATCGAGTATCACTCGGCCTGCTATTGCGGTGACGCCTATTTGCGCGAATGGCCGGCGACGCTCAGCGAAATCCGCGCCTTCAATCCCAAGGCGATTGCGCCCGGCCGTGGCGATGCGCTCAAGGGCACATCCACCGTGCGCGATGCCATCGCGATGACCCGCGACTTCGTCACGACCCTTTACGGTGCAGCCGAGACCTCGGTCGCCAAGGGCCGCAGCTTGAAGGAATCGATGGCGGCGACGCGCGAGGTGATGGACCCCAAGTTTTCGACGTTCGCCATCTATGAACACTGCCTGCCATTCAACGTCTCGCGCGCGTTCGACGAGGCTTCGGGCATCGACGAGCCCGTGATCTGGACCGATGCGCGCGACCGCGAAATGTGGGCGGCATTGCAAGGAGGAGGATAGACATGAACATCAACACCTCGCCTGAAACCATCAGCCGCACTTCCGTGCAGATCACGCCTGGCTACATGTCCGGCTTCGGCAACAGTTTTGAAACCGAGGCGCTGCCGGGCGCGCTGCCGATCGGCCGGAATTCGCCGCAGCGCTGCGCCTACGGGCTCTATGCCGAGCAGCTCTCCGGCTCGCCCTTCACCGCGCCCCGCGGGGCCAACGAGCGCTCCTGGCTCTACCGCATCCGCCCGTCGGTGAAACATTCCGGCCGCTTCGCCAAGGTCGACATGGGCTTCTGGCGCACGGCGCCCTGCCATGAATACGACCTGCCGATCGCGCAACTGCGCTGGGATCCGGCGCCGCTGCCTAAGGGCGACGTCACCTTCCTGCAGGGCGTGCACACCATGACCACGGCGGGCGATGCCAACACGCAAGGCGGCATGGCGGCGCACATGTATCTGATCACCAAATCGATGGTGGACCAGAACTTCTACAATGCCGACGGCGAGATGATGTTCGTGCCGCAGCAGGGCAATCTGCGCTTTGTCACCGAGTTCGGCCGTATCGACATCGAGCCCGGCGAGATCGCGGTGATCCCGCGCGGCGTCAAATTCCGCGTCGAGATTCCGAACGGGCCGGCGCGCGGCTATCTCTGCGAGAACTACGGCGGCGCCTTCACGCTGCCGGAGCGCGGCCCGATCGGCGCCAATTGTTTGGCTAATTCGCGCGACTTCCTCACGCCGGTGGCGGCCTATGAAGACAAGGACACGCCGACCGAGCTCTACGTCAAATGGGGCGGCTCGCTGTTCAGGACGGAGCTGCCGCACTCGCCGATCGACGTCGTTGCCTGGCACGGCAATTACGCGCCCTACAAATACGACCTGCGCACCTTCTCGCCGGTCGGCGCCATCGCCTTCGATCACCCCGATCCCTCGATCTTCACCGTGCTGACCTCGCCGTCAGAGACGGCAGGCACGGCGAATATCGACTTCGTGATCTTCCCGGAACGCTGGATGGTGGCGGACAACACCTTCCGTCCGCCGTGGTACCACATGAACATCATGTCGGAGTTCATGGGCCTGATCTACGGCGTCTATGATGCGCGGCCGCAAGGTTTTGTCCCCGGCGGCGCGTCGCTGCACAACTGCATGCTGCCGCATGGCCCGGACCGGCAGGCGTTCGACCACGCCAGCAATGGCGAGTTGAAGCCGGTGAAGCTCACCGGCACCATGGCCTTCATGTTCGAGACGCGGTTCCCGCAGCGGGTGACGGAGTATGCGGCGAAGTCGTCGACGCTGCAGGGCGACTACGCCGATTGCTGGAAGGGACTGGAAAAGCGGTTCGATCCGAACAAGCCGTGATTAGTACCCTCTCCCCTTGTGGGAGAGGGCGCCTGAGCAAAGCGAGGGCGGGTGAGGGGTTCTCTCCGCGGATGCAGACCCCTCATCCGGCGCAATCTCCCTTCGGTCGATTTCGCCACCTTCTCCCACAAGGGGAGAAGGGAAGAAAACAACGAGCCCCATGATGCCCCACCCCAACGACCCAAAACTCCGCTCCTTCATTCCGGTCGACCCGGCCTCCGACTTCCCGATCCAGAACCTGCCTTACGGCGTGTTTTCGGCAAAGGACGGGCTTGCCCCGCGTGTCGGCGTCGCGATCGGCGACCACGTGCTCGATCTTTGGCAGCTCGCGCAGGACTGCCGCATCGATGTGGCCGACACCAGCGTGTTTGCCGCGGCGACGTTGAACCCGTTCATGGCGCTGGGACCAAAAGTCTGGTCGAAGACGAGGGCGCGGATCAGCGAGCTATTGCGGCACGATCATCCCGAACTGCGCGACAACGAACAGCTGCGCAGGCGCGCGCTGGTGCCGATGGCGGACGTGAAGCTGCACATGCCGATCGCAGTTGCCGGCTACACCGATTTCTATTCCTCGAAGGAGCACGCCACCAATGTCGGCGTCATGTTCCGTGGCAAGGACAACGCGCTGCAGCCGAACTGGCTGCACATGCCGATCGGCTATAATGGCCGCGCTTCGACAGTTGTGGTCAGCGGCACCAGGGTGAAGCGGCCGCGCGGGCAGCTGAAGCCGCCGAATGTGGACGCGCCCAGTTTCGGCCCGTGCAAGCGGCTCGACTTCGAGCTGGAGATGGGCGTCGTGGTCGGCCAGGCCTCGAAGATGGGCGAGATGCTCACCGAGGCGCAGGCCGAGGAGATGATCTTCGGCTTCACGATTCTCAACGATTGGAGCGCGCGTGACATCCAGCAATGGGAATATGTGCCGCTCGGTCCCTTCCAGGCCAAGGCGTTCGCGACCTCGATCAGTCCCTGGATCGTCACGCGCGAGGCGCTGGAGCCGTTCCGCCTGCACGGTCCGGCACAGGAGCCCGAGCCGCTGGCCTATCTGAAGCAGTCGCGGCCGAACAATTACGACATGGAGCTCGATGTCGCACTGCGTGCCAACGGCATGAACGAGGCCAAGAGCATCTGCCGCGCCAATTTCAAATACATGTACTGGTCGTCGGTGCAGCAACTTGTGCACCACGCTTCGAGCGGTTGCGCCATGAATGTCGGCGATCTCTTGGGGTCCGGCACGATCTCCGGCCCGGAGAAGCACCAGCGCGGCAGTCTCCTGGAGATCAGCTGGAACGGCACCGAGCCGGTAGAGCTCGCGGCCGGCATCAAGCGCTCGTTCCTCGAGGACGGCGACTCCCTCGTGATGCGCGGCTGGTGCCAGGGCGACGGCTACCGCGTCGGCTTCGGCGAGGTCGAGGGCACGATCGTCGCAGCGGGGTGATCGGCAGTTCCTCATCCTGAGGAGCTTGCGAAGCAAGCGTCTCGAAGGATGAAGGGCCGTGATTGGGGCCTCATGGTTCGAGACGCGCTTTCGGCGCTCCTCACCATGAGGGGCAGCTAGCGCTCCTGCGGCTCAATGCCCTTGAGCCGCGCCGAATGCGCGGCGATGTCCTCGAGGCTGTATTTCAAATGCACGCGCTTGTCGGACGGCGCCTGTTTTGCCGTACACACGCCCGCGCGCCATTCCTTCGACGGGCGGATCGGGCGCGGCACAAAGCCGCCGCCGCAGTTTGGGCAGACATTGCCGAGCTTCGTCTCGACGCAATCGGCGCAGAAGGTGCATTCATAGGAGCAGATGCGCGCGTCGATCGCGTTCGGCGGCAGATCCTTGTCGCAGTATTCGCAGTTCGGTCGCAGTTGCAACGCCATGATGGCCTCGTTCGGATGCGCTTTGCGGAAAATGATCGCAGACGATAGAGAAAATTCGAATGACGGATTTCCCTCGATTTATGCCGCGCGGCGCCGCTCCTTCTTCTCCCTTTCCCCGCAAGCGGGGCGAGGTGAAGGTCACGTGCGCAGCGGCAGTTTGGTGCTCTCCTTTAGCCGGTCGAGCACGATCGACGAGCGCACATGCGCCACGCTCTGGTGCGGCATCAGCACGTTGTTGACGAGGTCGGACAGGCTCTTGAGGTCGCGCAGCACCACCTTGAGGACGTAGTCGGCGTCGCCCGTGAGCGAATAGGCTTCCTGGATGTCGTCGACGCGACCAACCAGCGCGCGAAACTTTTTCGCATTGTCGGGCGAATGGGTGGCGAGCGTAACCTGGATGAAGGCGATCAGGTTGAAGCCGAGCGCTTCGCCGGAAAGATCGGCGTGATAGCCCGCGATCACCTTCTCCTCCTCCAGCCGCATCCGCCGCCGCGAGCATTGCGACGCCGACAGCCCGACGAGATCGGCAAGCTGCTGGTTGGTGAGTCGGCCGTCGTCCTGCAGGGCGGCCAGCATCTTGAGATCGAAGGCGTCTGTTTGGATCATGCGTTAAATGCCGATTTGATGCATGGATCGTGCATGATGCTAGCAATATATGTTCTCATTTGCACGCACCTTGCGCGGATTCTGGTCGAAAATGAACAAAATCGATATCCGGGAGATCAGCTCATGGGTCCGTTTCCGCACGACGCGCCGCCCGCCACCATCACATCAGACAATCCGATGGGCACCGACGGCTTCGAGTTCGTCGAATATGCGCATCCCAATCCCGGGGAATTGCACGCGCTGTTCAAGCTGATGGGCTTTGCACCGGTCGCGCGCCACAGGACCAAGAAGATCACGGTCTACCGCCAGGGCGACATCAATTACCTCGTCAACGAGGAGGCGGGCACGCACGGCTACAACTTCGTCGCCGCGCACGGTCCCTGCGCGCCGTCGATGGCTTTCCGCGTCGTGGATAACAAGCAGGTCTATCAGCGCGCGATTGCGCTCGGCGCCGAGCCGGCGGGCATTTCATCGCAGGAGAAGACGCTCGACGTTCCCGCCATCAAGGGCATCGGCGGCAGCCTGCTTTATTTCATCGACCGCTACGGCGCGAAAGGCTCGCCCTATGATGCCGAGTTCGAATGGCTCGGCGCGCGCGATCCGCGCCCCACTGGCGCCGGGCTCTATTACATCGATCACCTGACCCACAACGTCCATCGCGGGCGCATGGATGTATGGACCGGCTTTTACGCCAAGCTGTTCAACTTCCGCCAGATCCGCTTCTTCGACATCGAGGGCCGCGCCTCGGGCCTGTTCTCGCGCGCGCTGACCAGCCCCGACGGCAAGATCCGGATTCCGATCAACGAGGATGCCGGTGATTCCGGCCAGATCGAGGAATATCTCAACGTCTACCGCGGTGAGGGCATCCAGCACATTGCCTGCGGCGTGCGCGATATCTACCGCACGGTCGAAAGCTTGCGCCAAGCGGGCCTGCCCTTCATGCCGTCAGCGCCGGACACCTATTTCGAAAAGATCGACACGCGCCTGCCGAAGCACGGCGAGGACGTGCCGCGGCTGCAGAAGAACGGCATCCTGATCGACGGCGAGGGCGTGGTCGACGGCGGCCAGACCAAGGTGCTGCTGCAGATTTTCTCGGCCAATGCGATCGGGCCGATCTTCTTCGAGTTCATCCAGCGCAAGGGCGACGATGGATTCGGCGAAGGCAATTTCAAGGCGCTGTTCGAATCGATCGAGGAAGACCAGATCCGCCGCGGCGTGCTGAAGGTGGAGCACGATCACGCGGCGTAGACTGCGTAGGGTGGGCAAAGCGAAGCGTGCCCACCTTCACTAGCGTGCTCGGGATGGTGGGCACGGCGGTTGCGCGCCTTTGCTACAAGCTGTCGCCCCGGCGAAGGCCGGGGCCCATAATCACTGATGTCAATTGGTGCGGCAGGCTGGGGCCACAGCGGAATTCGACCACAAACGTCCGTGGTTAAGGGTCCCGGCTTTCGCCGGGACGCCGGGCCTTATTTCTTCATTTCTTCCACGCGCTCGCAAGTTGCGAAATATCCGCCTTCTCCGCTTCCCTGATCGCCGACGGCGTGCGCGAGAAGCGCGGGGCCGGCGCGGGCTGCGTCACGCCGTGGCGCTCGACGAACACTTTTCGCGCGGCCATGTGCGGATGTTTCGGCGCTTCCGCCATGGTGAGGATCGGCGCGAAGCAGATGTCGGTGCCTTCCATGATCTTGCACCACTCCTCGCGCGACTTGCTCTTGAAGACCTTCGTCAGCTTCTGCTTCAGCGCAGGCCAAGCCTTGCGGTCCATCTGCGCATCGAAATCGGCATCGGTCAGGCCTGCATGCTTGCGCAGCAGCGCATAGAACTGCGGCTCGATCGAGCCGATCGAGATGAAGTTGCCGCAGGAGCACTCATAGACGCCGTAGAAGTGCGCTCCGCCGTCGAGGAAATTCTGGTCGCGGCCTTCGGTCCAGCGGCCGATCGCGGTCATGTCGAAGAACATCGACATCAGCGAGGCCGCGCCATCGCACATCGCTGCGTCCACCACCTGGCCCTTGCCGGATTTCGAGGCTTCCAGCAGCGCGGCAAGCACGCCGACCACGAGGTAGAGCGCGCCGCCGCCGAAATCGCCGACGAGGTTGAGCGGCGGCAACGGCTTCTCCTTCGTGCCGATCGCGGCCAGCGCGCCGGTGATGGAGATGTAATTGATGTCATGGCCGGCGGCGTTGGCGAGCGGGCCTTCCTGGCCCCATCCGGTCATGCGGCCGTAAACAAGCTTCGGGTTGCGTGCGAGCACGACATCGGGGCCAAGCCCGAGTCGTTCCATCACGCCCGGGCGAAAGCCCTCAATCAGCGCGTCGGCGCCCGCGAGCAGATCGAGCACCTGCGCCACCGCCGCCTTGTCCTTCAGATCGAGCTCGACCACCTTGCGGCCGCGGCCGGCAACCGATTTCAGATTCTTGCTGGCCCCGACGCGGTCGAGCGTCACCACCTCGGCGCCCATGTCCGCGAGCATCATGCAGGCGAATGGGCCGGGGCCAATGCCGGCGAATTCGACGATGCGGAAACCGGCGAGCGGGCCGGAGGTCTTGGTGGCGGCGTGGGACGCGGGTTTGTCGAGCACGGTGCTTCCTCGAGTGATTTTTAATTAGCTGATTAGCTAAATTGTCTCGCCTTCGCCGTCCAGTGGCAAGCAAATCTTGGCGCAAAAGCAGTGCGGCGCGCATCGCTGCGCGCCGCATGCATGGCTCAAAGAGGGATGGATCAGCCGGCGGCTTGCACCGCGCGTTGCGCCATCACCTTGATCAGATTGGCACGGTAATCGGGTGAGCCGTGGATGTCGTTCAAGAGGCCGTCGGCCGAGATCTTCACGGCATCGATCGCGCCTGTCGACCAGTTCGCCTTGAGCGCCGCCTCGATTGCGGGAACCCGCATGACGCCGTTCTGCGAGGCGCCGGTCGCGGTAACGCGGACGTCGCCACCCGGTGTCTTCGCCACGAACACGCCGGTCAACGCAAAGCGCGAAGCCGGATGCGGGAATTTGGCGTAGCCGGCCTTGGCCACCACCGGGAACGAGACGGCGGTGATGATCTCGCCGTCTTGCAGCGCGGTCGAGAACAGCCCCTTGAAGAACTCGTCCGCCGCGATCGTGCGCTTGTTGGTCTTGACGGTGGCATTGAGCGCCAGCACCGCGGCGGGATAGTCCGCGGCGGGATCGTTGTTGGCGAGCGAGCCGCCGATGGTGCCGCGATAGCGCACGGCGGGATCACCGATCTGCGAGGCAAGATGAGCAAGCGCCGGGATCGCCTTCTTCACGGCATCGTTCTGGGCCACATCGTAATGCGTGGTCGCGGCCTTGATCTCGATGCCGTTGTTGGTCGCGGTGACGCCGACCAGGTCCTTGACCTTCGCAAGGTCGATCACGTCGGACGGTGAGGCGAGGCGCTGCTTCATGACCGGAAGCAGCGTCTGGCCGCCGGCGAGATATTTCGCTTCCTTGCCCTTGGCAAAGAGAGCGGCGGCCTCGTCGACCGAGGAGGCGCGGTGATAGATGGTCTCGTACATGGTGCTCCTCCCTTAGCCGTGGATCGCGTGCCAGACGCGATCGGGCGATGCCGGCATTTCCAGCTTGTTGTTGCCGATGGCGTCCGTGATCGCGTTGATGACGGCGGCCGAGGCGCCGATGGCGCCGGCCTCGCCGCACCCCTTCACGCCAAGCGGATTGCCCGGACAAAGCGTCGTGGTGTGCGACACCTTGAACGACGGCAGGTCGTCGGCGCGCGGCATGGTGTAGTCCATGAACGAGGCCGTCACCGGCTGGCCGTCGGCGTTGTAGACGGCGTGCTCCAGCAGCGCCTGGCCGATGCCCTGCGCCAGGCCGCCATGCACTTGGCCCTCCACCACCATCGGGTTGATCAGACGTCCGAAGTCGTCGGCGGCGACGAAATTCACGAACGAGGTCTTGCCGGTGGCGGCATCGACCTCGACCTCGCAAATATAGGCTCCGGCCGGGAAGGTGAAGTTGGTCGGGTCGTAGAAGGCGGTTTCCTTCAGGCCCGGCTCCATGCCGTCGGGCAGATTGTGCGCGGTGTAAGCCGCGAGTGCGACCATCGGCAGCGCGATCGACTTGTCGGTGCCGGTCACCTTGAACTCGCCGTTCTCGATGACGATGTCGTTCTCGCTAGCTTCCAGCGCATGGGCCGCGATCTTCTTGGCCTTGGATTCGATCTTCTCCATGGCCTTGACGATGGCGGTGCCGCCGACCGCGATCGAGCGCGAGCCGTAGGTGCCCATGCCGAACTGCACCTTGTCGGTGTCGCCGTGCACGATCGATACCTGGCTGATGGGAACCCCCAGGCGCTCGGCGATCAATTGGCTGAACGTCGTCTCGTGGCTCTGGCCGTGGCTGTGCGAGCCCGTGAGCACCTCGATGGTGCCGACCGGATTGACGCGGATTTCCGCCGACTCCCACAGGCCGACGCCGGCGCCCAGGCTGCCCACCGCCTTCGACGGCGCGATGCCGCACGCCTCGATGTAGCAGGACACGCCGATGCCGCGCAGCTTGCCTTCGGACTTTGCCTTGGCCTTGCGGGCCGGGAAGCCGGCATAGTCGATCGCCTTCATAGCGGCGTCGATCGAGGCATGGAAGTCGCCGGTGTCATAGGCCATGATGACCGGCGTCTGGTACGGGAAGCTGGTGATGAAGTTCTTCTTGCGCAGCTCCGCGGGATCTACCTTCAGCTGCCGCGCCGCCGTCTCCATCATGCGCTCGATCAGATAGCTCGCCTCGGGCCGGCCGGCGCCGCGATAGGCATCGACCGGTGTGGTGTTGGTGTAGACCGCCACCACCTCGGCGTAGATCGCGGGGATCAGGTACTGTCCCGAGAGCAGCGTCGCGTAGAGATAGGTCGGCACGGCCGACGAGAACAGCGACATGTAGGCGCCGAAATTGGCGTGGGTCTTCACCCGCAGGCCCAGGATCTTGTTGTCCTTGTCGAACGCCATCTCGGCATGGCTGACGTGGTCGCGGCCATGCGCGTCGGTGAGGAAGGCCTCGCTGCGGTCGCCGGTCCACTTCACCGGGCGGCCGACCTTCTTCGACGCCCACAGCGCCACCATTTCCTCGGGATAGATGTAGATCTTCGAGCCAAAACCGCCGCCGACGTCGGGCGCGATCACCCGCAGCTTGTGCTCGGGGGCGACGTTGTAGAACGCCGACAGCACGAGGCGGGCGACGTGCGGATTCTGCGACGTGGTGTAGAGCGTAAAATGCTCTTCCGCGGCGTCGTAATCGGCGATCGCCGCGCGCGGCTCCATCGCGTTCGGCACCAGTCGATTGTTGGTGAGGTCGAGGCTCACCACGTTCGCGGCCTTGTCGAAGGCGGCCTTGACGGCGGCTTCGTCGCCGAGATGCCAGTCATAGATGATGTTGCCCGGCGCTTCCGGGTGCAGCTGCGGCGCGCCCGGCTTGATCGCGGCGCGGACATCGGCCACCGCCGGCAGCTCCTCGTAATTGACGACCACGGCCTCGGCCGCATCGCGCGCCTGGTTCTTGGTCTCGGCGATCACGACGGCAACGGCCTGACCGACGAAGCGCACCGTCTCCGGCGCCATCGCCGGCCAGGCGCCCATTTTCATCGGCGAGCCGTCCTTTGACGTGATGGCCCAGCCGCAGATCAAATTGCCGATCTTGTCGTCGACGATCTGCTGGCCGGTGAGCACCGCGATCACGCCCGGCATCTTTATCGCTGCGGATGAGTCGATGCCCTTCACCTTGGCATGCGCGTGCGGGCTGCGGATGAAGTGGGCGTAGGTCAGGCCCACCAGCTTGATGTCGTCGACATAGCGGCCCTTGCCGGTGATGAACCGCTTGTCTTCCTTGCGCACGACGCTTGCGCCAATGCCTTCAACGCCCATGTTCTGATCCTCCCAACCGGAGATTTTTTGATGTCCCGCCGCTTTCCATCGAAGGCGGCGGATTGAATTCGGCGAAGTGCGTGCGGAAGCCGCTATTCCGCGGCTTGCGCAACCTTCATGCGGGAAGCCGCATCCAGCACCGCTTTCACGATGTTGTGGTAGCCGGTGCAGCGGCAGATATTGCCTTCCAGCTCATGGCGGACGGTGGCTTCGTCCAGCTTGCCGCCATACCGGTTCACGATGTCGATCGACGACATGATCATGCCCGGGGTGCAGTAGCCGCACTGCAGGCCGTGATTGTCGCGGAAGGCGGCCTGCATGGGATGCAACTCGTCGCCCTTGGCGATGCCTTCGATGGTCGTGACGTTGCTGCCGGCGGCCTGTGCCGCCAGCATGGTGCAGGATTTCACAGCGCGCCCATCGATATGGACGACGCAGGCGCCGCACTGGCTGGTGTCGCAGCCGACATGCGTGCCGGTCAGATTGAGATTTTCCCGTAAGAGATGGACCAGGAGGGTCCGGTCCTCGACGTCGACCGAGACCGCTTTGCCGTTCACCGTCAGCTTGACTGTAGACACGCTTACTCCTCCCGATAACGCTTTTGATTGGTTCTAATTAGAGACAGCACGGGCGGAAGTTGCAACTAGGATTTTCGTCCGGGGACGCGGATGTGATTGGTGACGCATCAATGGCGGGACGGTCAGCATGGCGCATGGCCCGGCCGGAAGGTGCGACGGCCCCGCAGGGCGGGCTCGCCCGCCGGGATTTACGCACCTTTATCCATTTGGCCGTAGCTTTGGGTTAGCGATTGGGGGCGCAGGCCCCCGGTCCGGCTGGCTGTACCTGAAGATGGGGGAGCGGGGATGGGGGTTTCGAAGCGCGGCCTGCGGTCCATTCGCCTTCCGGCCCTTCGCTTCCGGGGCAAGATCATGCTCGGCTTTGCGGTCGTGCTGGCGATTACCGCCGCCAGCATGGGCATTGCCTGGCTCGGCTTCGAGCATGTGTCGCAGGGCGTGTCCGCTTACCGCAATAGCGTCGCGGAAGCCGACCTTGCCCGCAATATCGACCGGGAGCTGATCTCCTACCGTGCGCTCGTGCGGTATTACGTCGCGACCGGCAAGGAGGAGGACAGCAAGGCGGCGATTGCGGCCGAAGCCGGCCTGAAGGATGCCATCGATCAGTCGATGCGCAGCACCACCAACCCGGCCCGGCTGGAGCAGATCACCAAGCTGGCGCGCGAATTCCGCGCCTTTACCAAGATTTTCGCCGAGATCCTGAAGACCAAGGAAGAGAGCGACTACCTGACCAAGAACGCGCTCATGCGCAGCGAAATGTCGCTGGAATACAAGCTCGACGACCTCGCCAGCGCCGCGACCGAAGCCGACCTGCAGGCGGTGGCTTTCCAGGCCAAGACCATCACCACCCAGTTCCAGGCCATCAAGGTCTTCACCAACAATTTCGTCGTCAGCGGCGATCCGTCGGCGGCGACCAGCACCACCAGCCGCCTGAGCTTCCTGGAAAACGCCTTCAAAAACATTCCCGCGACCCACGAGAAGGTCGAGCCGGTCGTCAAGGAGATGAATGCGCTGCTCAAGACCTATCGCGAGGCCTTTGCCAAGCTGGTCCAGAACAGGAAGCTGATTGCCGACCTGACCACTGAAATCGGCGAGTCCGCCGAAGAGATCATGAAGGGCGCAGCCGCGATGAAGGCCGCGCTGGTTTCCGACCAGGCACGCCTGGAAACCGAATCCAACGCCACCATTGCCGAGACCGAACGCCTGATCCTGCTACTTGCAATTGGCGGCTTCGTACTCGGTGCCGTGTGGGCGCTCATGCTCGCGCGCGGCATCTCGCGGCCGATGACGGCGATGTGCAAGGCGATGCGCGAGCTCGCCAGTGGCAATTTCGACGTCGTGCTGCCGGGGCTCGGCCGGAAGGACGAGCTTGGCGAGATGGCGAGCGCGGTCGAAGAGTTCAAGATGCAGGCCATCGCCAAGGCCGAGCGCGACGCGGCAACGCAGGAAGCGCAGAACAAGGCGAGCGCCGGCGCGCGGCGCCAGGAGCTGATCCGTTTTGCCGACGAGTTCGAGACTGCGGTCGGCTCCATCGTTTCCAATGTTTCGGCTTCCGCCGCGCAGCTGGAAGCGGCCGCCGGCACGCTGACGCGTACGGCCGAGACGACGCAGTCGCTCTCCAGCCAGGTTGCCGAAGCCTCCGGCCAGGCTTCCAGCGACATGCAGTCGGTCGCCGCCGCAACGGAAGAGCTTTCCGCCTCGGTCAACGAGATTGGACGGCGGGTGCGCGAGTCCAATGACATCGCGGTGGCCGCGGTACGTCAGGCCGAACAGACGGATAGTCGCATCGGCAAGCTGTCGCGCGCGGCTCAAGAGATCGGCGACGTGGTCAAGCTGATCACGGCGATTGCCGAGCAGACCAATCTGCTGGCGCTCAACGCGACCATCGAGGCGGCCCGCGCGGGCGAGGCCGGCCGCGGCTTTGCGGTGGTGGCATCCGAAGTGAAGTCGCTGGCCAGCCAGACGGCGAGAGCCACCGACGAGATATCCAATCACATTTCGGGCATGCAGGGCGCAACGCAGGAGTCGGTCGCCGCGATCAAGGAGATCGGCGGCACCATCGGTAAGATTTCGGAGATCGCCTCGACCATCGCCAGTGCCGTGGAAGAACAGGGCTCGGCGACACAGGAGATCGCCCGCAGCGTCCAGAACGTCGCGCGCGGCACGCAGTCAGCCTCCGAAAACGTCACGCAGGTCAACCGCGGCGCCACCGAAACCGGCTCGGCCTCCGAGGAGGTGCTGAATTCCGCACGCACGCTCTCGGCCGAAAGCACACGGCTGCGCGAAGAGCTCGACCGCTTTATGGAAAACATTCGGGCGGCATAAGGCGCGGTTCTCTCGGTATGTCGTCCCGGGCAAGCGAAGCGCGACCCGGGACCCATAACCACGAATGCCAATTGTTCAAGGAGCTGGAGCTCCAGCTCGCCAAAAAATGCCCATTCGTGGCTGTGGGTCCCGGCTTTCGCCGGGACGACGGCCTCAATCCCGTCCAAACTGGTGCTTCAACTCCGCCTTCGCCCGCTCCAGCCGCGCGCGTTGCGCTTTCGGAAGCGTTCTGCCCGCGCGGTTGATATAGAAGGTCAGCATCGACAGCGCCGAGCGGTAGGCGCCGGATTTGCGGCGCGAAGAGTGCTCGGCCGAGCGCTTCAAGGAAGATGCGATCTTCTTCGCGCTGGTCTGCTTGAATACGCCTTTCTTCAGGTCCAGTGCATCGCTCTCGCGCGTCACGCGCTGCGACCAGCGGCGCGGCGAGGTCTTTCTTGAGCCCGTCTTGCGGCGCGCGGACTTTGCAGTTCGCGACGCAGCCTTGCGCATTGCTGGTTTGCGGCGTGCGTCCATTGCTTGCTCCATCGGCTAACAAGCTGAAAATGCGTGCAAATCCGTTCGGTTCCTTTGCCGCAATGCGGGAACTCCGCTGCCGTAGAAGCGTTACTTCTCGGTGGCAGGGCATGGCAGACGCCAAACGGAGGTGAGAAGCCTTGGGGTTCCGATTCCCGGGGGCTGTCTCATTGGTCGCAATGAGCTTGCAAAGGATTGAGGGCAGTCCGGCGCAGGGAGAGGCCGCTTCCACGTTGCCGCTGGTGCAGGACAATTCCCGCATTGTCGAGACCAGCATCCCCGCGCGGCTCGACAACCTGCGCTGGAGCGGTTTTCACACCCGCGTCGTGCTCGCGCTGGGCATCACATGGATCCTCGACGGCCTTGAAGTGACGCTGGCCGGCGCGCTGTCGGGCGCGCTGAAGGAAAGCCCGGCGCTGCAATTCTCCAATTTCGACATTGGGCTTGCCAACAGCGCCTATCTGGCCGGCGCGGTGTTGGGGGCACTCGGCTTCGGCTGGCTCACCGACCGCATCGGGCGCAGGAAACTGTTCTTCGTCACGCTGGCGCTTTATCTGATCTCTACCGCCGCGACCGCGCTGTCATGGAACGTGCAAACTTATGCGCTGTTCCGCTTTCTCACCGGCGCCGGCATCGGCGGCGAATACACCGCGATCAATTCCACCATCCAGGAGCTGGTGCCGGCGCGCTATCGCGGCTGGACCGATCTCGTGATCAACGGCAGCTTCTGGATCGGTGCCGCGATGGGCGCCGTGAGCGCCATTGTGTTGCTCGATCCCGCCATCGTCAGCATCGATCCCGGCTGGCGGCTCGCATATCTTACCGGCGCCTGCCTCGGTCTCGTCGTATTCATCATGCGGATGTGGATTCCGGAGAGTCCGCGCTGGCTGATGGTCCATGGCCGTCCGGATGAAGCGCATGCGATCGTGGACGAGATCGAGCAATCGGCAGTGGGACATTCGCAGGCAAGGGAAGCGTTTCCGAAGATGCGGTTTAAGATGCGCAGCCACACGCCGCTGCGCGAGGTCGTGCACACGCTGTTCTCGGCGTATCGGCAGCGCTCGATGGTTGGCCTCGTGCTGATGGCCTCGCAAGCCTTCTTCTATAACGCGATCTTCTTCACCTTCGCGCTGGTGCTGACCGATTTCTTCGGCATTCCCGCCAGCCACGTCGGCTGGTACATCCTGCCCTTCGCCGCCGGCAACTTCCTGGGGCCATTGCTGCTCGGCCGCCTGTTCGACACGCTGGGCCGGCGCACGATGATCGTGTTCACCTACGGCGTGTCGGGCGTGCTGCTGGCGATATCGGGATATCTGTTCTCGATCGGCGCATTGAGCGCGCAATCGCAGACGATCGCCTGGATGGTGATCTTCTTCTTTGCTTCGCCCGCGGCGAGCGCGGCGTATCTAACGGTGAGCGAGACGTTCCCGCTGGAAGTCCGCGCGCTGGCGATTGCGCTGTTCTATGCCGTGGGTACCGGAATTGGCGGAGTCGTCGGTCCCGCGCTGTTCGGCGCGCTGATCGATACGGGCTCGCGGACAAGCGTGTTCGCGGGCTACCTGTTCGGCTCCGTTTTGATGATCGCGGCGGCAGCCGTCGCCTGGCGTTATAGCGTCGCTGCCGAGCGGCGCCCGCTGGAATCGGTTGCCAAGCCGCTCGCTTCTGTGGAGTAGGATATGATGGATCAGGAACTGGCTGCAATGCCACTCGAAGACATGGCACCCGAACAAGAGGAGGCGCTGGAAACCGTTCCGGTGCCGAGCTCGCTGGTGCCGCACCTGAGCGAGACCGCGGTGCTGCTCGATATCGACGGCACGCTGCTCGATCTGATGCCGACGCCGCGCGAGGTGTGGGTGCCGCCCGGCCTTGCCAAGACCTTGAGCGGCCTCTACCGCCGCACCGGCGGCGCGATGGCGCTGGTCAGCGGGCGTTCCCTCAACGACATCGATCTGATTTTCGCGCCGGATCAATTCCCGGCCGTCGGTGGCCATGGTGCGGAGATGCGGCTCGAGGCCGACGCCGAAGCCATGGCGGCTCACGCGCCGCCGCTGGACAAGGAGTTGAAGCGGCGGCTGGCCGCGATCGCACGGCTCAGTCCGGGAATCCTGCTCGAGGACAAGGGCTATTCGCTGGCGCTGCACTATCGTCTGGCGCCGCATGCGGAGAGGGCGATCTACGAAGCCGTGTCGCTGATCCGCGCCGATCTGCCCGATGCGCCGATCGAGGTGCTGCCCGGCAAGCAGGTCTGCGAGATCAAGCATTCCGGCTTCACCAAGGCGAGCGGTGTGCGCGAGCTGATGACGCATGCGCCCTTCACGGGCCGCACGCCGTTCTTCATCGGCGACGACGTCACCGATGAATCGGTGTTCGCGATCATGCCCGATCTCGGCGGCATCGCGTTCTCGGTCGGCCGGCGTGCCAAGGGCGTGGCGGGCCATTTCGATGCGCCAAGCGACGTGCGCGAGTTCCTCGCGCACCTGCTTGACGACGAAAGGGACGTTTCGCTGCCATAAAGCGACGGACAGCGCCACAATGATAAACGGGTTTCGCCGCGCGGCGCGCGATTACGATTATTTTGCGCATCATCACGCGAATCGCGCGAAATATCTTTTCGTTCGACAGCGCGAGTTCCGCGAAGCTCGCCAGAATTTGGTTTCAATTCGCAAAGATTGTGATCAGGAACCATATTGATGAATATCCGTTAAACGACGGACCAGATTCAGGAGGGGACCCGTGAACCTCGTCGTCGTTTCAAATCGCGTCGCGCGCGGCAAAGCCAACGAGCCCATAACGGGCGGCTTGGCGGCCGCGCTGCTGCCGGTCGTGGAGAATTCCGGCGCGATCTGGGTCGGTTCCTCCGGCCGTGTTTGCGACGGGAACCAGGAACCGTTTGCCGAAATCGAATCGCTTGGCGCCGGCGCGCTGGCGCTGCTTGACCTGCCCGCGGCGCATTACGGCGGCTATTACGAAGGCTTTGCCAATTCCGCTCTGTGGCCGGCGATGCATTCGCGTCCCGACCTGATTCGTGCCACGCGTCAGGACTATCTGTCCTACCGCGAGGTCAACGCCTTCATGGCGCGTGCGCTGTTGCGCTTCCGCAAGCCGGATGCCGCGTTCTGGGTGCAGGACTATCACTTCCTTGCGCTCGGCGCGGAGTTGCGCGAACTCGGCGTCTCCTCGCCGATCGGCTTCTTCCTGCACACGCCCTGGCCGGCGCGCAGCGTGATCGGCGGTGTGCCGCATGCGCGCGAGCTTATCGAGGGGATGCTGGCCTATGATCTGATCGGCTTCCAGACCGAGGAGGATTCCGAGAATTTCCTCGCCTCGGTGCAGCACGAGCTCGGTCTGCCCGTGCACGACGGCATCATCCTTTCGCGGTATGGCCGCACCCGCGCCGCCGTGTTTCCGATCGGCATTGACGTCGATATGTTCGCGGAATATGCCGCGAAGTCGGCCTCGCATCCGGAAGTGTCGCGACTGCGCCGCAGCCTCAATGGCGAGCGGCTCGCGATCGGCGTCGACCGTCTGGATTATTCCAAGGGTCTGACCAACCGCATCCGCGCCTTCGACAAGATGTGGAGCGATCAACCCTCGCTGCTGCGCACCGCCTCGCTGCTGCAGATCGCAACGCCCTCGCGCGGCGCGATCGAGGCCTACTGCAATCTGCAGAACGAAGTTGCAAAGCTCGTCAGCGACGTCAACGGCCGCCATGGCGAGATCGACTGGACGCCGATCCGGTATCTCAACAAGGGATTCGGCCAGGCCGTGCTCGCCGGCCTCTATCGCACGGCGCAGGTCGGCGTGGTGACGCCGCTGCAGGACGGCATGAATCTCGTCGCCAAGGAATATGTCGCCGCGCAAAACCCGGCCGACCCCGGCGTGCTGGTGCTGTCGAAATTCGCCGGCGCGGCCAGCGAGCTCGACGCAGCTCTGGTGGTGAACCCGCACGATATCGACGGCATGGCGCGGACGATTGCCGTCGCGCTCACCATGCCCCTCACCGAGCGCCGCATGCGCTGGGAGGCGATGATGGCAAAGCTGCGCTGCGGCACCATTCAGCAATGGTT
>Ga0187815_10000139_pt1 | contig 36578 bp, 31 predicted proteins | sample NC_S_5_FD_132962 | JGI IMG/M metagenome (GOLD analysis project Ga0187815, IMG submission 132962) | Wetland sediment microbial communities from Neuse River Estuary, North Carolina, USA - ASW-S_5 | ecosystem: Environmental > Aquatic > Freshwater > Wetlands > Sediment | place: USA: North Carolina... | reverse complement strand
GGCTATCCGGGTAAATCACATGCGGCGGGAACAGGACAAATCACTGCCCGCTGGTGGCAGGGTTCTACCCGCTTGATCCCGCCCTTGGCAAGCGGGGAAAGCGGGCGGATTTTGTGGTTTGCCGCGCCCGGGCGGACGACTTTCCGGGCACGAAGACCCGCGCATGCGGCGTTCGATTGTTGAGCCGTCAGAGCTTCAAGCGTTGGGCAACAGATTGGAAATCAAAGCGACAAGGTCGGCCTGACGCCTGGTTCCGGTCTTGGCGAAGATGGATCGCAAATGCTTGCGGGCGGTCTCTGACGAAATGTGCAAGTGGACTGACGCTTCACTGACGTCGTTTCCTGATTGCAAGGCAACAGCGAGGCGAGCCTCCGCAGGAGTGAGGCCGAACATTGCTTTCAAGGTGCTGATGACCGGGGCCAGCCGCGCATCTGGATCGACCAGAACCGCGATCGCGTGATAGGTGGAGAGTGGCGTGTCGGCCAGTTGATAGCTCCTCATCAAATACGCCACCACGGCGCTCTTGCCGGGACGCGGAAGTGCAATCGGAGGTACGCCGCCCCGATCTGCAGACCACAACAGTTGCTTCAGGGCGCGTTCGAAGTGATCGGTAGCTTGGCGGTCTGAACAGAAGAGGCGCCTTTTGACGATATTGACGTGCTCATTGAATAGTTGCTCGGCAGCAGAGTTTGCCAGAACAACCTCTCCAACTCGATTGAGCAGCAGCGCGGCCTTTCCGGCTATTTCGAAAGTGGAAAGTGCCGCTTGACCCTGAGCAAATGCAAGCGCGCTGGCTATTTGCGCAGTACTGGCTAGCTGGCGCGATAATTCATGAAAGTCGCGGAGTTCGGCTGCGGAGAACTCGCCCTGTTGCTTGTTGCGATGAAAGGTGAGCGACCACGCCTGATCGCCCCCGCCAATTCGAACTGCTGCCCATCCTTTGAGGTTGGTCCGGCCGAGAAAGTCTTGGTAGTAGGGATGGCGGCGAACTTCCTGCTCCGAGATCATATCCCTGTCCGTAAGAACGGCCTTTTTCATGAGTTTATTCGTACCGCGTATGATGCGCTCATCTCGGTGCACCCATCCGTCCCGAACATAGAGGTCAAATGCCTCTCCCATGGATTTGGTCGCCGGAACATACGGTAGCGTGCCACGAAGAGGAAAAATGATCACTCCATAAGAGCTTGTGGCCCTGACGATTTCCTCGATCGCACAATCCCATTGCTCGGGGTCCAGGGCAGCAGCATTCAAGGTCGAAGCGATTGCTTCGGTATCGAACTCAGCCAATTTCTTCCAGACTCGCTCCGTTGAATGGGCCTAGATTAGCAGGAGTCATTCTGGAGGCTTACCCCATTTGGGGTATCCAATCCCTGGAATTGCCAAGTAGGTCGGATTTTTTCGCTACCGCGCTTCGGGACAAAAGCGGCAACTTGTCGCACTAACCTCGCGGAGGCATTGATTCGCCGGCCGGGGCCTCCGACCAATTCGCTGGACACGCAGCCCGGTCTCTACCTTCCCGGCCCGGTCGAGCTTTCCGCAGGCTGAGAACTCGTCTAGGTGAACAGCTCAGTACCTGCCGGAGTGAATCCACCCAGTATCGCCACGAGGTCACCGTGAACGAACCAGGCCGGCGTTCGCCGTTTCAAGCCATTCAATCAATCGACTACACCGTCATCTTCGCTCGCGACATGACCGCGATGCGCCGCTTCTACGAGCAGGTACTTTGCTTCCCGCTGTTGCGCGAGCTCTCGCCGGGCTGGATCGAATATCGGATCGGCGGCAACACGCTGGCACTGGCGCGGCCAAGCCGGACAGCCACGGACGCGCCGATGCCCGCCGGCGGCGCCTCGCTGCAGCTTGCCTTCAAGGTCTCTCCGCCCGAAGTCGATCAATGCGCCGACGAGCTTGCGCGCCACGGCGTTGTGCTGGTCTCGCCGCCGACCAACCAATCTTTCGGGCACCGCACGCTGTTCTTCAGAGATCCCGATGGCAACCTGCTGGAGGTGTATGCCGAAATCTAGCGGGGCGGACGGCTCACGACAAATCGCCCCGATTGCGGCGCATCGTTCGCAAATGAAAGTCGATCTGCTCGCGGCTCTCATCGATCGTCTGTTGTTGCCTTCGCCGCCTGCGCGGACCCGGCAACAGGAAAACCAGGCCGCTTATGACAAAGGCGGCGCCACCGACGATCAACGCAAGTCCAAGAGCGTCCATTGCTGCGCTATCCAATGATTACGTAACAAAAAACCTTGCGCCCATCGGTGCAGGCGTCAGCGCCACCGATGCGGCAAAAAATCAGCAGTCATCCTGCGCCATGACCGGCTGCGGGGGAAGCCTGCGTTTCGGTTGATCAGACCGCCGTACAGGTGAAATTCGCTTGACCGGGATTGACGCCCGGCGGCGAGGAGGCTCGACGGCGGGGCCGCCGGGAAGACTGGCAGCAAGTGCAGCATTGTAGGATGGGTTGTAGTGGAGGCATGATGGGTTTCGCGGAGCCTGTCATCGGGCGCGCGTTCGCGCGCCCCGTTGGCTCAACCCATCCTACGCATCCGACCATCCTACTGAACGCTCACTCCGCCGCCTGCTTGACCGAGCCTTCCGTCGCATCGGTACCCCCATCGCCGCCCGACGAGCGTCCCCAGCCCGAGAACGCTTCGGAGAGGCGGTCGAGATAGAGATAGATCACCGGCGTGGTGAACAGCGTCAGCGCCTGGCTGACGATGAGGCCGCCGACCATGGCGTAGCCGAGCGGCTGGCGGATTTCCGCGCCCGTTCCGGTGCCGAGCATCAGCGGCACGCCGCCGAGCAGCGCCGCCATGGTGGTCATCATGATCGGTCGGAAGCGCAGCAGCGCGGCGCGCCGGATCGCCTGCTCCGGTGCGAGGCCTTCGTCGCGCTCGGCGACAATGGCGAAGTCCACCATCATGATGCCGTTCTTCTTGACGATGCCGATCAGGAGGATGATGCCGATCAGCGCGACCAGGCTGAAGTCGAACCCCGCCGCCATCAGGATCGCCAGCGCGCCGACGCCGGCCGATGGCAGGGTGGAGAGAATCGTGAGGGGGTGGATGTAGCTCTCGTAGAGGATGCCGAGGATCAGATAGACCACGACCAGCGCTGCGAGGATCAGTAGCGGCACGGTGCCGAGCGATTGCTGGAACGCCTGCGCGGTGCCCTGGAAGCCCGTGCTCAGCGTCGACGGCACGCCGAGCTCGGCCATCGCCTTCTGCACGGCGTCGGTGGCTTGTCCGAGCGAAACGCCCTGCGCGAGATTGAAGCTGATGGTCGTGGCAGGGAACTGACCCTGGTGGCTGATCGAGAGCGGCCGCACCGGCACGCTGGTCCAGGTCGCGAAGGTCGACAGCGGCACCTGCTCGCCCGTGGTCGGCGACTTCACATAAATCTTGTTCAGCGTGTCGATGCTGGCTTGCAGCTCCGGCAATACCTCCAGGATGACATGATAGCTGTTTAACTGGGTGAAATACTGCGTCACCTGGCGCTGGCCGAATGCGTCATACAGCGTGTCGTCGATCATCTGCGGCTGGATGCCGTAGCGAGCGGCAGTGTCACGGTTGATCTTCAGCTGCAGCGTGGTGCCCTCGCTCTGCTGGTCGGTGGCGACGTCGCGCAGCTGCGGCAGGGTCTGCATCTTGGCCAGGATCTTCGGCGCCCATTCGTTGAGCTCGGCCAGATTGGCGTCCTGCAGCGTGAACTCGAACTGGGTGCGGGTCGGCCGGCCGCCGAGACGGACGTCCTGTGCCGCCTGCATGAACAGCCGCGCGCCCTCGACCTGCGCGAGCTTGGGGCGCAGCCGCGCGATGATCTGTTGCGCACTGGCGGAACGTTCGCTGCGGGGCTTGAGCGTGATGAAGAGATTGCCGGTGTTGCCAGCGCGGCCGTTGCCGCCGATTGCCATCGCGACCGAAGCGACGTCGGGATCGGCTTGCACGATCTCGCCTAGCGCCTCCTGGTGGCGGACCATGTCCTTGAAGGAGATATCCTGGTTGGCTTCCGAGGTTGCGGTGATCAGGCCGACGTCCTGTTGCGGGAAGAAGCCCTTGGGGATGACGACGAACAGATAGACGGAGAGGCCCAGCGTCGCAAAGAAGATCATCAGGGTGGTGAACTTCCAGCGCAGCGCAAGATCGAGCCCACGCTCATAGGCGTGCAACATGCGGTCGAAGACGCGCTCGCTCCATTGGTAGAAGCGGCCGTGGCTGGTCTCGTGACGGGCGCGCAGGAAGCGCGAGGCCATCATCGGCGTGAGCGTCAGGGAAACAAACATCGAGACAAAGATCGTCATCGCCAGCACGACCGCGAATTCGCGGAACAGCCGCCCGATAATGCCGCCCATCAGCAAGAGCGGAATCAGCACGGCGACCAGCGAGATGCTGATCGAGACGATGGTGAAGCCGATTTCGCGTGCGCCTCTGAAGGCGGCGGCCATCGGCTTTTCGCCGTCCTCGATGTAGCGGCTGATGTTCTCCAGCATTACGATGGCATCGTCCACCACGAAACCGACCGCGATGGTCAGCGACATCAGCGAAAGATTGTCCAGCGTGTAGCCGAATACCCACATCAGCGCACACCCCCCCAGCAGCGCCAATGGCACGGTAACGGCCGGGATCACGGTCGCCCAGAAGCTGCGGAGGAACAGGAAGATGACCATCACCACCAGCGCAATGGTGAGCAGCAGCGTGAACTGCACGTCCTCGACCGCCGCGCGGATCGTCTGCGTGCGGTCGCTGATGATGTCGATCTTGATAGCGGGCGGAATGGCGGCGACCAGCCGCGGCAGCGTCGCCTTGATCTTGTCGACTGTGTCGATGACGTTGGCGCCGGGCTGCTTGTAGACGATCAGGAACACGCCGCGCTTGCCGTTCGCCCAGGCGGCCTGCTTGGCGTCCTCCGGACCGGTGACGGCGCGGCCGATGTCGCGGATGCGCAGCGGCCCGCCGTTGCGGTAGGCGATGATGACGTCGTTCCAGTCCTTGGAGGCGGTCAGCTGGTCATTGGTATAGATCGTGTAGGCGCGCGTGTTCCCGTCGATATTGCCCTTGGGGCTGTCGACGGTGGCGATCTGGATTTGGCTGCGCACGTCTTCCAGTGACAGGCCCTTGGCGACGAGCTTTGCCGGATCGATCTGGACGCGGATCGCCGGCTTTTGCTGGCCGCCGATGATCACCTGGGCGACGCCGGAGATTTGACTGATCTGCTGTGCAAGCTGGGCATCGACTGCATCGCTGACTTCCGTCAGCGGCAGCGTGTCCGAGGTCGCCGACAACAGCAGGATCGGGGAGTCCGCCGGATTGACCTTGCGATAGGTCGGCGGTGAAGGCAGGTTCTTCGGCAATTGGCCGCCGGCGGCGTTGATCGCGGCCTGCACGTCATTGGCCGCGCCATCGATGCTGCGGTTGAGGTCGAACTGGATGGTCACCGCCGCCGTGCCGAGATAGCTCGTCGAGGTCATCTGCGCGATGCCGGGAATCTGAGCGAACTGGCGCTCCAGCGGCTGCGCCACGGAGGAGGCCATCGTCTCGGGGCTTGCGCCCGGCAGGCTGGCGGTGATCTGGATGGTCGGAAAATCCACCTGCGGCAGCGGCGCGACAGGCAGCAGCGGGTAGGCGACGAGACCGACAAAGAGAATGCCGGCCATCAGCAGCGAGGTGCCGATGGGGTAGCGGATGAAGGGCGCTGAAATGCCGCCGGTCATTCTTGCCTGGCCTTCACGGGAGCCGCATTGGCGACGGTGGTGCCGACCAGCGTTCCCGGCTGCACCTTGTATTGGCCTGCCGTGATCACCCGTTCTCCCGGCGAGAGGCCTTCATCGACCACGGAGCGGCCGTCGATGGAGTTGGTCACCTTGATCTTGCGAAACTCGGCCTTGTTGTCGGCACTGACGGCGTAGGCGTAAAGGCCGTCATTGCCGTGCTGGACGGCATCGCTCGGGACCACGGTCGCATCTTTCAGCGTCCTGATCAAAAGGCGGGTCGAGACCGACTGGCCCGGCCACAGCGCATGATCCTTGTTGTCGAACACGGCTTTCAGCCGGATCGTGCCGCTGCTCGTGTCGACCTGGTTGTTGATTAGCGCGAGCGTGCCGGTGGAAAGTTCCTTCTTGCCGTCGGTCGACAGCGCGATGACTTTGGGCGGCGAGGCGGCAAGCGCGGCCTTGATCTCCGGCAACTGCTCTTCAGGCGCTGTGAAAATCACCGCGATCGGCTCGATCTGGGCGATGCTGACGATGCCGGTCTGCGTCGCGGAATTGACGATGTTGCCGACGTCGACCTGACGGATGCCGACGACGCCCGAGATCGGCGCCTTTATCGTCGCGTAGTCGAGCTGGGTCTGCGCGTTCTCGATAGCGGCCTGATCGGCCTCGATCTGCGCGGTCAGTTGTGCGACCTGGGAACGCTGAGTGTCGGTCTGCTGCCTTGTGGCGAATTCGCCGAGCCGCGTGTATCGCTGCAGGTCGAGCTTGGCATTGGCGAGATTGGCCTCATCCTGCGCTTTCTTGGCGGTGGCCTGGTCGAGCGCCGCCTGATACGGCCGCGGATCGATCTCAACCAGCGTGCCGCCTTCCTTGACGAACTGGCCTTCCTTGAAGTCGATCTTGTTGATCTGGCCGTCGACGCGGCTGCGCACCAGTACGGTATTGAAACCCTGCACGGTGCCGAGGCCGGTCAGGTAGACCGGGAAGTCGGCCGTCTCGACCTCTGCGATCGTGACGGGGACGGGGGGCGCCTTTTGGGCGGTCTGGGCGGTGTGCTCAGCGCCAAACCTCTGCCACCCGTAATAGCCGGCCCCGGCAATTACGGCGATCACCAAAACCCAACCAATGATACGCGAAAGGGACATGCTGGCCCTTGGGTTTGCTGAAACAAGTATGGGTGCTCAAAACCGTTCCCCAAGGCCCAAAAATAATATGCATGCACTTTATGCGTAAACACACTATAACTTGAAGAATCCTAAACAATTGGAAAGGTTTGGGTCGCCCTGTCGGCGCTAAGCTGAAGAAAGAGGACATGTCGCTGGACCTGAAACGTCAACTTGTTGCGCAGCTCGTGGAGAGCTCCCGACTCCTGCGCAATTACATCGATGGTCGCGCCAAGACACGCGGCACCACGCGTGCGCAATGGATCGTGCTGTTTCGGCTGCGCCAGCAGGAGGGCTTGTCGCAAGTCGATCTTGCCGAAGTGCTCGAGCTGCAGCCGATCTCTCTCGTACGTCTGCTCGACCGTCTGGTCGAGCATGGGCTCCTGGAGCGCAGGCCCGACCCGAAGGACCGGCGCACCAACAGGCTTCACTTGACCAAAGCGGGGCGCCGGCTGGTCGACGATCTCGACTCCTTGCGCGATTCCATCGCCACCGACGCGTTGCGCGACATTTCCCCCGAAGCCATCCGCACCAGCCTCGAGACGCTCGTCGACATCAAGGAGCGGATCAAAAGCTCGAGCGAGCATCGAAGCGACGTCGCCGCGAAATAGTTCGACGTGAACTGCGCCTGCATTGCGCATCGAGAGCGAGGCGCGCGAGCGGTTATTCCAGTCACGCAATTTAGAACCGCTCGAAATAATTTTTAGAACCGTTTCAAACTGAAATTTAGAATCGATGTGAACTGGTCGCTTTCAACCGCAGTGTTGCTTGCATCGCATTGACCGGGAATTTTTCGCCCGATACGCCGCGCAATAGGACAGTTCGACGCGCGTAAAGCGCGCGGACTTTGCGACATGAAGGCGGGCGTGCGATGCCAAGAACAAAAAAAAATCAGACTCCGGCTTGCTGCATGATGAAGGCGGCGCTGCTTTCGGCCAGCTGCATTGCGCTTGGTATGCTTGCGTCGCCCGGCAGTGTTCATGCGCAATCTCCGGCCGCCTCGCAGCTGCCGCCCGTGCAGGTTTCGCCGCCCGATGAGCAGAAGCGGCGCGTCACGGGCACCTCCACTGCGCAGCGCGCGAACCGTTCAGGCCAGCGGCGGACGCGGACTGCACGACGGCCGCAGACCGAGCCGGCCCCAGCCACGCCCTTCGGCCAGTCCCAGGCGGCGCGGACGGGCACCGTCGGGGTCTACAGCAACAGCACGTCGGTGGCGACCAAGACCAACACGCCGCTGGTCAACATCCCGCAATCGATCAACGTCCTGACAAGGGAGTTCATCCAGGATCAGAGCTTTCAGAGCGTCACCGAGGCGACGCGCTATGTGCCGGGCGTTGCCATTCACCAGGGCGAAGGCAACCGCGACGAGCTCGTGATCCGTGGAGTCGATTCCAGCGCGAATTTCTACGTCAACGGCTTTCGTGACGACGTCCAGTACTTCCGTGACCTCTACAACGCGCAGAGCGTCGAGGTGCTGAAGGGCCCGAGCGCTCTGATCTTCGGCCGTGGCGCCGGCGGCGGTCTGGTCAACCGTACGCTGAAGGAGGCGGACGGAACGCGTGTCTATCAGGCCACGGGCCAGGTCGGCTCCTGGAACGACAAGCGCGTCACGCTGGATGCAGGTCAGGCGGTGAACGAGAACGTCGCCGTGCGCTTCAATGCGATGCACGAGAACAGCGACACCTTCCGCGACTATGGCCATCTCGAGCGCTATGGCATCAACCCGACGATCACGCTGAAGCCGAGCGACGACACCAAGATCAAGCTCTCTTACGAGTTCTACCACGACTTCCGTCTGGCCGACCGCGGCAACCCCTCACAGGGATTGCCGGGCGGGGCGACGCGCTTCAATCCGACCGTGCCCTTCGCGCCGGGCGGCAATCTCTCGACCTTCTTCGGCAGCCCGATCTACAACTCCGCCCAGGTCGAGGTGCAGACCGGCATGGCGATCATCGACCACGATTTCGGCAACGGCCTGACCGTGCGGAACGGCTCGTACTATGCCGACTACAACCGCGGCTATCGCAACGTCTATCCCGGCAGCGCGGTGACGCCGGATCAGACCCAGGTTACGCTGAACGCCTATCAGAACTACACGCCGCGCGAAAACGCCTTCAACCAGACGGATTTCACCTACAAGACCGCAACTGGTCCCGTGCTGCACACGGTCGCCTTCGGCACGGAATTTGGTCGTCAGACCGGTCTGTCGCGGCGTGACTCCGGGCAGTTTCCGCTCAACGGAGGGGCGTCCAGCGTCACCGTCAATCCCTTCAATCCGACCTATTTCGGCCCGGTTACCTTCAACCACATCGGCAGTGGTCCCACCCCCGATGCCAACAGCAAGTACCGGCTTAACATCGCGTCGGGCTATGTGCAGGACCAGATCGAAGCGACGCGTTGGCTGCAATTTTTGGTCGGCGCCCGTTACGACAATTTCGATATGTCGGCGCTGGACTTGAATTCCGCTATCAAGCGCAACCGCGTCGACGACTTCATCTCGCCGCGTGCCGCCGTGATCGTGAAGCCGGTAGACAGCATGTCCTTGTACACCGCCTGGAGCGTCTCGTATCTGCCGTCTTCGGGCGATCAGTTCAGCGCATTGAATCCCAGCACCATCATTATCGAACCGCAAAGGTTCGAGAGCGCCGAGGTAGGCGCGAAATGGAACATCAATCCGAAGCTGCTGTTTACGGCGGCGACTTATCAGTTGCTGCGCGCCAACGTCCCGATCAACGTCGGTAACGGCGTGTCCATCCCCGGCGGCTCGCAAAAGGTGCAGGGCTTCGAGACCGCTTTGACCGGCTATATTACGCCGGAGTGGCAGTCCGTGCTCGGTTACGCCTACACCGACGCGCGCATCACCAGCTTCAGTTCGGCGACTATTGTTCCTGGCAACCGCGTCCAGCTCGTGCCCTACAACCAGTTCTCGTGGTGGAACAAGTACCAGATCAACCCGACCTGGGCGGCTGCGCTCGGCGTGATCTACTTCTCGGATTCCTTTGCCTCGTCCGACGACAGTGTGCGGTTACCCGGCTTCGTCCGTTTCGACGCGGCCGTCTATGCCAAGATCGACGAGATGTGGCGCGTGCAGCTCAACGTCGAGAACATCTTCAACAGGGGTTACTGGGCGACGGCCGACGGCAACAACAACATCTCGCCCGGCCAGCCCCGCACGGTCCGCCTGACCGCGATTGCGAAATTCTGAAGGGGGGCGGCCGCCCGCGGGGAGGTGCCTTTGCCCCCTCGCTCGCGATGCTGTGACCCACTTTTTTCGCGGTCCAGGGCATGTTAGCCCCCATTTGCGCGCTTGCTCTCGGCTCAATCGTGCAGTTTGCAGCGGTTCTAGTTTTGCCGCAGCAAAATCGCCGGATTTTGCCGGTTAACAGGGCTACAATCGGGCATGGACTTGCAAGGAAATGAAACACGGCATGTTTAGAACCGTTCTCAAATTGGCGGCTGTGGCGAGCATCCTGCTGGCATCGCCGGCGCTTGCGCAGCAGCGTGCCGCCGAGCCGGCGTCCCCGCCGGTACCACCCGTAGCGGCCCAGCCGGTCGGCCAGCCTTCGCCGCCCGCAGCCGTTCAGCCCGCGCAACCCCAGGTGTCAACGCCCCAGGCGCCGGGCGCGGCCGCATCCGCCGCGACGCCGGCGGAAAGTGCATCGGCCTCAAAGCTGTCGATCAGCGTGCCCAGGGAATTGTCGCCCTGGTCGATGTTCATGTCGGCCGACGTGGTCGTGAAGGGCGTGATGATCGGCCTTGCCTTCGCCTCGCTCGTCACCTGGACGATCTTCATTGCGAAAATGATCGAGCTGTCGGTCGTGCAGCAGAAAGTCCGCTCGGCCCTGAAGAAGGTCTCCGAAGCGCGATCGCTCGCCGAGGCGCAATTCGCGCTCGGCTCGAAGGAGGGCGTGCTACCCTCGCTGCTGGCGGCCTGCATGCGTGAGGCCCGATTGTCGGCCGGCATCTCCAGCGACACCGGCATCAAGGAACGGGCGGCCTCGAGCTGCGCGGAGATCGTTCGCGCGGAATCGCGCCGCGTGCGTATCGGCATGGGCTTGCTCGCCACCATCGGTGCGACATCGCCCTTTGTCGGCCTGTTCGGCACGGTGTGGGGCATCATGAACTCCTTCATCGGCATTTCGAAGGCGCAGACCACCAACCTTGCCGTCGTCGCGCCCGGCATTGCCGAAGCGCTGCTTGCGACTGCGATCGGCCTCGTCGCCGCGATCCCCGCGGTCATCATCTACAACCACTTCGCGCGCGTGACGAAGGGCTATCTCGAACTGGTCACCCGCGCCTCGGGCGCCGCCGCGCGGCTGTTGTCGCGCGATCTCGACCGCACCCATGTCAGCGGCGGCGCGATGCCGCGCGCAGCGGCGGAGTAGGGCGATGGCCGTTTCGATTGCAGGCAGCGAGTTCGACGACGAGGGTGATTTCGCCGAAACCCACGAGATCAACGTCACGCCGTTCATCGACGTGATGCTCGTGCTGCTGATCATCTTCATGGTGGCGGCACCGCTCGCCACCGTGGACCTTCCGATCGACCTGCCGACCTCGTCGGCGGTGCCGCAGAAGAAGCCGGATAAACCGACCTATGTCAGCATCAAGCCGGATCTCACGCTTGCGATCGGCGAGAGCCCGGTGAAGCGTGCCGAGCTGGTTTCGACGCTCGACCAAGGTCCCGACAACAGCAAGGACCGCTTCATCTTCCTGCGCGCCGACAAGGCCGTGCCCTATGGCGACCTGATGGACGTGCTGGAGATCTTGCGCGCCGGCGGCTATACCAAGATCAAGCTGGTCGCGCTCGAGGTTCTGGCCGGGGCTGCGCCGGCACCAACTCAACCTTCGAAGCCCTGAAGGGGCTGACCCGCGATGTCCGACCTCGAAACCGAGCCAACGCCATCGAAGCGGCTGTGGGTGTGCGCGGCGATCGTCGCACTCGCACTGCATCTTGGCGGTGCGGCGCTGGCGGTTGCGCATCTGCGCACCGATCAGGACGAGGGCGAGCTCGGCGCCACGGCGTTCGAGATAGGGCTGTTCTCTTCTCCCCATGTCGAGCAGAGCGACCTGCCGCCCGGGCCCGACACCGATGCGTCCGCGGCCTCGCCGCAGCTCAACGAGCAGAAGGCGGAGGTGAAGCAAACCGACCTGCCAAAGGACAATCCGCAGGAAGCGGAAGACCCCGACCGGATCGTGACGCAGAACGAGTCCAACAAGGAGAAGGAGGACGACCCGAAGGTCGCGACTGTCGCAACCGCGGCCTCGACGGAGTCGGTGGCGCAGGAAGCGACCTCGCGCCAGACGCTCGACGAGAATGCGCCCGAGGCGGAGAAGGCGAAGGCGCCGAACCTCGGCATCGGCAAGGACAAGGGCAAGCTCACCGCCGATTGGGGCAGGCAGATCAGCGCCTATTTCGAGCTGCACAAGCGCTATCCCAAGGTCAAGAAGAACAAGACCGCCACCGTCAAGGTCAGCCTCGTGCTCAACCGTCTCGGCAACGTCGTGCACGTCGGCGTCCTCGAATCGTCGGGCGATGCAGCCTTCGACGAGGCTGCGATTGCGATGATCCGCCGCTCCGACCCAGTGCCGCGCCCGCCGGCCGAATTGACTGATGATACTTTCAGTTATTCGCTGAATGTGAACTTCAACGAGAAGAAGTGACGAGCCGCTTATGGCTCATTATGCCCTGGCGGATTGCGCCACCGGCCAATCCGCTCTACATGTTCAGCAATGACGCCAGAAACTCCCCCGGCCATCGCTACTGAAGCGTTCACCGATGCAGCCGCCGCGGTCGGGCGCCTCGAAGAAATCTACGAACGCAACACCAAATTCCTCCGTGACCGGTTCGAGGCCTATGCGCATGGCGGCGCGCTGACGGCACGGGTGCGGGCCTTCTAACCGTTCGTGCGGGTTACGACCTCAACTTATGCGCGGCTGGATTCGCGCCTCTCTTACGGCTTCGTCGCGGGGCCGGGCGTGCACGAGACCAGCGTGACGCGTCCTGACCTGTTTCGCAACTATTTCACCGAACAGATCCGGCTGCTGATCGAAAACCACGGCGTGCCGGTCGAGATCGGCGAGTCGAACGAACCGATCCCGATTCATTTTGCCTACCGGCGGGACATCAATCTTGAAGCATCACTCAGCACCAACGACGATTCGGTCGTGATGCGATTGCTGCGCGACGTATTCGATACGCCCGACCTTGCCGCGATGGACGACGCTATCGCCGACGGCACGTTCGAGCTGCCGCCCGGGACTCCCGAGCCGCTCGCCTTGTTCCGGGCGGCCCGCGTCGATTATTCGCTGCGGAGGCTTTACCACTACACCGGCACCGACCCCGAGCACTTCCAGAATTTCGTGATCTTCACGAACTACCAGTTCTACGTCGATGCCTTCGCGCAGGCGTGCCGGCAACGGCTGGCGTCGGGCGAGGGCGGTCTGGAGGCTTTCGTCGGCCCGGGCAACGTGATGACGCGCAGCGCACGGCTTGGCGGCGGCACCGACGGGACCGCGCCCGAACGCATGCCGCAGATGCCGGCCTTCCATCTCGTCGCGCCGCGCGATCGAGGCATCACTCTGATCAACATCGGGACCGGTCCATCCAACGCGCGCAACATCACCGACCATGTCGCCGTGCTGCGCCCCCATGCTTGGCTGATGCTCGGGCATTGTGCGGGCCTGCGGAACTCGCAACGGCTGGGCGACTACGTCCTCGCCCACGGTTATCTCCGCGAGGATCACGTGCTCGACCGTGAACTGCCGCTGCTGGTACCGGTACCCGCGCTTGCCGAGATGCAAGTCGCGCTCGAACAGGCGGTTGGCGAGGTTACCGGGCTTACCGGCTTCGAGCTCAAGCGATTGATGCGCACCGGAACGGTCGCGAGCGTCGACAATCGCAATTGGGAAATCAGCGGTCCGGAGATCATCCGCCGGCTGTCGCAGTCGCGCGCGATCGCGCTCGACATGGAGTCGGCGGCGATTGCTGCCAACGGCTATCGCTTCCGCGTGCCCTACGGCACCTTGCTGTGCGTCTCCGACAAGCCGTTGCATGGGGAAATCAAGCTCGCCGGCATGGCCAGCGAGTTCTACCGGCAGCGCGTTGGCCAGCATCTCGAGATCGGGCTGAAGGCGCTGGAGCGGCTCAAGCTCCAGGAATCGGAACGCCTGCATTCGCGCAAGCTGCGCAGCTTTGCCGAGGTCGCGTTTCAGTAGACCCGCAGGGGCGGATCGGTGCAGTCAATCCGCCCTGCGAGTTTTCTCAGCTCTTCTTCAGCAGCGGACAGACGCTCTTGTCCAGCGGCAGGAAGGCCTCTTCCGCCGGGATGGTCGCCACCAGCCTGTAAAAGTCGAACGGATATTTCGACTCCGACGGCTTCTTCACCTCGAACAGATAGGCCGGGTGGATCTTGCGGCCGTCGGCGCGGATCGAGCCCTTGCCGAACAGGGGATCGTCGGTCGGCATTTCCTTCATCTTGGCCACCACGGCGCGGCCGTCATGCGGATTGCCGCCGAGCGCTTCAAGCGCCTTGAAGTAGTGGATCAGCGAGGAATAGACGCCGGCATGCACCATGGTCGGCGGGCTCTTCTTGTAGCGCTCCATGAAGCGCTTGGAGAACGCGCGGGTCTGGTCGTTCATGTCCCAGTAGAAGGTTTCCGTGAAGTTGAGGCCCTGTGCGACCTTGAGGCCGAGCGCTTGAACGTCGGTCAGGAACATCAGCATGCCCGCGAGCTTCTGCCCGCCGGCCACAATGCCGAACTCCGCAGCTTGCTTGATCGAGTTGGTGGTGTCGCCGCCGGCATTGGCAAGACCGATGATCTTCGCCTTCGAGGACTGCGCCTGCAGCAGAAAGGAGGAGAAGTCGGCATTGTTGAGCGGATGCTTGACGCTGCCGAGCACCTTGCCACCGTTGGCGATGACCACCGCAGCGGTGTCACGCTCCAGTGCATGACCGAAAGCGTAGTCGGCGGTGAGGAAGAACCAGGTGTCGCCGCCGGATTTGACCAGCGCCTTGCCGGTGCCGTTGGCGAGCATGTAGGTGTCGTAGACCCAGTGCACCGTGTTGGGCGAGCACTGCGATCCCGTGAGGTCCGACGACGCCGAACCCGAGTTCAGGTTGACGACGTTTTTCTCCTTGGCGAGGTTGGCGATCGCCAGTCCCACGCCCGAGCTTGCGAGATCGACGAACACGTCGACCTTCTCGACATCGATCCACTGCTTGCCGATGTTGACGCCGACATCAGGCTTGTTCTGGTGATCGGCGGATACGAGGTCGAGCTTCCAGCCCTTGGCCTGCAGCCCGGAATCCTCGATCGCCATTTGGGCGGCAATGGTGGAGCCCGGTCCGCCGATATCGGCGTAGAGGCCCGATTGGTCGCCAAGGCTTCCGACCTTGACGTTCTTGTCCATGGTCTGCGCAAGCGCTGAGCAGGCAAAGACCAGGCTCGTGGTCATCGCGAGCGCGGCAAGGGATCGTTTCATTTTTCCTCCAAATGGCTTTTTGATTATGGGTATTTGTCCCCGGCGCATTATGGCCTGCTGCGCCGCGCACGCCTAGCCGAGCTGACCATGCGCGTATCGTCGGAAATTTCGCTGCGTGGATTATTAGTGCCGCCCTGGCCGGCCCGGTCGGCCATCCCCATGTTTGATAGCCGCGGAAGAAAGTCGCGGGCGCCCGGGTCAAGCCCGGGCATGACGAGGAGGAGGCGTCCTACCGCCAGAAGTAACGGATGCAGACGTAAACCACGACGAGGCAGATGAAGATCAGCGTGACCGGCAGTTTCGGCCTGGCGCCCGGAGCCGTCGGGTAGACGGCAGCCTGCCTGGGCTTGGGCTTTGTCGGAGCCGGGCGGCGGAAGGCGGTGACGTTGTCGGCGGCCGGCTCGCTTTGGCGGGCGGGAATTTCAGGGGCCGCGCCGGCGCCGCCCATCTCGGCATAGTAGCTGCGATACATCAACGCGATCGTGGCCTCGCTCGCGTCCGCATCCGTCATCTGCCTGAGGAACTTCTGGTAGGCGGCCAGGAAGTCCTGCGCCTCCTGCGGCAGCGCCGAGGCGCCGTTCAACTTCGCCATCATCTTCCAGGTCGCGAAATCGGCGCGGGCGCGGGTGTCGGCCCGTCTTGCAATCAACATATCGGCGGCTTTGACCACTTCTACTTCTACCCTCAACACGGTTCCCGGCGAGCCTACGTGTTGCCCGTCAGGAATAGAACGGCGCCCAGCACGTAGCCGGTCAGCGTTCTCAGTATCGTCGAGATAACATCAAGATTTAGACCGAGTTGAGCGCCGAGCAATGGCAGAAAGATGAGGGCCCCGATTAAAATCAGCATGCCATAGGGTTCGAGCCGGGCCAGCGGGTAGGCGAGGAACCGCGGCAATAGACCGACCGCGACGCGCCCGCCATCCAAAGGCGGTATCGGCATCATGTTAAAGACCGCCAACACCGCATTGATGATAAGCGAGTTTTTCAAATTGTCCGCGACCCATTTGGCATAGTCCCCCGGCACGAAGGGCATCGCGTGGAAAGTGGCCGCAGCCGCCAGCGCCAGCAGGATGTTGGTGACCGGACCCGCCAGCGCCACCCAGACCATGTCGAGCCTGGGGTTGTTGAGGTTGCGAAAATTCACCGGCACCGGCTTGGCATAGCCGAACAGGAACGGCGAGTGGGCCATCAGCAGCACCGCCGGCAGGATCACGGTACCGAAAGGATCGATATGCCTGAGCGGATTGAAACTGACGCGGCCAAGCTGCCAGGCCGTGTTGTCCCCAAGCCGCCAGGCGACGAAACCGTGTGCGGCCTCGTGAAAAGTGATGGCGATCAGGAGCGGGATCACCCACACCGAGACGTCATACAGCGAGATGTTCAAAGGGATAGCCCGGCTTTACGTGTTGAAGGTCAGGTTAGCACGGTTCCCGTTCGCGCCGCTATTGCGGCACCGACTCCGGATATTGCTTCAGGCCGTCATCAATCCGCACCCACTCCATCTTCTCGGAGACCCAGATGTGCTCGGTCGGCTGAAAGGCGTTGCGGTCGTCGAAGACCGCCAGCGCCACCCCGGTCACCGAGCCGTCGGTGCGCCAGGAAAACATCCGCGTGCCGCATCGCGGGCAAAACACTCGCTCCAGCCTTGCGGACGTTGCAAAGCGTGCGGTCTCGCCCTCGACCGTCAGCGCGCTCTGCGGGAATAGCGCGCGGGCGTAGAAAGGCGAGCCCATCGCCTTCTGGCAATTGCGGCAATGGCAGATGCGCACGTTCAGCGGCTCGCCCTCGGCCTTGAACCGCACCGCGCCGCACAGGCAACCGCCTTCGCGGATCATGACTTGCTCCAGATCGTCCCACCCTCCGCGAGACCCTCACCCTGAGGAGGCCGCGCCGCGGCCGTCTCGAAGGGCGAGGCCACCAGCGGGGCCGTCATCCTTCGAGACGCGCGTTCCGCGCTCCTCAGGATGAGGAGATAGAACCCTCAATACGTCGCTCGGCCGCCCGAAATATCGAACACCGCACCCGTCGAGAATGCGCAATCCTCCGACGAAAGCCACGCCACCATCGAGGCCAGCTCCTCCACCAGCACGAAGCGGCCCTTCGGGATCTTCGACAGCATGAAGTCGATATGCTGCTGCGTCAGCTGGTCGAAGATCGCGGTCTTCGCCGCCGCAGGCGTCACGGCGTTGACCAGGATGTCGTGCGCGGCGAGCTCCTTGCCGAGCGACTTGGTCAGCGCGATCAGGCCGGCCTTGGAGGCGGAGTAATGGGCGGCGTTCGGATTTCCTTCCTTGCCGGCGATGGAGGCGATGTTGACGATGCGGCCGTACTTTTGTTTCAGCATCGTCGGCACGATCGCCTTGCAGCAGATAAAGGGGCCGTCGAGATTGATGCGCAGCACCTTGCGCCATTCGTCGAGATCGGTGTCCCACACCGTCTTGTTGATGCCGGCAATGCCGGCATTGTTGACGAGGATGTCGATCTTGCCGAGCGCGGCCAGCGTCGCCTCGCGCGCCTTCTCCACCGCGGCGGAATCGGTGACGTCAACCTTGATCGCGGTGACGGCGGGGCCGATCGCCTTCGCGGTCTTTTCCGCCAGCGCATGGTCGTGATCCCAGATCGCGACCTTCGCACCGGAGGCGACGAAGCGCTCGGCGATCGCCTTGCCAAAACCCTGCGCGCCGCCGGTGACGACGGCAGCGCGGTTGTTGAGATCGATCTTGTTCATCTTGGAGACCCTGGTCGTATGGATGTCAGAGCATGTAGCCGCCGTCGACGACGAGGTCGACGCCGGTGGTGAACGCAGCTTCGTCGCTGGCGAGATATACGGCCATGGCTGCAATTTCCTCCGGGGTGCCCAGCCGGCCCATCTTCTGGCGCGCGACGAACTTTTCGCGCCCGTCCGGGCCGGCTGCAGCGGCGCGCTGCAGCATCGAAGGCGTTTCCACCGTGCCGGGGCAGATGCTGTTACAGCGGATTCCCTGGGTGATGAAGTCGGATGCGATCGAACGCGTCAGCAGCGAGACCGCGGCCTTGGAGGCGCTGTAGACGTAGCGGTTGGCCGGCGGCCGCAGCGCCGCGCATGAGGAGATGTTGACGATGCTGCCGCCTCCGCCCGCCAGCATCGCCGGCAGGAACGCCTTGATGGTCCGGTGCATGGACTTGACGTTGAGGTCGAACGAGAAGTCCCAGTCCTCCTCCGAGCAATCCAGGATGGTGCCGTGGTGCACGAAGCCCGCCGCGTTGAGCAGCACGTCGATTTTCCCGACGCGCCTGGCGAAGCCGTCAACGTCAGCCGTGCTGCGAACGTCGAGCCGCGCTGTTTCGGCAATGCCTTCCTTGGCCAGCGTGGCGAGGCCATTTTCGTCGATATCGGTGGCGATCACCGTGGCGCCCTCGCGTGCGAATGCGATGGCGCAAGCGCGTCCGATGCCCGCCGCCGCTGCGGTGACAACGGCGCGTTTGCCCTTCAGGCGGTCCGACATTTCTTCATTTCCTTTTTCCTTCGTCATTCCGGGATGCGCCGAAGGCGCAGGCCCGGAATCCATAACCACCATCGTGAATATGGATTCCGGGCTCGCGCCAAGAGGCGCACCCCGGAATGACAGTGTTGCTAGTGATTATCCCGCGCCACGCCGACCTTGCCGGCGATGTCGTGGTAGCGCGTGGCGAGCTCCATGCAGGCGCCGGTGGCGTGTTGGCCGACGGTGTTGCGGTAGATCTCCTGCCACGGTGTCTGGTTCGGCGGGAAGCGGAAGCCGCCTTGCGCCTTCAACTCGGCATGGCGCTTCTTCACCTCGTCATCGGAGATGAGGATATTGGCGCTGCCCTTGTTGAGGTCGATGCGGACCTTGTCGCCGGTGCGCAGGATCGCGAGGCCCCCGTCGGCGGCGGCCTCCGGCGAGGCGTTGAGGATCGAGGGCGAGCCCGAGGTGCCGGACTGCCTGCCGTCGCCGATGCAGGGCAGGGACAGGATGCCGCGTTTGATCAGCGCCGCCGGCGGCTGCATGTTCACGACCTCGGCGCCGCCGGGATAGCCGATCGGGCCGGCGCCGCGGATGAACAGCATGCAGTGCTCGTCGATCCCAAGCGAGGGATCGTCGATGCGGTCGTGGTAATCCTCCGGCCCCTCGAACACGATGGCGCGGCCTTCCCACGCATTCGGCTCCTTGGGGTTGCTGAGATAACGGTCGCGGAATTCCTTTGAGATCACGCTGGTCTTCATGATCGCGGAGTCAAAGAGATTGCCCCGCAATACGACGAAGCCGGCATCCTTCACCAGCGGCTTGTCATAGCTCCAGATCACGTCGCCGTCCGGCGTCGCCGCCTCGCGGCAATTCTCGCCCATGGTGCGGCCGTTGACCGTGCGGGCGTCTTCATGGATGCGCTTGTGCTTCATCAGTTCGCGCACCACCGCGGGCACGCCGCCGGCGCGGTGATATTCCTCGCCGAGGTAGAAGCCCGCAGGCTGCATGTTCACCAGCAGCGGCACGTCGTGGCCGTGCTTCTGCCAGTCGTCGATCGACAGCTCCACGCCGATGTGGCGGGCCAGCGCGTTGATGTGGATCGGCGCGTTGGTCGAGCCGCCGATCGCGGAGTTGACGACGATGCAGTTCTCGAACGCCTTGCGCGTCAGGATGTCCGATGGCTTGAGGTCTTCCCAGACCATCTCGACAATGCGTTCTCCCGTTTCATAGGCAATCTGTCCGCGCTCGCGGTAGGGCGCGGGGATTGCGGCGCAGCCGGGCAGGGACATGCCGAGCGCCTCGGCCAGCGAATTCATGGTCGAGGCCGTGCCCATGGTGTTGCAATGGCCGACCGACGGCGCCGAGGACGCCACGATGCTGATGAATTCCTCGTAGTTGATCTCGCCAGCGGCGAGCTGCTCGCGAGCCTTCCACACCACGGTGCCGGAACCGGCCCGCTGGCCGTTGTACCAGCCGTTCAGCATCGGCCCGCCCGACAGCACGATGGCAGGCAGGTTCACGGTGGCCGCCGCCATCAGGCAGGCCGGCGTGGTCTTGTCGCAGCCGGTGGTCAGCACGACGCCGTCGAGGGGATAGCCGAACAGGACTTCGACCAGGCCGAGATAGGCGAGGTTGCGGTCGAGCGCGGCGGTCGGGCGCTTTCCGGTCTCCTGGATCGGATGGGTGGGGAATTCCATGGCGATGCCGCCGGCGGCGCGGATGCCTTCGCGCACGCGCTTGGCAAGGTCGAGATGGTGGCGATTGCAGGGGGAGAGGTCGTTGCCGGTCTGGGCGATGCCGATGATCGGCTTGCCGGACTGCAGTTCCTCGCGCGTCAGGCCGTAATTGAGATAGCGCTCCAGATAGAGCGCGGTCATGCCGGGATTGTGCGGATTGTTGAACCACTCGGTGGAGCGCAGTTTTCGGCCCTTGCCGTTAGCCGATTTGTCGTGACCGTTACCGTGGTTCTTGTTCATTTTGTTTCTCTCCCGCAATGCAAACCCGTGACGCGTCGCCTTGAGCCGCAACCCAACCAACCGCAAAATGTCGTGCCTGACAAACGGGGCTGCCGGCCGCTGTTCACGCAATCTTGGGATTGGACCTTAGTTCAAGCCATTTGATTGCGCTATCAATTTGTCTTATTCGGCGGCACTTTGCCGTTCAATCGATGCGCGGCTTCCGTGGGCCGGCCGGACCGTGCTTTGCCGCACCATCACGGTGAACCCGAGGTCGACGATCGTCTGTTCCGGACGCCGTCCCTCGATCGCCTCGATCAGCATCGCGGCGGCGGTTCTGCCCATTTCGTAGCGATTGGTGCGCACGCTGGTCAGGGTCGGCACCGCGGAGGCCATGAATTCGAGGTCGTTGAACCCGGAGATCAGCATCTGCTCGGGAATCGAGATTTGCCGGCGTCGACATTCGAACAGCACACCGAGCGCCAGGTCGTCATTGGCGCAGAACACCGCATCGGTATCCGGTGCCTTCGCCAAGAGGTCGGCAAACAGCATGCCGCCGAGCGTGACCGAGGTCGGCAGCGGCGTCGTCACGACAAGGCGCGGATCGGTGAGGCCGGCCTCCTTCATGGCCTGCTGGTAACCGAGGAAGCGGCGCTGCACCCGCGGATCCATGCGCGCGCCGAGGAAGCCGATCCGGCGGCAGCCCTGTTCCAGCAGGTGAGAAATGGCTGCGTGGCAGGCATCTGCATGGGAAAAGCCGATCATCATGTCGACCGGATTGTCACCGATTTCCATCAACTGCACGACCGGACAGTCGGTTGCTTCCATCAGCGAGCGCGATTCCGGCGTTTGGTCGATGCCGGTGACGATCAACCCGGCCGGCTTCTGCGCCAGAAAGACGCGGAGCAGCTTCTCCTCCTGCAGGATCGAGTAGCGTGTATTCGCAAGCTGGATGCTGTAGCGGCTGCCATCCACCGTGTCATAGATGCCGCGCAGCACGTCGGAGAACACGTTGTTGGTGAGCGAAGGGATCAGGACGCCGATCACCTCGGTTCGCTGCGAGGCCAGCGCACGTGCCGCCAGATTGGGCACATAACCCAGTTCCTTTGCGGCGCTTTCGACGCGTACGCGCTTGTTGATGGAGAGTGCCTCGGGCGTGCGGAAGAAGCGCGACGCGGTGATCGGGCTGACGCCGGCGAGCTTTGCCACTTCGGTGAGGCGTACCTTGCCGGGCTTGGTGCGTTTCCGTGCCATGTTGCGCTCATATCACAGGCAACCCTTCGGACAAAGGAGTATTGACAGCGCTACCAAGCCGCGGCTAATCAACCGATTGCCAAAACCGCGCAAACTGCGGACAATATCCGCGGCCCCAACGGGCTTTGCGGTCAGCCGCAGAGCCGTAACGCGCCATAACAAGAAACGATGCGGGTCCGGCAACATCTGGATATCGCCGGGCAAATCAGGGAGGGACTTGGATGTCGTCGGTCCAAATTCGCGACGTGCGCAAATCATTCGGCAGTTTCGAGGTGCTGCACGGCGTGACGATCCCGATCGAGGACGGCGAGTTCGTCGTGCTGGTCGGCCCGTCCGGCTGCGGCAAGTCGACCCTGCTGCGCATGCTCGCCGGCCTCGAGAACATCACTTCCGGCACCATTTCGATCGGCGAACGCGTCGTCAACAATGTCCAGCCCAAGGAGCGGGACATTGCGATGGTGTTCCAGAACTACGCGCTCTATCCGCACATGACGGTCGCCGAGAACATGGGCTTCTCGCTCAAGCTGCGCGGCGCCAAGCAGGACGAGATCGGCAGCCGCGTCAAGCGGGCCGCCGAGATCCTCGCGCTCACTCCGCTGCTCGAGCGCTATCCCAGGCAATTGTCCGGCGGCCAGCGCCAGCGCGTCGCCATGGGGCGCGCCATCGTGCGCGATCCGCAGGTGTTCCTGTTCGACGAGCCGCTGTCGAACCTCGACGCCAAGCTACGCGTCGCCATGCGCACCGAGATCAAGGAGCTGCACCAGCGGCTGAAGACCACCACCGTCTACGTCACCCACGACCAGATCGAGGCCATGACCATGGCCGACAAGATCGTGGTGATGCATGACGGCATCGTCGAGCAGATGGGCACGCCGCTCGAACTCTATGACCGGCCTGACAACCAGTTCGTTGCCGGCTTCATCGGCTCGCCGGCGATGAATTTCCTCAAGGGCAAGCTGAAGGTCAACGGCGCCGCCACATTCGAAGGGCCGAACGGCGTCAAGCTGCCGCTCAAGGCGGCGCCGACCAATTCCGACGGCAAGCCGGTGGTGTATGGCGTGCGCCCCGAGCACTTCACCATCGCCGACGACGGCGCGGAGGCCGAGATCGTCGTGGTCGAGCCGACCGGCTCGGAAACCCAGGTGTTTGCCAAGCTCGGCGGCGAGCAGGTCGTCGCCGTGTTCCGCGAGCGCCATAGATTCAGTCCGGGCGACAGGGTGCGGCTCAAGCCGGATCCGACGCTCGTGCACTTGTTCGACGAGACGACAGGAAAGCGACTGAATAGCTGAAGCCCGAAACATAATCGGGAGTGAAGAACAACACGGAGAACCATTGATCGGCTGAAAATACAAAAATATCGGGAGGAAGGACCTATGCACGATTTTACGCGTCGCGCGCTTCTGCAGGGGGGCACGGCACTGGCGGCGGCCGGTGCGCTGACCGGACCTGCACTCTTCGACTTCGCCAAGGCCTGGGCGCAGTCCTCGCCCTGGAAGGCAGAGCCGGGCGCCAAGCTTACCGTGATGCGCTGGAAGCGCTTCGTGCCGGCGGAAGACGAAGCCTTCAATGCCATGGTCGCCGCGTTCCAGTCCGCGACCGGCACCCAGATGAATGTGTTCAGCGAGTCCTTCGAGGATGTGCAGCCGAAGGCGTCGGTTGCCGCCAACACAGGTTCGGGCCTCGACATGGCCTGGGGCCTGCATACGCTGCCGCAGCTGTTCCCGACCAAGGTCCTGAAGATGAACGACGTTGCCGACTATCTCGGCAAGAAGTACGGCGGCTGGACCGACGCGGCGCAGAAGACCTGTATGCAGGGCAATGACTGGCTCGGCATCCCCGTCGCCACCATCGGCGGCTACATGACCTACCGCAAGTCGGCGACCGACAAGGCCGGTTTCAAGGACTTCCCGAAGGATTTCCCGGGCTTCCTCGAAATGTGCAAGGCGTTGAAGAAGAACAACACGCCGGCCGGCTTTGCGCTCGGGCACGCCTCCGGCGACGCCAACGCCTGGCTGCACTGGATCCTGTGGGGCCACAACGCCTGGACCGTCGACAAAGACGACAAGGTCATCATCAACTCGCCGGAGACCGCCAAGGCGCTGGAATATTGCAAGGCGCTTTCCGACAGCTTCATTCCCGGCACGGCGTCGTGGAACGACGGCTCGAACAACAAGGCCTTCCTGGCGGGCGAACTGTTCTGCACCGCCAACGGCATCTCGATCTACGTTGCCGCGAAGGACGATCCGAAGATGAAGGATCTCGCCGAGGACACCTACCACGCGCTGTGGCCGGTGGGTCCGATCGGCAAGCCGACCGAGCTGCAACTGGCCGTGCCGATCCTGGCCTTCAATTTCACGAAGTACCCGAACGCGGCGAAGGCATTCGTCGCCTTCATGCTGGAAAAGGAGAACTTCGATAAATGGCTGATGGGCGCCCGCGGCTACCTCACTCACACGCTGAACGCCTATGATGCCTCGCCGGTCTGGACCGCCGATCCGAAGAACGCGGTGTTCGCCCAGGCCTCCAAGCGCGCGCTGCCGGCTTCCGGCATCGGCAAGGTAGGCGAGAAGGCGGCGACCGCGATCGCCGATTTCATCGTGGTCGACATGTTCGCCAACTACTGCACCGGCGCCAAGGACGCCAAGGGCGCCATGGCGGAAGCCGAGCGGCAGCTGAAGCGCATCTATCGCTAAGATGTGAAAGCGGGCGGCGGCGCGTCCGCCGCCCGTTTTGACGTAAGGTTAGCGGACATCGCCAGGATTAGCCGAAGGAAACTGGCTCATGGCTGACATTGCACTCACGGCGAAGGCCAAGTCGCAGATCCGCGAGGCGACGTCATGGGACCAGCTCAAGCACAACAAGAACTGGCTCGGCCTCTGGTTCATGCTGCCGGCCATGGCGTTTCTGATCCTGTTCCTGGCCTATCCGCTCGGGCTCGGCATCTGGCTGTCCTTCACCGACCAGAAGATCGGCCGCGTCGGGCAGTTCATCGGCATTGAGAACTACGAGTGGCTGTGGGACGACGCCATCTTCTGGCTCTCGGTCTTCAATACGCTGCTCTACACCTTCGTCGCCAGCGCCATCAAATTCGCCATCGGCCTCTATCTCGCGCTGCTGCTCAACGAGAACATGCCGTTCAAGGCGATGCTGCGCGCGGCCGTGCTGATTCCCTTCATCGTGCCGACCGTGCTGTCAGCGCTGGCGTTCTGGTGGATCTTCGACGCCCAGTTCTCCATCATCTCCTGGTCGCTGCGGCATCTCGGCCTGATCGACCACAACATCAATTTCCTCGGCGATCCCGTGTGGGCGCGGATCTGCGTGATCTTCGCCAATATCTGGCGCGGCGTGCCGTTCGTCGCGATCACGCTGCTCGCCGGACTGCAGACGGTGTCGCCCTCGCTCTATGAAGCCGCAACGCTGGACGGCGCGACGCGCTGGCAGATGTTCCGCCACATCACCTATCCCTTGCTTACCCCGATCATCGCGGTCGTGATGACCTTCTCGGTGCTGTTCACCTTCACCGACTTCCAGCTGATCTGGGCGATGACCCGTGGCGGCCCGGTCAACGCCACACACCTGATGGCGACCTTGTCCTACCAGCGCGCGATCATTGCGGGGCAGCTAGGCGAGGGCGCCGCGATCTCCAGCGCCATGATCCCGTTCCTGCTCGCCGCCATCATGGTGTCCTGGTTCGGCCTGCAGCGCAGGAAGTGGCAGCAGGGAGAGAACAATGACTGATCTCCCGACCACACATGTCAACCTCAAGGGCGTGCTGACGTCTTCCGCGCCGACGACCGCAAAGGAGGACTACAGTGAGGGTATGAGCTATCTGCAGTCGGTGCCGCGCCGGCTGGTGACGCTCTATCTGCCGCTGTCGATCATCGTCTTCATCCTGCTGTTCCCGTTCTACTGGATGGGGCTGACGTCGATCAAACCGGACGACCAGCTGATCGACCTGGAAACGTACAGCCCGTTCTGGACCTGGAATCCGACCTTCAAGCATTTCTACAAGCTCTTGTTCGAGAGCCATTATCCGATGTGGCTGTGGAACACGATGTATGTCGCGGTCGGCGCCACCGTTCTTTCGATCGTCGCCTCCGTGCTCGCGGCCTATGCCATCGTGCGGCTGCGCTACAGGGGCGCCAATCTCGTCGGCGGGCTGATTTTCCTCGCCTATCTCGTGCCGCCGTCGATCCTGTTCATTCCGCTCGCCACCGTCGTTTTCCAGTACGGCCTGTTCGATTCGCCGCTGGCGCTGATCCTGACCTATCCGACCATCCTGATTCCGTTCTCGACCTGGCTGCTGATGGGCTACTTCAAGACCATCCCTTTCGAGCTGGAGGAATGCGCGCTGATCGACGGCGCCAGCCGCTGGCAGATCCTGATCAGGATCGTGCTGCCGCTGGCGGTGCCCGGCCTGATCTCGGCCTTCATCTTCTGCTTCACGCTGTGCTGGAACGAGTTCATCTACGCGCTCACTTTCCTGCAATCGACCCAGAACAAGACCGTGCCGGTCGCGATCGTCAACGAGTTCGTCGACGGCGACGTCTATCGCTGGGGCTCGCTGATGGCGGGGGCGCTGGCAGGCTCGCTGCCGCTCGTGATACTTTACGCCTTCTTCGTCGAGCATTATGTGTCGGCGATGACAGGCGCGGTCAAAGAGTGAGCGCGCAGGCCTCGTAACAATCAATCAAGAAAAAGGAGTGACGGTCTTGCACGTTCTGATCCTCGGGGCGGCCGGCATGGTCGTCCGCAAGCTGACCGACCGCCTGCTGAAAGACGGCCGTCTCGGCAACCGCGAAATCTCAGGGTTGACGTTGCAGGACGTCGTCGCGCCCGAGAAGCCGGCGAAGGCGCCGATGCCGGTCAAGGTGGTCGCTTCCGATTTTGCCGATGCGGGCGCGGCCGGCGGCCTGCTCGCCGACCGGCCAGAAGTGATCTTCCATCTCGCCGCCATCGTCTCGGGCGAGGCGGAGGCCGAGTTCGACAAGGGCTACCGCATTAATCTCGACGGCACGCGCTATCTGATCGAGGCGATCCGCCACGCCGGCGGCGGCTACAAGCCGCGCCTCGTCTTCACCTCGTCGATCGCCGTATTCGGCGCGCCATTCCCCGAGAAGATCGGCGACGAGTTTTTCCATACGCCGCTGACCAGCTACGGCACCCAGAAGCTGATCTGCGAGCTCCTGATCAACGACTACACCCGCAAGGGCATGCTGGAGGGCATCAGCATCCGCCTGCCGACCATCTGCGTGCGGCCGGGCAAGCCCAACAAGGCGGCTTCCGGCTTCTTCTCCAACATCATCCGCGAGCCCCTGGCCGGGCAGGAGGCCGTGCTGCCGGTCTCCGAGGACGTCCGTCACTGGCACGCGACGCCGAAATCGGCCGTCGGCTTTCTCGTGCATGCCGCCACTATGGACCTCGGCACGGTCGGCGCGCGGCGCAATCTCTCCATGCCGGGCCTGTCCGCCACCGTCGGCGAGCAGATCGCAGCGCTCAAGCGCGTCGCCGGCAAGAACGTGGTCTCGCGCATCAAGCGCGTGCCGGATCCCGCCATCATCAGCATCGTTAATGGTTGGCCGCGCAATTTCGCGACCGACCGTGCGGCCAAGCTCGGCTTCACGACGGCCGAAAAAACCTTTGACGACATCATCCGCATCCACATAGAGGATGAACTCGGCGGCAAATTCGCCGCCTGACTTCTGCGAGCCGATGATGACAAAGGTTGCATGCATCGGCGAATGCATGATCGAGCTCAGGCAGGCGCCGGGCGGGCTCTACTCACGCGGGTTCGGCGGCGACACCCTGAACACCGCCGTGTACCTGTCGCGTCTCGGCATGTCCGTCGATTACATCACCGCGCTCGGCGATGATCCCCTGAGCGAGGAGATGATATCGGGCTGGCAGGCCGAGGGCGTCAACACCGCGCGGGTGGCGCGCGTGCCGGGCAAGCTGCCCGGTCTCTACATGATCGAGACCGACGGGGGCGGCGAGCGCCGCTTCTTCCATTGGCGTGAGAGCGCCGCCGCGCGCTGCTTGATGGATTTGCCAGAGACTGGCGTCATCCTGAATTCGCTCGCCGCCTACCACGCCGTCTATTTCTCCGCGATCACGCTGTCGATCTACAGCGAGGAGGGGCGGGCAAGACTGTTCGGCGCGCTTGAGCGCGCGCGGCAGGAAGGAACGCGCATCGCCTTCGACACCAATTTCCGCGCTCGCGGCTGGCCCGATCTCGAGGTGGCACGCCGCGTCTACGCGCAGGCCTTCGAGACCGCCGACATCGTGCTGGCCTCGACCGAGGATTTGCTGCCGCTCTGGCCGGCCGAGGCTAATGAGGCCCTGATGGCGCGCATTTCGGCCAAAGAAGTCGTGCTGAAGCTCGCCGAGCCGAAAAGCATCGTTCGCTTCGCAGGCACGAGCCAGGAAGTGGCCGCGACGTCCGTGACAAAGCCCGTCGTGGATACAACCGCCGCCGGCGACAGTTTTGCCGCCGCCTATGTCGCCGCGCGGCTGCAGGGCGCCGATCCCGTCGCTGCCGCTCGCGCCGGGCACCGTCTTGCCGGCGTCGTGGTGTGCTACCCCGGTGCAATCATTCCGCGCGAGGCGATGCCCGCACCAGCCAAGGCTGCTCAATGACTAAGGCTGCTCAATGACCGCGTTACCAAGACAGCAACAGCTCGCCGCCCTGTTCAAGCAGGCGGTCGTCATCCCCGTCCTGACCATCGAGAAGGTGGAGCATGCGGTGCCGCTGGCGAAAGCGCTGGTCGCAGGCGGCGTGCGCATGCTGGAGGTGACGCTGCGGACTGACGCCGCGATCGCCGCGGCGAAGGCCATCATCGCTGAGGTGCCTGATGCCATCGTCGGCATCGGCACCATCCTTAATGCCGACGATCTCGCCCGCGCCCGCGCGCTCGGCGCGAAATTCGGCATCAGCCCGGGCCTGACCCCCGATCTTCTGAAGGCCGCCGCCGCCGGCGATTTGCCGTTTGCGCCGGGCATCGCCACCGCCTCGGAGCTGATGCAGGCGCTGGCCGCGGGCTTCGATGTGGTCAAATTCTTCCCGGCCGAGCAGGCCGGCGGTATCAAGGCACTGCGGGCGCTGGCCGGCCCGTTCCCGAATGTCCGCTTCTGCCCGACCGGCGGCATCGGCGATGCCAACGCCGCCGCGTGGCTGGCCGAGCCCAATGTGCTCTGTGTCGGCGGTTCCTGGCTGTGTCCTGCGGCCGACATCCGGACCGGCAACTGGGCCGGCATAACCGCCATGTGCGAGCGGGCCATGAAATCTCTGAAACGCCCGTGAAGTCCGCCATCCGATAGGCTACATATCCTTCGACTGATTTTGGGAGAACGCCATGACTGCCAGCATCGTAGGTTGGGCACACACGCCCTTCGGAAAGTTCGACGCCGAGACCGTTGAAAGCCTTGTCGTGAAGGTCGCCAACGAGGCGCTGGCGGATGCCGGCATCGGCGCCTCCGACGTCGACGAGATCGTGCTCGGCCATTTCAATGCCGGCTTCTCGCCGCAGGATTTCACCGCCTCGCTGGTGCTGCAGGCCGATCCGGCGCTGCGCTTCAAGCCGACCACCCGTGTCGAGAACGCCTGCGCCACCGGTTCGGCCGCCGTGCACCAGGGCATCCGCGCCATCGAGGCGGGTGCTGCCAAGATCGTGCTGGTGGTGGGCGTCGAGCAGATGACGCGCACGCCCTCGGCCGAGATCGGCAAGAACCTGCTCAAGGCGTCGTATTTGCCGGAGGACGGCGACACCGTTGGCGGCTTTGCCGGCGTGTTCGGCAAGATCGCGCAGAGCTATTTCCAGAAATATGGCGACCAGTCCGACGCGCTCGCCATGATCGCCGCGAAGAACCACAAGAACGGCGTCGCCAATCCCTTTGCGCAGATGCGCAAGGATTTCGGCTTCGAGTTCTGCCGCGCCGAGAGCGAGAAGAACCCGTATGTGGCCGGCCCCTTGAAGCGCACCGATTGCTCGCTGGTCTCCGACGGCGCCGCCGCGCTGGTGCTGACCGATGCCGAAACCGCAAAAACCATGGGCAAGGCGATCAACTTCCGCGCGACCGCACACGCCCAGGATTTCCTGCCGATGTCCAAGCGCGACATCCTGCAGTTCGAGGGCTGCACGGTGGCCTGGCAGCGCGCGCTGCAGAAGGCGGGCGTCACGCTTTCCGATCTCTCCTTTGTCGAGACCCATGACTGCTTCACCGTCGCCGAGCTAATCGAATATGAAGCGATGGGCCTGACGCCGAAGGGGCAGGGCGCGCGGGCAATTCTGGAAGGCTGGACGCTCAAGGGCGGCAAGCTGCCGGTCAATCCGTCCGGCGGCCTCAAGGCCAAGGGCCACCCGATCGGCGCCACCGGCGTTTCCATGCATGTGATGACCGCGATGCAGCTCGCCGGCCAAGCCCCCGAGGGCATGCAACTTCCGAACGCCAAGCTCGGCGGCATCTTCAACATGGGCGGCGCGGCGGTCGCCAACTACGTCTCGGTGCTCGAGCCCGCGAAGTAGTTCGCGGCGCGCCCTATCGACTCCGTCATGCCCGGGCTTTTCCCGGGCATACACGTCTTTGGCGCAGCATCAAGGAAGACGTGGATGGCCGGGACAAGCCCGGCCATGACGAGCTACAATCAGAGCATCTGTTCTGGGTCCCAAGCAATGAACATCGCCGAATGGCTGGCGGCAACCGCGCGGGCGCGACCGGAGGCACCGGCGCTGCTCACCGGCTTCGAGCGTGATGCCGACTACAAGACCTTCGCGCAGCGCGCCGCCTCCATCGGCGCGGCGCTGGCACGCGATTACGGCATCGCGGCGGGCGACCGCGTTGCGCTGTTTGCGTCTAACTGCACGCCATATCTCGAATGCCTCTACGGCATCTGGTGGATCGGCGCCGTCGCGATCCCCATCAACGCCAAGCTGCACGGCCGCGAGGCCGCATGGATCTGCAGCAATGGCGGCGCAAGGCTCGCCTTTGTCTCCGGTGACACCATCGGTGCGCTGATTGAGGCGAAGGACGATCTTCCCGCCGGCATGAAGATGCTGTCGATCGACAGCGGCGATTACCTGGCGATGCGAAGCGGCGAGGGGCCGCCATCGCCGCTGGAGCGCGGGCCCGACGATCTCGCGTGGCTGTTCTACACGTCAGGCACCACCGGCCGGCCCAAGGGCGTGATGATCAGCCACGGCAATCTGGCTGCGATGTCCCTGTGCTACATGGCCGATGTCGACCACGCCACGCCGGATGATTCCGCGCTTTATGCCGCGCCGATCTCGCATGGCGCCGGCCTCTACAATTTTCCGATTACGCGCGTCGGCGGACGCCACGTCGTGCCGGAAAGCGGCGGCTTCGATCCCGACGAAGTCCTCAATCTCGGCCGCCAGCTCGACAATGTCGTGATGTTCGCCGCGCCCACCATGGTGCGGCGGCTGGTCGATGCCGCGAAGCGGCGCGGCGAGAATGGCGAGGGGCTGCGCACCATCATCTATGGCGGCGGGCCGATGTATCTCGCCGATATCAGAGATGCCATCGCCACCATGGGCCAGCGCTTTGTGCAGATCTACGGCCAGGGCGAGTCGCCGATGACCATCACGGCGCTGAGCCGCGACTGGCACCGCCGCACTGAGCACCCGCGCTATCTCGAACGCCTCTCGTCGGTCGGGTCGGCGCAAAGCGTCATGCGCGTTCGCATCACCGACAAGGACGGCAATCCGTTGCCCGCGGGCGAGACCGGCGAGGTCGAAGCCAAGGGCGCCGCCGTGATGCTCGGCTACTGGAACAACCCGACCGCCAATGCCGAGACATTGAAGGACGGCTGGCTGCGCACCGGCGACGTCGGTCGCCTCGACGAGGACGGTTTCCTGACGCTCTCCGATCGCTCCAAGGATGTCATCATCTCCGGCGGCACCAACATCTATCCGCGCGAAGTCGAGGAGGCCTTGCTCACCCATCCCGACGTGCGCGAGGTCTCTGCGATCGGCGCACCCGACCCCGACTGGGGCGAGATCGTCGTCGCCTGCGTCGTGCTGGAAGACGGCGCTGTCGCAGATGACGGCAAGTTCGACGCTCACTGCCTCGCCTCCATTGCCCGCTTCAAGCGCCCCAAGCGCTACGTCTATCTCGATGCCCTGCCGAAGAACAATTACGGCAAGGTGCTGAAGACGGCGCTGAGGGAGATGATGAGGAGGTAGCCGCCACGGATGCGGCGCCGCCCCAATTTTGATCTACATCAAGGGCGCATTTTTGATTTGCTGCGATTTTGGCGTTTTGGCTCTCATGACAGGATGCACTGCAACGAATACACCGTTCGCCCTTGAGTGGAGTGACACATGTTTCGCAATTCAGTGAATATTCTGCACAGCTTCGCCGCTACGGTTCTCCTGATACCGCTCGCGACTTTCAGCGCGCAGGCCCAACAGGTCACGGGTACGCCGGGTTCGCCTGGCGCCACCACCACCATCACCGGCAAACAGCTTCCCCCGCCGCCACCGAAATTCGGCGGCGTCATCAAGGAGAAAGCTGCGGAGTCAACGCCGTGGTGGGCGCCACGCGTGGTGCCGCCCAAGGGCGCGCCCAACGTGCTTCTAATCATGACGGACGACCAGGGCTTTGGCGCACCCGGCACCTTTGGTGGCGTCATTCCGACACCGAGCATGGACCGGATCGCAAACGCCGGCCTGCGCTACACGAATTTCCATTCGACCTCGTTGTGCTCGCCGACGCGCGCCGCACTGATCACCGGACGCAATCACCACTCGGTTGGCTACGGCGTGGTCGGCGAAATCGCGACGGGATATCCGGGCTACGATTCGATCATCCCGATCGAGAAAGGCACGATCGGCACCATCCTGAAGGCGAACGGCTATGCGACCTCGTGGTTCGGCAAGGACCACAACACGCCTTCCTATCAGTCGAGCCAGGCCGGTCCGTTCGATCAATGGCCGAACGGGATGGGCTTCGAATACTTCTACGGCTTCGTCGGTGGCGATGCCAGCCAGTGGCAACCGAACCTGTTCCGCAATACGACAGCGATCTATCCCTTCCTCAACAACCCCGGCTGGAATCTGGAGACGGCGATGGCCGACGAAGCCATCCAGTACATGAAGCAGCTCAAAGAGGTCGCGCCCGAAAAGCCGTTCTTCGTCTACTACGTGCCGGGCGCCACCCATGCGCCGCACCATCCGACGCCCGAGTGGATCAAGAAGGTCAGCGACCTGCACCTCTTCGACGAAGGCTGGAACAAGGTGCGCGAGAAGATCTTCGCCAACCAGAAGCGGTTGGGCATTATGCCCGAGCACGCCAAGCTGACGGCGTGGCCGAAAGAGCTGCCGGAATGGGATTCCCTCAGCTTTGAGGAGAAAAAGCTCTTCATCAAGCAGGCCGATGTTTACGGCGCCTACCTCGCCTATGCCGATCACGAGATCGGGCGTGTCATCCAGACCGTCGAAGATCTGGGCGAGCTCAACAATACCCTGATCATCTACATCGGTGGCGACAACGGTGCGAGCGCCGAAGGCATGCTGAACGGTACGCCGAACGAGTTCACCACCTTCAACGGCGTTCCAGTGCCGGTCAAGGATCAACTGCTCTGGTATCCCTTCTGGGGATCGGAGCGGACCTTCCCTCATTTTGCCGCTGCGTGGGCCTGGACGATGGACGCGCCCTTCAAGTGGGTGAAGCAGGTGCCCTCTCATTTCGGCGGGACGGCCCAGGGCGTGGTCATGTCGTGGCCCGGTCACATCACGGACGTCGGCGGCATCCGCCGTCAGTTCCACCACGTCATCGACATCGTGCCGACCATCCTCGATGCGGTTAGCATTCCGCAGCCCGAATCGATCAACGGCATCAAGCAGATTCCGATCGAAGGCGTCAGCATGGCATACACGTGGGACAAGGCGAACGCGACTGCGCCTTCTACCCACAAGACGCAGTACTTCGAGATGCTCGGCAACCGCGCCATCTATCAGGACGGGTGGGTGGCGTGCACGACTCGTGCGACGCTGCCGTGGGAGCTCAGCACCAAGACGCCGCCGGACGTGATCACCGGCTACAACTGGGAACTCTACAACGTCAATGAGGATCCCACACAGTCTACCGACCTTGCGTCGAACAACCCGGACAAGCTCAAGCAGATGCAAGCTCTCTTCTATGCCGAGGCCCAGAAGTACAACGTACTGCCTCTCGACAACTCGACACTTGCTCGCTGGAACACGCCGCGCCCGAGTCTCACGGCGGGACGAACAGTCTTCAACTATTCAGGTGAACTGACCGGCACGCCGGCCAGCGCAGCGCCGAGCGTCCTGAACAAGAATTATACCATTACTGCCGAAGTCGACATCCCCGCAGGCGGGGCGGAGGGCATGATCGTCACCCATGGCGGACGCTTCGGCGGCTACGGCCTGTTCCTGAGCAAGGGCGAGTTCGGGGTGGGCCGGGGCAAGGTGGTGTTCCTCTACAACTTGCTCGACCTCAAGCGGACGATCTGGGAGGGTCCCGAACTGGAGACCGGCAAACACACTATCGTTTTCGATTTCAAGCCCGACGGCCCGGGCTTGGGCAAGGGCGGGACTGGCGTGCTGTCTGTGGACGGCAAGGAAGTTGCCAGGAAATCGATGGAGCATTCGATACCGATCACGCTTCCCGAAGATGAAACCTTCGACGTTGGCCAGGATACGCGCACTGGCGTGGCGCTCGTGGAGTATCGCTACGATCCTCCGTTCAAGTTCACCGGCAAGATCGACAAGCTGACTTTCAGGCTCGAGCCGGAGCAGACCGTAGGAACGAAACGATAGCGACCGTCCACCGCTGCCAAGTGTCGGCCATAAAACATGCGCTGATCATTTCTGCCATCAGCGAAGCTGCGACCGGGCTGGCGTTGCTCATTGCTCCGTCACTGGTCGGGCAACTGCTTCTCGGTGAGGAGTTTGCCGGCATTACCTGTGGCGCGCGTGGCCGGGATTGCCTTGATTGCCCTGGGGATCGCCTGCTGGCCTGGTCCATCGCTCGCCGACATGCTGACCTACAGTGCTTTGACTACTGTCTATTTGGCCTATCTCGGCTTCGTCGGCAGCTGCTGGTGTACTCTTATGGCCGGCGGTTGTCCTTCATGTGATCCTGACAGCTCTGTTGGCTCTGTCTGGCGGAGGAATGCGACGTGTTCCGTGAACGGACGCACCCGTCAATTCCGCCGTTACGCCTGCGACAAATCGGCACGACGGGCAAATCATTTCGATTTAATGGAATCGTGTCAAGCCATACGATGAACAATATTATGATTTACAGAAGTGAAGATCGGTGATCTAACCCACCCCCGTCCCGGCCCACATGAGGGACGTTTCGCGATCGTCACGATACGTTGGGCCGGGATGCGATGGCCGCCGTGGCGTCAGGTGCTTTTGCACCGGGCGAAAACGCCGCGGCGGACGGCGAAGTCGTGTGGTCCTGGCGCCGCGACCGTGGCGTCCATCCGCCCTGCCTGTGTGGGGTCGGCAACGGTGACAATAAAGGCCGCTCACCGGGGAGAGCACGTATAAGCCGTAACCCATTGCGCGGAGAAAGCCGGGATGTCCTGGCTGTACCTGTAGTTTAACCCGTGTGCCTCTTTCTACCGGACTCTTGCACACGGGACTGCGGGCGCAGTCGGCGCCCGGCTTTCCCTGCGCCCTCTTCAAGGAAGAGGGATAAAGAATTGGTTCAACCCGGGCGAAAACCTGCCGCGGGAACGCCTTCGACTGTTTGAAAACCGGATCGGCAAATTTATTGTCGTCCCGGGCAAGTGAGCGAAGCGAGCGCGACCCGGGACCCATAACCACAGGATGTTGTTTTGCGAAGGCTGGAGCTCCAGTTCGTTTCAGCAACTAAACCCTGTGGTTATGGGTCCCGGGCGTTCGCCGGGACGACGGCGGAGTGTGCTTCGCCGCCAGAGCCTACAGCGATGGCTGCTATTACCCTCGCATAACCCCATACGTCAGGCGCAGCTTGATCTTGGGCGGACCCTGCCGTTACTTGGCCTGACAAGCAAGATCGCGGCGCAAATACCGCCGCCCGGGAGAACACGCGCAGATGGGACCGCTGAAGGGCATCAAGGTCATCGACATGACCACCGTGCTGATGGGGCCTTACGCGACCCAGGCGCTCGGCGATTACGGCGCCGATGTCATCAAGGTGGAATCGCCCGACGGTGACGTGACGCGTCAGATCGGGCCGACCCGGCATCCCGGCATGGGCCCGGTGTTTCTCAACACCAACCGCAGCAAGCGCTCGATCTGTCTCGACCTGAAGAAACCCGCGGGCCGCGACGCCGTGCTTCGGCTGCTGAAGACCGCCGACGTGCTGGTCTACAATGTGCGGCCGCAGGCGATGGCGCGGCTGCAGCTCGGTTACGACGTGGTCTCGAAGATCAACCCGCGCCTGATCTACGCCGGCGTGTTCGGTTTCGGCCAGGACGGGCCCTATGCGGCAAAGCCCGCCTATGACGACCTGATCCAGGGCGCCACCGCGCTGCCGGCGCTGATGGCGCAGACGTCGGAAGACG
>Ga0187815_10000138_pt1 | contig 36619 bp, 41 predicted proteins | sample NC_S_5_FD_132962 | JGI IMG/M metagenome (GOLD analysis project Ga0187815, IMG submission 132962) | Wetland sediment microbial communities from Neuse River Estuary, North Carolina, USA - ASW-S_5 | ecosystem: Environmental > Aquatic > Freshwater > Wetlands > Sediment | place: USA: North Carolina... | reverse complement strand
CGTGCTCTTGTGTCCGCAAAATTTGCCAGAATGTGCGAACGGGCGGTTCTGACCAACCGCCCGTCGCTGGATCTGAGCCCGATCGTGCTCAAAGGCCCTGAGAGCCTGTCGGGGAGCGAGGGACAGATCCGGTGTCTTCCTCAACCCGAACAGTTGCACGGGCTTGCAGCCCGAACCGAGCAAGGAAGGGAGTGGATGATGGCACAAGATGAGGTCATTGTCGTCGGTATTGATGTGGCCAAGGACAAGGTGGATGGATGCATTCGCTCGTTGTCTCAACGGCAGACGTTTCCAAGCACCGCGGAAGGGCAGCGCGCATTGATCCGCTGGCTTCGCAAATACAAGGTCGGCAGGGCAGCCATGGAGGCTTCCGGCGGCTACGAGCGGAACTGGGCCAAGGCGCTGCGGGAGGCCCGCATCGAACTTTGTATCGTCGACCCGAAGCGGGTGCGCAGCTTCGCCCGATCGGCCGGGCGGCTCGCCAAGAACGATGCGATCGATGCGGAGATGATCGCCTGGTTCGCCGAGACCTTCACCGACGCGCCGGGCCAGGCCTACGATGCGGAACGCGAGGAGCTGGTACAGATCGTCAATGCGCGTCAGCGCCTGCTCGACCTGCAGACCAGCCTGCAGAACAGGGGCGAGCATTCCTCGCCCGACATCGTGCAGAAGATGCAGGCACGAATGTTGAAGCAGATCGCCCTCGAAGTCGCCAAGCTCGAGACTGCGATCACGGCCTTGGTCAAGGCGACGGCGCATTTTGCCGAACTCGCCGAGATCATCGAGAGCGTGCCGGGGATTGGCAAGACGACGTCCGCCGGGCTGATCGCGGCGATGCCGGAACTAGGCCGGGTCAGCGACAACATCGCCGCTGCCTTGTTGGGGGTGGCACCTTACGATGACGATAGCGGCCAACGGCGGGGCAACCGCCACATCAAGGGCGGCCGCCGCAAGGTCCGCAATCTCTTCTACATGGCCTGTCTCGGGGCCGCGACACGGCATAACCCCGCGCTCAAGGCGTTCTATGACCGCCTGATCGCCAGGGGAAAGCAGCCGAAGGTTGCGCTCACCGCCTGCATGCGCAAGCTCATCGTCATCCTCAACACCATGATCGCACGGCGCCAAAAATGGGACGCCGCCCGTCACAAAGGGAGCGATCCCGCTCGGCTTCCGCCGAGCGCATGCCCAGCCTGAAGACCGGTGAGCGGACGGGGTCAAGGCCGTTAGCCGCCGGAGGCGGTGGCGCGGAGCGCCAGCCTTGAGCCCGGCCGATCACAGGTCTACCAAAACACAGTTGCTCCCCGGTGAGCGGCGGTTCTTGTCACCGTTGCCGTCCCCGCACAGGCAGGGCGGATAGACGCCACGGTCGCGGCGCCAGGACCACACGACTTCGCCGTCCGCTGCGCGCGTTTCGCCCGGCGAGATGAGCCCGCCTGACGCCGCAGCGTCCATCGCAACCCGCACCACGTTCCGTGACGATCGCGCGAACGCCCCTCATGGTGGCGCGGGCTGGGCGGGGTTAGACCATGGATCTACATTTCTGTAAAGCAGAATATTTTTTCGAAAGAGGGATTGACACGATTCCGCAAAATCGAAGTGATTTGCCCGTCGCGTCATCCTGCCGCACGTCGACTCGGTGCGAAGCGCCGAGCAACCAGCCAGGGATAGCCCAGCCAAAGCCCGAGCAGCAGGGCGAGAGAGGCGAACCCCGATGCCATGGCAATGCTCTCGCTGTCGATGGCCTTGAAGAACACGACAGAAACATCGCTGGCGATGCCGACGGCGAGGGGGATGGTGCCTGCCACAATGAGCCGGGAGCCGATCTCGAAGAACTTCGGGTCGTCCTCGCCTTGAAAGCCGATGCGGTGGAGGGCGGCCGGCGTCATCAGGAGCAGGACCGACAGCGCGATCGCAGCCAGGGCAACGCAGTGGACATACTTGAAGACGGGCGGCAGTTCGTTGAACGCCTTCGTGAGCACCGCGATCAACTGAAAGCCCAGCAACGCCTGCGCGCCGGGAATGATCACGCGGGACTCCGTCAACATCTGCTCGATCTTTGATTTCAGGGGAGTGCCAGCGCCGGTTTGCTCCTGTGCCATGGATTTCTTCCGTCCCTGTCTGAAGGCGAGACCAAGACCGTAGAGCAGTCCAAGCGCGATCGCCGTAAATGACACGCCCGCGGCAATGCCGATGCTTCGGCTGAACAACTGCTCGAATATCACGAAGGCCGCTGCGCCAAGCCCGAGCGTGAAGGGCAGCAGGCTCGCGCCGGTGAGCACACCCGCCATCCGAATGGCGTCCGGCCTGCTTTGCCCGGCGAAGACGATCTGGTGGAACATGCATGGGGCGATCATCAGGCCGACGCTCACCAGCAACATGACCAATCCGGCGCAGTGAACGTAACGGCTCGTTGCGGGGATACCTGAAAAGAGCTCCTGAAACACCGCATCAAATTGAAAGCCGAACAGGATCTGCGCGCCCAGGATAAGCAGGCGCGATTCATCGAGCGCCGTCTTGAGCTTGTCTTCGATGGCCATGGCCACATCAGCCTGCTGCCGCGATCCTCGGGAGAGCCCCTTGCCGATGGCGGCTCTCCCGCTTGGACAGCCTATTTGCGTTCGCCGATCGTCGCGGCGGGCCTGGCCTTCTCGAGATCCTGCGCCATCTGCAGATGGTGTTGCAGCGTGGGCAGGGTCTTGCCGGCCCAGTCCTTCAGGTCGGCATTGTCACCGCCCTTCGCGTAGCGCTCGAACAGATTGACAGCGTCCTTGTGCCCGCTGACCTGCATCGAGTTGAATTCGGAACCGAAGTTCCTGTCGTTTGCAGCCTTGAGCTTGTCGAGCTTGCTCTGGTGCGAGCGGTCGAGCGCCGTGGGCAGTTCGGCCTTCACCTTTCCGCCGGAGACCAGTGCTTTCAGCTCGGTGCTGGTCTTGGTGTGATCGGTCACCATTTGCGAGGCAAAGCTTTTCTCGGCCGCATTTCCCTTCTGCTGCGCGAGTTTGCTCGACTCGATCTCGAACATGTCCGATATCGCGACGTCCTTGACGAAGTCGGACGTCGACGGGCTGATACCGAGCATGGAATTGACGCCCGTCTTTTCGCCGACCGATTGCGCCAGCGCGGGCGCGGCGATCACAAGGCAGGCGGTTGCAATCATCGTACGTCTCATGTGTTTCTCCATCAGCTTGCAACCTTGCGGTTGACTCCCTTGCGGAGCGCGACCGTGTTGAGCTTGGTATTCGCCGCCTTCTCCTCGTTGAGATTGAGGAAGCCATGCAAGCCGTGCAGCAGCAGATCATTCATGCTCCGCATGTCCTTTGAAAAAAATCCCATCTCAGTCGCCAATCGGGTTTCGCCGGGTGTCCTGACCGCGTTAATCGCGCGCCGAGCGCGAGGTTCCCGGCAGGCTCTTGGCGGTCCTTGACACCGGATTGGAACAAACCGCAGCCGCATTCTGGATCGGCGGCGTGGAAGCGTTGCCTGCGTGCCGTTCAAATCGAGGCGATCAGTCGCACGCAATGGAGCCGGGGCGCTCCGAAACGGATATGATGGCAAGCCAATTGCACCGGATTGAGGGTGTCGCGGGCCGTTGGCGTCGGCTTGCCAGTATCTCGAGCGGCAGGAACATGCCGCGCACCCCCGCGTTGATGGTCCCGAAATCCGCTTTGTCATTGAGCATGAGACATCGGCGCAGCGTTTGGCAGGCCGCTTGGCCGGTTCGTATGGAGGAGAAGACCAAATGCCAGCGTTGATGGCATTGCTGGTGGTTCTTGCGCTAAGTCTTCACGCCTCGGCTCGCGATCTCGACGGCCGTTATGCCAACTCACCTCTGAAGCAATGGTTCGATAGCCTCTCCAGCAAGAAGGGTTTGTGCTGTTCGGACGCAGATGGCACGGCGCTGTCCGACGTGGATTGGGAATCGAAAGACGGCCACTATCGCGTGTGGCTTGACGGCGCTTGGCACGACGTGCCGGATGATGCCGTCATCACGGTGCCCAACCGTGCGGGGAGGACGATGGTATGGCCAATGCGCGGCGCACTTGGCCTGACCATTCGCTGTTTCATGCCGGGACCGATGACCTGAAAAAGCATCGGCCTCAACCCAGGATCCCGCCGAGCGTCAGGGCGTCGGCGGGAGCCGCACTCTTCTGATCATTATCGAAATAGACATAGACATCGCAGCCTTGCCGCTTCCATGAGCGGATGCGCCGCGCCCACTGCATGAGCGTCGTGCGGCTGTAGTGCCCGCGGTAGCGTCCGCCGGGACCGTGTCCCCGCACATAGACGAAATCAGCGGTCCCCTTCCATGGCGCGGGGGCATCGTGATGGTCCGAGATGCACAGGGAAGCATTCCGATCGGCAAGCATCCGCAGGATCTGCGGCGAGTACCAGCTCGGATGCCGAAATTCGAAGCTGTAACGGCGCTTCTCGGGAAGCAGCTTGAAAAAGGATGCCAGCCGCTCCGGGCTGGCCTGGAAGTTCGGCGGCAGCTGAAACAGAACCGGACCAGCCTTGCTGCCGAGGAGAGACAGGCGCTCGTTCAGCAGCGCCAGGCTATTGACCGAGTTCTCCGACAACCGCTTCCAATGCGTGATGAAGCGCGAGGCCTTCCAGGCGAACACGAAATCCCGTCCGGTCTGCTGCTTCCAGTCGCGCACGGCGGTTTGCGAGGGCGTGCGGTAGAACACGCCGTTCAGCTCGGTGGTGGGAAACCGGCCGGCGTAGTACCGCAGCTGCTCCTTGAGCGGCAGGTCCTTCGGGAAGAACGGCCCGCGCCATGAATCGTAGTGCCACCCGGATGTGCCGATCAGGACGCGCCCAGCCACGATCAAGATCTCCCGTTTGCGGTGAACCCAGTTTACAAAACAGTGAGGCGGCTGGCGGTTCCCGGCGGCGCGCATGTCAAGTGGTCGTACCGCATAAATCCGGCGAAAGAAGCCTCGAGGTTCTCAGGCGTAGCGCGCTGCTCGAACTGTCACGTCGCGGATTTGAAGACGTCTCGCCCAGATCCCAAGCCGCTTGGGGGGTGCCGCCGGTGCGAAGCATCACGCGACCCAACAACTTCCAGGGCATTTAGCTGCAGTCCGCACGTACGCTTGAATTTCATTGAGGAACGGAGCAGGGCATGCCGGCGTTTCCTTACATGATCGAAACGCCGCACCAGATTCTGGAAAGCTCGTTCAAGATTGCCTGGGATTACCTGCAAGGCACGGGTGAACTCGGCGAGACAGACGCCGCAACCCGCTTCCTGCTGGACAACATCGTGACCTCGATGAAGCGGGGCGAGCGCCGCAAGCTGCTGCTGTCCAACCGCGCCATCGACGCTTACAAGCACTGGCAAGCCACGCAGGTCTTCGCATTGGTCTCATGAGAAGCAGCAAGCCATGACCCCAGTCGTTGATGCGGTGCATCTCTGCGTGGACATGCAGCGCATTTTTGCGCGGGGTGGTCTCTGGGAAACGCCGTGGATGGAGCGGGTGCTGCCGACGATCGTCGATCTCGTGGCGCGTTGTCCCGAGCGAACGGTTTTCACGCGCTTCATCACGCCGCAGTCTCCCGAGCAAGCGCCGGGACAATGGCAGAGCTATTTCCGGCGCTGGAAGGCTGCGACCCGACAGGCGATCGGTGTATCGCAGCTCGAGCTCGTTCCGGAGCTCGCGCGATTTGCGCCGCCGGCGACGGTGGTCGACAAGCCTGCCTATTCGGCCTTCTTCCGTTCGCCGCTCACGGATTGGTTGATGAAGAAGGAGGTGCGGACCGTGATCATCTCGGGCGCGGAGACGGACGTGTGCGTGCTCTCGACAGTGCTCGATGCCGTCGATACCGGCTTTCGCGTCCTGCTCGTGGAAGATGCGCTGTGCAGCTCATCGGATGCGGGACACGACGCGCTGATGACGATGTACCGCTTGAGGTTCAGCGAACAGATCGATCTTGTCACCACTGAACGCCTGATCGAAATCTGGCGCCCGGATCGTGAGGGGTAGGAACCAGTTTCGTAATCCAACGTTGTTCGGCCAGCAAACCCCAGGGAGAACACTGATGGCCGAAAAGGATCTCAACGAACTATTCCTCGAAACGCTCAAGGACATCTACTACGCCGAGAAGCACATCCTGAAAGCCTTGCCCAAGATGGCGAAGGCCGCCAATTCCGATCAGCTTCGCGCCGCCTTTGACAAGCATTACGACGAGACCGAAGGGCAGGTGGAGCGGCTCGAACAGATTTTCGAGATGCTGGGCAAGGCGGCGCGCGGCAAGAAGTGCGCGGCCATCGAAGGGATCATCGATGAAGGCAAAGAGATCATGGACGAATTTGCCGACACGCCCGCGCTGGACGCCGGGCTGCTGGCGGCAGCACAAGCGGTCGAGCACTACGAAATCTCCCGTTACGGAACCTTAAAGGCATGGGCCGGCAAGCTCAACATGCCGCAGGCGGTCAAGCTGCTGGATGCGACGCTGGCCGAGGAGAAGAAGACCGACGAAACCCTGACCAAGCTTGCGGAAAGGGCGGTCAATTACGAGGCCGCAGCCTAGGAACGCTGCCGAGGCCGGGACATTTGCCCTGCGTCACCCCTCAGGTGATTTCCTCCTGATGACTGCCCCTCGGCCTCTACCGGCCGGGGGCATTTTTGCACCGTAACCCGTCAGAGGCCGGAGCAGACGCTCGGTCAAGGCCCCAAGCACCGCGCCGGCGACGACGTCGCTGGCCCAATGCGCGAGCAGCACGATTCGGGTCAGCGCAACGCCTGCACCGAGCGTCCATACCACGTTGCGTCCAGCCGCCGGCAGCACGGTGGCGGCCGACGCGAGCGCGCCAACATGCATGGCATGGCCGGATGGGAAAGCGTCGCGGGGCTTGCCCGAGATGGGCACCCCATGAAGATGGCCTCGTACCGTCAACCGGTCAGGCCGTTGTTGATCGAACACCGATTTCAGCAGATGCGGGATCAGGCTCACCCCCAGCGTGGTGAGCAGGAGATGGTTGCTGTTCGTGCGCTGGCGCGGCGAGCCTCGGCGGCAGCAGAGCCACCACCCCGCCGCGATCGCCAGCAGCACATGCTCGTCGGCACCCCAGGTGAGGAGGGAAGCTGCCCGCTCGGTGCGCGGATTGGTGCGGTTCGAGACGGCATTCGCGATCTCGATGTCCGCCCGCGTTGGCGGTATCTCGTAGGGCACGACCGTCGACCTCCAGCAAGCAAACGAGCGCTTTCCCGTCAGGAAATCTCGCGCGGGAGTTTCCCGTCGGGACGCGGCTCAAACTTATCGCCGACCCTCGCGACGTGATAGCCCTTCGGGAGAACCTGACCGCCGGCCTCATCGGCCACGGGAACGTCAGTCACCAGCCCTTCAATCAAGGCGCCTTCCCAGACCTCTTTCTCGGTCGGGAAGGGGCTGCCGATCTGCTTGTTGCCTTCGAAGAGCGCGTACATGGTTGCCTCCTTGCGTGGACTTTTTAAGAAGGCGCATTCGCGGGGACGGGGTCGGCGGTGCCGTCGCCTAGCGCCGATTCGTGGTCCTGGCTCGCCGATTGTACGGTGACTGGTTCACCGGCCGCAGCGAAATGCCCTGGCGATGCGCCTTGCTGCGGATTGCCGCGACGGGACGCTGAAGCTTGATGCTCATCACACCGGCTGGCGTGTTTCCCTTCGCAAGCTGCCTGAGCTTGCTCACGTCGGTCGTCGACCACGGCTGACGGGAACGGCGCTTGTATGAAGGATTGGCCTTGCGCGGTCCCTTCTTGCCGATGGGCGATCCGCGACGTCTCCATGCTGCTTTCGCCATTCGTTGTTCTCCTTCCGGAGTTGAACGGGGTACGTGCAAATCGGTTCCGGTCCGAGGAAACGGCACGCAGGAACTTTGCTTCGGCGCTCGCATTCAACCTCCTGCCGCGCGTGTCTTGAGGAATTGAAGCAGAGCCGACGTTCGTAAGGGGATGCCACCCGTCGAGCTGTCCCGCGACGAGTTTGAAAGGCGCTACCGCCGGCGCTTCATAGACCCGGCCTTCCAGCCTCTAAGAAGAGAACTCGACGCGATCATTGCAGCGGCGTGGGACGCCGCCGGATGAGCCGTAGACCTGCCCATTGGCGTAGCTTGCATCGCTCGCCACTGTTCGCTGTTTGGTGCCCGTCCTATCTGCGCTCGCCATGCGAGGGCGCAGCCCACGCCAGCGACCCCGTCACCGATCTCGTGCTGAGCCGGATTCGATCGCCGCGGTCCTCGAGGTTGATGATGTGAAGGTACAGCCAGAGCAGTATTGCGACGCCCAGGATCACGATCGCAAGAAAGAAGCGTCCCATCATTCGATCCTGACCACCGCTCGCCTCGACATGGGCCATCCTGCGAGCTGGCTTGATGAAGCGTACATCGCGACGCCAAAGCAACCAATGTAACCAGTTGGTGTTCCCGAGGGTCGACGCGCACGCGTTACATAGTAAGCACGGTGACGTCATCCGCAACGCCGGCGGATTCGGCGCGCCGCTCGCCGGGAACCGGAACATAGAATGGCGGACCGCGTTGCCAGCCCATGGAGGAGCGTTATGCTAAGAGAGCAACAGCTCGCCATTCTCCGCGACATCGCCCAATCGATCGCGTTCGCGGACGATATGCAGGGCGAGGTCGACAGGCTGATCAAGGAGGGTTATGTCGCGAAAGACGGCGACCTCTATGAATTGACGCCGAAGGCGCAAAAGCTGCTTTCGGATCGCGGCGTGGGCTTGAACGAAGCGTAGGCCCGTTGCGCCGTTGAAAGGAGACCGCCATGGAGATCGTATTTTTCGTCGGAGCCTTCATACTTCTCACCGCGTTGATCTACGGCGTTCTCAGTTATCGCTACCGCAACAGGTCTGCGACAGAGGCCGGCGGCGAGATCGCGCGGGAGCGGTACAGGAACAACGAGACCTGAGGCGGATCGCATTTGCAGCGTGTGGACGGCTGAACAGGCGCTTGTTTGGGGAAGAAAATCCTCATGAGGCACGGAGCAAGCGCATGGCCTCAATCGAAGAAATCGCAAAGCCCCTCGCCAGGGCGATCAACATCTATAGTCGCGTGTCCCGACACCCGCTCGACGCCGAGCTGCGCCGCGAACTGGCGCGTCACATCAAGAAACTCGCCGACCAGGGCATCGAAGACTCCAACAGGCTGACGGTGCATGGCCTGAGTTATCTGAGATCGCGCGAGCAAGGGCGCCGCAAGGTTTCGCGGCGGCAGAAGCCGCCTTCCTAAGGTAAGAGCGCGGCAGCCTGCTCGATGTGCCGCGCTGTTGGACTTCTTCGTTTTGAACCCGGATTTGAGTGCGGCCGATTGACTTCAGCGGAACGTTGCTCCGGTTCGTCGGTTGGACCTGCTCATCCCAACCGGAGAATTGCAATGGATTGGAACCGCGTCGAAGGAAACTGGAAGACGGTCAAAGGCAAGGTCAAGGAGCAGTGGGGCAAGCTGACCGATGACGATCTCGATGTCATCGCTGGCAAGCAGGACCAGCTCGAGGGCCGGCTGCAGCAGCGCTATGGCTACGCCAAGGATCAGGCGAAGAGAGAAGTGAACGACTGGTTCGACCGGCAGAAATGGTCGTAACAGAAAAGCCCCGGTCCGCCGGGGCTTTTCGTTTTGCGCGCGGCTGATCCGTCGGCGGGGGCGCGGCAACGATCGGACAAAATACCCTCGCTTCGTCGCATGGCGGGGCCGTTGCCGGAAATGCGGAGATCGTCGTGCTGCTGACGCATCCCGGGCTTCACCGCGTCAGGCGCGTTCGCTTCATGCTGGACGCCATCGCCGATCATGTGGCCGCCAGCATGCGCTGATCGAGGGGGCGCCATCCTCGTCCGGTTCCAGATAGCGGCAAATCGCCCCCTATTAATATTACCACTTAACCGAACATTAAGGATAAGTTTGCGGCTGCGGAGGCCGCGGCCTAGCGTGCGGCAAGCATTGTAGAGTCAACGAGTTGGTGCGTGTCATGACGCTCAAAATGGTTGGAGTTATCGCCTCCCTTGGCGCAGCGGTGCTCGCGCTTTCGGCGGGCGACGCATTCGCAAGAGACGGCAAGGGCGGTGTAGCTGCGGCGCCCTTCGTGCGGCCCGGCGTGCCGATCGGCCAGAAACCCTTCCTGCATCATCGCCGCGGCTTTGGCGGCGGCTTCTGGCCGGCAGGCGGCTTCTATTATGGCGACGCTCCCTATAGCGAGCCGCTGATGGGTAGCTCCCTGCCGATGTCGACCGACATCACCTACACGTACAAGCAGGACGTGCCGTGGGACTGGGCGCACCGCTATCCGCCGAACGTCGCGCCGTCCGAGCGGCCTTACGTGCCGGCCTGCTCGAACGAGCCGGTGACCGTTCCCGGACGCAGTGGCGAACAGACCGTCAACGTCATGCGATGCTATTGATCGCTGAAGGCTAGATTAGCTCAGCGGGTCCGCCCGAACGGGCGGCCCGATGACAGGTCCAGGCGCATCGCGCCGCCCCTTGCGTTGGCGGATTACGCTCGCGCCAATCCGCGCTGCGCTTGCGTCCGCGCCTTGCGTGCCCGAATTGCCGCGGCTCTCGCTTCGTTGAAATAGGAACTAACCCGTTGCGCCAGGCTTGGTCAGGCTGACACGACGGGAGCTTGATCTTGATCATCCGGGCAGGGTACGACATCGCCTTTCATTGCCGGCACGCGACGCCAATGGTTTTGATGCTGAGTGTGCATCCGTCGCGACACTCCGATCTTCTCAGCGACCATCGCATCCGCATATCCGATGACATCGCCTCGCGCGACTATGTCGATTCGTTCGGCAACATCTGTACGCGCCTCGTCGCGCCGTCCGGCCTCCTGGAGATCCGCAACGAGTTTCTGATCCTGGACAGCGGGCTTCCCGACGAGGTGGCCCCCGGCGCGCGCCAGCTTGCCGTCGAACGGCTACCCGACGAGACGCTGCTCTACCTGATGGGCAGCCGCTACTGCGAGACGCAAAAACTCTCCGATCTCGCCTGGTCGCTGTTCGGCGGCATCGACGGCGGCTGGCGGCGCGTGCAGGCGATCTGCGATTACGTGCATCGTCACCTCGAGTTCGGCTATCACCACGCGCGCTGTGATCGCACCGCGTCCGAGGCGCACGCGGAGCGCTGCGGCGTCTGCCGCGACTTCGCGCATCTGGCGTTGACCCTGTGCCGCTGCATGAATATCCCGGCGCGCTATTGCGCCGGTTATCTCGGCGACATCGGCGCTGTGCCGCGCGATCCGGTGCCGATGGATTTTTCCGCGTGGCTCGAGGCCTATCTCGACGGCCGATGGGTCACCTTCGATGCCCGCCACAACCACCCGCGCATCGGCCGCATCGTGATCGCGCGCGGGCGGGATGCCGCCGACGTTGCGATTTCCACCAGCTTTGGCATCGCGCAACTTGCGCGGTTCAACGTGGTGACCGAGGAGGTGGCGGAGGTTGCATTGCCGGCAGCCGACATGGCGGCGGCATAGGACGAGAACCTTGGATCGTAGGAGCTACGAATCCGAGGCTTCGCCGCAGGCGGCGGACTCGCTGATCAGCCGCGAAATCGCGCTCACCAGCTGGTCCGGACCAAAGGGTTTGGTCAGCAGCACGCTGTTCTGCACGCCCCACATCGGCCATTCCTGCGGTGCGGCGCCGGTGATGTAGACGACGGGAAATGCCGGATCGACCTCGCGCGCCGCGCGGGCGACGTGCCAGCCGTCAAGGCGTCCCAAGAGCTTGATGTCGGTGATCAACGCCGAGTAGTTCGACCGGAACGCCCTGAGCAGCGTGACGGCTTCCTCTCCGGAGCCGGCGATCGCCGGCTCGAAGCCACCGTCGCGCAACGCGTCTCCCAGGAAGAACTGAATGTCTGGGTCATCCTCGATAACCAGGACCACAGGCAATTTATGGTTCAAACGAAATCCCCTGATGCGCGGCTGCCGGAAATGTCGGGGTGAACGCATGGCGGCGCAAGACCGTTCCATACTGTACACAGGATTTGGTTCCCGCGATATCCCCCGCAATTCACGGGGGAATCGCAGGAACTTGCTCGTCCGCCTTGCGGCGACAAATGAAAACGGGGGCCGCAAGGCCCCCGTCTTTGTTCGATATCGTTCGCCGGTCTATCCCAGCCGTCCCGCGGCATGGGCGAGCAGGGTGTAGACCAGGCCCGTCTCCGAGGTGAGGTGGGCGCGCAGCGCCTGCGGGCCGCGCTCGTCGCGGGCGACCTCGTCGAGCAGGCGCTCGAACTCGGCAACGTAGCGGTCGACCGTCTGCTTGAAGCCGCGGTCGGCGCGGTACTTGCGCGCGACCTCGTCGAACGCCTTCTGGCCGGCCGGCGTGTACAGGCGCTTGGAGAACGCCTTGCTCTCGCCGCGCTGGTAGCGGTCCCACATCTCGGCGGCGAGGTTGCGGTCCATCAGCCGGCTGATGTCGAGCGACAGCGACTCCAGCGGGTTGGCCGGGCCTTGCGCGCGGCCGCGCTGCGGCTGCGGCTGGCCGTTGCCGTCGGTGCGGCTGAGCAGATCCGAGAGCCAGCCGTCACGACCGTCGCTGTTGGCGGCAGGCGAGACGGGAGGAGCTTCGGTGCGGCGCGCGGTGGGCATGCCGAGATCGGGCGGGGGCAGGGTGGAGGCGCTGCCGCGTCCGCCGCCACTGGCGGCGACCGCGACCATCGCAGGCTCTTCCTGGCGCACGCTGGCACGGCCCTGCGCCACCACGTCGAGGCCGCGGCCGTGATGGGCCACGATGCGGTTGAGCTCGGCGAGCGCCTCGATCTGGTCGACGATCACCTTGCGCATCTGCGCCGTGCTCTCGGCAGCCTCCTGCGGCATTTCGAGAACGCCGCGGCGCAGCTCGTTGCGGGTCGCCTCGAGCTCGCCGTGCATCTCGGCGGCCATCTGCTTCATCGCGGCCACCATCGCCGAGAACTTCTCGGTCGACTCCTTGAACATGTGGTCGGTCTCGTGCGCGCTCTGCTGATAGAGCTCGTTCATCGCATCGAGCGTCTGCTGGCGCTCGTTCTCGGCGGCGGCACGCACCGCCTCGAACTGCCGGCTGATCGCGGCCGATCCGGCGCCGGCGGTCTCCGCCACCACGCGGGCGATGTCGCGGGCGCGCTCTTCCGCAGCCGCCAGCGATTCATCGAGCAGGCTCGTGAAGCGCGACAGCCGCTGGTCGAGGTCGGCGGTGCGCAGGTCGATAGTGGTGACCAGCGATTCCAGCGTCGACTTGCGCTCGGCGACCGAGTTGGAAGTCGAGCGGTTGGCCTGCTCGACCACGGCGGCGGCTTCCACGAGGGCCTTGCCGTGGCTGTCGAACTGGCTCGACAGCGAATTGAGGTCGGTCAGCGCCTTGGCGGTTTTGTCGTTGAACACCGAGAGCTGGTCCTCCAGCGTCTGCGTCGCCACGCCGTTGCGGCTGGTGACGTCGTTCATCGCGGAGACGAAGTCGGCGACGCGCGTGACCAGCGCGCGCTCCAGCGAGTTGAGGTTGTCCTGGGCGCCGGTGAGCACTTCCTGCAGCAGGATGTTGCCTTCACGCAGGCGCTCGAACAGCGCCACCGTGTCGGTACGCAGCATCTTGCTGGTTTCCTGCATCTCGGTGACCGCCGCGATCGAAACCTGGCGCGACTGGTCGATTGCCGAACGCGAGGACTGTTCCAGCTCCTTCAGCGACTTGCCGACTGCGCCGGTAGCAAGCTCGCCGGCTGCCGTGATCGAACGCGACACGTCCGAGCCGTGCGCACTCATCGACTGGGCGAATGCCTGGCCCCGGGTCTCGATCGCCTTGAGCGAGTCCGAGGTGATGCGGTCGATCTCCGTCGAGAGCTGGCCGGTCTTGGCGGTGAGCGCCTCGACGAGCGCGCCGCGGCGGCTGTCGATCATCTGCGACAGGCGGTCGGTGGTTTGCGTCACGTAAGTGACGATCTCGTCGGTCTTGCCGGTCATGGTCGAGCCGAAGCCGGAGGAGGCGGCGAGCACCGAACGCTCGACGTCGGCGGCGGTCGACTTGATCTTGGCGGCGACCTCGTTCGAGGCGGCGACCAGCGCGTTCTGCGCGTTGCTGGCGGTGGTCTGGATCGTACCCTGCGCGGCGCTGGCCGCGCTCTGGATGGTATCGGTGGAGTTGGCGGCGACGGCGGCCAGCGACCGTTCTATCTCGCTGGAGATCGACCTGATGTTGCCGGCATGCTCGGCCGAGCTCGACGCGAACAGGCTCTGCGCCTCGCGCGCGTTGCCGAGGATGGCGGCCGCGGTGTCGGCGCCGACGGCGGTCAGTGTGCGCTCGATGTCGGCGGCCAGTGACTTGACGTGCTGTGCCGCTTCCGTGGACGCGGCAACCAGGGTGCTCTGTGCGTCGCGGGCACCGATAGTAACCGATTCCGCGGTCGCGGCGCCGGCCATCGTCAGCGTGCGCTGGATGTCGGCGGCAAGCGTCCTGGCCTGCTCGGCCGCGGCGTTGGATGCCGTGATCAGGGCGTTCTGGGCCTCGCGTGCGCCGGCCGTGACCGCTTCAGCGGTGGCCGTGCCGGCCATCGACAACGAGCGCTCCACATCGGCGGCAAGCGTCCTGGCCTGCTCGGCCGCGGCATTGGATGCCGTGATCAGGGTGTTCTGGGCCTCGCGTGCGCCGGCCGTAACCGCTTCAGCGGTGGCCGTGCCGGCCATCGACAACGAGCGCTCCACATCGGCGGAGAGCGACTTGACCTGCTCGACCGCGGCGGTGGACGCCGAGACCAGCGTGTTCTGGGCTTCGCGCGCACCAGCGGTCATGGCTTCGGCGGTCGTGGTGCCGGCGATCGACAGCGTGCGCTGCACGTCGGCGGAAAGTGCCATCACCTGGTTGGCGGCGTCGGTCGAGGCGTTGACCAGCGTGCTCTGCGCCTCGCGGGCGCCCGACAGCACGGAAGCAGCCGTAGCGCTGCCGGCAGCCAGGAGCGTGCGCTCGACGTCGGCGGCGAGCGACTTGACCTGACCGGCGGCTTCCGAGGAAGCCGAGACCAGCGAAGTCTGCGCCTCGCGGGCGGAGGTGAGGATGGAGCTCGCGGCAGCGGTACCCACCGCAGCGAGCGAGGCTTCGACTTCCGAGGAGGTCAGCTTGAGCTGGGCGCCGACGTCGGAGGAGACGGTGAGCAGCGCCTGCTGCGCGGCGCGGGCGCCGGTCTGGATCGTCTCCGAGGTGTTGACCACGAGGTTGGTGAGCGAGCGCTCGGCGTCCTCGACATGTGACTTGATGCCGGTGGACAGCATTTCGGCGCGCGACATCAGTTCCTCGCTGGCCTGGCGGCCCGAGCTCTCGATGCGGCCGGCGACCGCCTCGACGCGCGAGCCGAGCAGGTCCTCGAACTGCGCGACGCGGGTGTCGATGTCGGATGCGATGAGGCCGACGCGGCTCTCGAAGCCCTGCTGCATGTCCTGGAAGCGCGCCGAGATGGTATCGGCGAGATGCGCGCTGCGCCCGTTGATGGTGTCGGTAACAGCCGTGATGCGCTCGTCGATCGCCTGCACCGCCTGTGTGGTGCCGTCGGTGAGGGAGGAGGTGAGATGGCTCAGCCGCGAGTCGATCGAATGGATCGTCTGCGCCGCGCCGTCCGTCAGCGTGGTGGAGAGCGAGGCAAGGCGCGAGTCGATGGTCTCGGTGACGGATTTCGCGCGGGTGTCGAAATTCACCTCGAGCGACTTCAGACGATTGTCGATCGTCTCGTCGAACCATTTGATCTTGCCGTCGAGCGAAGTGTCGAGCGTGGCAACGCGGGTGCCCAGCGTCGTCTCGAACTGCAGCAGGCGCTGGTCGAGCGTGGCAGTGATCTCGCCGCCGTTGGAGGTGAGGCGGGTGTCGAAATTGTCGACGTAGTTCTTCAGGCTGTCGGAGATCTCCGCCGTGCGCTGGCCCAGCCGCTCGACGATGTCGCCGCCGAACGTCCTTACCGTGCGGTCGAATTCGGAAATGTGGCGGGTGATCAGCGCGCCAAGCGTGCCGCTGTCGCGGGCGAATTTCTCCGCGAGCTCCGAGCCCTGGTTCTTCACGAGCTCGTCGAACGCGCTCATCTGCAGCGACAGCGTGTCGTGCGTGGTCTCGGTCTGGCTCACCACCTTGGCGACCAGCGTGTTGACGGTGACGTCGAGCGCCTCGCTCGCCTTGTCGCCGGAGGTGAGGATGCGGGTGGCGAGCTTGTTGCCGGCCTCGTCGATCTTGTTGACGAGATCGCCCGAGCGCAGCTCGAGCTCGAGCAGCAGCGAGTCCGAGGAATTCTTCAGGGAGTCGTGGACCTGCTCGGTGCGGTCGGAGATGCCGTCGACGATGGTGGCCGAGCGGGTCTCGAATTCCGCGGTGATGCGATCGATGCGCTCGTTCAGCATTTCGTGGACGCGGTCGGCAAGATCGACGAACTCGTCATGCACGTGGCCGGTCTTGAAGTTGAGGCTGGTGGTCAGCCGCTCGGAGGCGTCGAGCACGGCGCGTGTGGTCTCGGCACTGGCTTCCTCGAGGCGGTCGAGCAGGTCGCCGCCGCGCTCGCCGAGCGCCAGGATCATGTTGTCGCCGGCATGGCTGAGCGCGCCGGTGATATGGGCGCCGCGCTCTTCCAGCGCGCCGGTGATGCTCTTGGCGACCTCGTCGACGCGCGAGGCGATGGCATCGGAAATCAGCGCGATGTCGTGGCGCAGGTCGATCTGCACGCCGGAAATGGCGCTGCGCACCTGTTCGGCCTGGCCGACCAGGTTGTCGCGCTGATGCGCGATGTCCTGCAACAGCGCGCGGATGCGCACTTCGTTGTCGGAATAGGCGCGCTCGAGGGCTGCGACTTCGTTGGCGACGAGCGTTTCCAGCTCGCCCGCGCGCGCAATCGCGCGCTCGATGCCGTCGCCCATGGCGGCGACTTCGCGGCGGATCGCCTGTCCCACGGTGACCATGGAATCGCTTGCGGCGCCTTCCGGCTCGGAGAAGCGGATCGCGACCTGCGCCATCGCCTGCGCGATCATGCTCATCTCCTGGCCGCGCCAGGCGAGGCTGGCGAGCAGATAGATCAGCAGCACGGGCGCGAAGAACAGGGCGGCAAGGCCGCCGAGCACGAGAACGCCGCCGCTCTGGCCGATCGCGGCCTGCAGCGAAGAGAGGAAGCTGACGGTGAGGAGCGCGCAGCCGACCAGCCAGATGCCGGAGAAAATCGACGCAAGGGTGTAGACGCTGCGGGCAGGGCGGCCCTTCTGCAGCGACTGCAGGAGTTGGCCGATGGTCTCGCGATCGTCATTGGCGGCGCGGCGCGGCGTGCGCGGCTCCTCGATCGGATCGAAGATCTGGCGCTCGGCGGCGTTGCTGCGCGGCTCGAAGGCGGGCTCGTAAGACGGCGCGGTGGCAGTCATCACCGGCGGAGGCGGGGGCGGAATATCGACGGGTGGAGCGCTGCGGCTCGTGTCCGGATTGGGCTCGCTGATGTTGAGGGCCTCCTGAATGGCAGAAAGCGCGACTTCGGTTGGGTCTTTCGCTTTTTTCGTGTTCGCCATAGTCAGCCTGCCCTCTTACAAAACGCATCCGGTGCGCCTGCAATCGTCCCCGCGCAGGCTGCAACCGGAAAAACATGCCCGTTGAGCGGAGCAAAGCCGCGCCAAACTGCGCGCACTTTTCCGCCTCATCCGCCAAACATCCTATTGGTTGAGCGATGCGAATGAAATGGCCGCGATTAAGACAATCTTAATCATCGTTAACAGGTTTGGCGCGTAAGATATTAATAGTCCTCAGAATTCTTGCGGGAACTCGTCGAATGAGGCGGCTGGCCGGCCAAAACAAGGCGGATTTGCGTCAAGTCGGTCAAACGTTCCGTTAACCAATTTCATGGTTGGCTGAGGACTGTGCCCGCCACCCCGCCCAAGCTGCGGCGAGAAGTAGGTCAAGCCATGCCGCTTCACCTAGAACGGATCAACTGGATGCCTTCGCCGCCGCTCGCCCCTGATGACGGCCCGATCGACTTTGAGCATCTGTCGCGCATGACGTTGGGCGATCCGGCCCTCGAATGCGAGGTGCTGACGATGTTCGCGGCGCAATCGGCAAAGTTGCTTGGCCAGCTCGCGAGCCTCCCGCCGGAGGCGAGGGCGCTGGCACATACGCTCAAGGGTTCGGCGCGGGCGATCGGCGCGTTTGCGGTGGCGGAAGCCGCCGCCCAGCTGGAGACGGCGCTCGGCGAGGCTGCCGCTGCCAGGGCCGCGCTCGACGGGCTTGGCGATGCCGTGGCAGAAGCGCAGGGCGCTATCGACGTCTACCTCAGCCGGGACTGAGCGCCGGCAATTATCTCGACGAAAACGAACGGTCTGTCCTGCGGCCAAGCGCTGGTATTGCGGGGATTGACCCGTTATAGGACTGCCGGGACCCCTTCCATCCGCACTTTTCGTCAGCACGAGAGAACATGGCCAAAATCCACTATGTCGACCACACCGGCGAAACCCGGATCGTTGAAGTTGAGAACGGCGCGACCGTGATGGAAGGCGCGATCCGTAACGCCATTCCGGGCATCGAGGCTGAGTGCGGCGGCGCCTGCGCCTGCGCGACCTGCCACGTCTATGTCGAGGAGGCCTGGCGCGAGAAGACCGGCTCGCCCTCGCCGATGGAAGAGGACATGCTGGATTTCGGCTTCGACGTGCGGCCGAATTCGCGCCTGTCCTGCCAGATCAAGGTGTCGGACGAACTCGACGGTCTCGTCGTCACCACGCCGGAACGGCAGGCCTGAAGCCGCGACGACGTTCCAACTAGCGGGCGGCGTCCGCTGTGGCTGTCAGCGCATCGTCGACCGCATAGACCGCGCAATCGGCTGCATATTTCCGGCAGCCTTCCAGGGCTTTTTCCTGCGCTTCAGCCGCCGAGCGCAATCCGGAACGGGCGGCCCAAGCGCCCGTCGGCGAAACGGCAAACGCCTTGTGCGGCCCGGCCGAGAGATAGTTTGCAAATCCCGCGCGACCATTTTCGCCAAGGCGCGGCGGCGGCGGCAATGCGATCGCGGCCGGCGGCGGCAACGGATCGCGTCGGCCCAGATTCTGCGCGCGCAGGAATTCGTCGACCATCGCCGTCCATATCGAGATGCCCCTGGAGAACAGCGAATGGCCGTCTTCGCCGAAGGCTGCCGCATCGATCAGGTGGGCGCGTCCGCCGGCGCCGGTGAACGCCGCGTGCATCCGGCGCGCGAGCGCGGGTCCGAAAAACCTGTCGTTCTGCGCATACACCCACAGCGTCGGAAGGCGCGAGGTCCTGCCCAGCGCCGCGAAGGCGCGGACCAGCGAGTCCTCGTCGCAGACGTCGTCGTCGGCGCGCGAGCCGCGGCCACCGGCAAAGCTGATCACCGCGGCAAGTCCCTGCGGCGCATCGGCTGATAGCGCGATGCTGGCAAAGCCGCCGGCCGAGACGCCGACCGCAATGAAGCCATCGGTCGCAACGTCGCTCCGGCTCTTCATCGCCTGGATGGCGGCGCGCAAATCGTTCGCGGATTCCCGGGCGGTACGCAGATAATTGCGATGCTCGCAGGGGCCGCTGTTCTCCGCGTATGCGCCGCCGGAAGTGCCGTAACCCCGCCGCATCACGATCAATGCGGCAAAGCCGCGACGCGCGAACTCGACGGCCTGCCGATGAAGCCTGTTCGCCGACATGGTGCCGCGGACGCTCCCGTCACGCGGCGCGCCGTGGCTGATCAGCGCCAGCGGATACGGCCCGCTGCCGGCGGGGCGGATCAGCAGCGCTTCGAGACCGCGCGGGCCCGCGGCGGCCATCGGAATGCGCAGCTCTTCGCGGGTGTAGTCCTGGGCTGCGGCAGGCCACGTGGCGGCGAGGACAATCGCGAGGATCAGCCACGCCGCGCGCTTCATTGGCCGTCGTAGCCTCGCCTGAGCCAGCGCCTGAAATTCGTTCGGATCTCGTCGGTGAGCGCCGCCGGCTTGCGTGTCACCTGATCGACGAGCACGTTGACCGCACGCGCCGAGGCGATGCATTTGCCTTCGGAAAACACCACCTGGTCGAAGTTTACGGAGGTGCGTCCGATCTTGGCGACGGCAAGTCCGAGTTCGATCTTTCCGGGCCAGTGCAACTCGGCGCGGAAGGTGATGTCGAGCCGCACCATGACCCAGCCGAAGCCCTCGGGCGACAGCCCGTTGGCGGCGTCCTTCATCAGGGTGACGCGGGCGGTCTCGAAGTAGCTCGCGTAAGCCGCGTTGTTGACGTGCTGGTTCGGATCGAGGTCGGCGAAGCGGACGTTGTCCGACAGCCGGTAGGGAAAATCCGCAAGGAGCGGCTCGGCGTCGGCACGGATGGGGGCGTTCACGGGCTCAAGTTCTCCCAGAATCTCAAGCTTCCATACACCCCAGTTGTTGAGCCACCGCAAGGGGTTGCATGGCGCGACTCATATTATCGCTTTCCTGTTCCCCCGGCCTTGGCTAGGAAGGCGGTGCCCCCATCTTCCGTCCGGGCCCAAGGTCCCGCGGTCCAACCGAAAAGTAGCGACATGAGCGAAGTGATCAAAACCGATGTGCTGATTATTGGCGCAGGTCCCTGCGGACTGTTCGCCGTGTTCGAGCTGGGCCTTTTGGACATGAAGACACATCTGGTCGACATCCTCGACAAGATCGGCGGTCAATGCGCCGAGCTCTATCCGGAAAAGCCTATCTACGACATCCCCGGCATTCCCATGGTCACGGGGCAGGGTCTCACCGACGCGCTGATGGAGCAGGTCAAGCCGTTCCATCCGACCTTCCATCTCAACGAGATGGTGGAGACGATCGAGAAGATCGGCGACCCGCTGTTTCGGATCAAGACCGACGCCGGCAAGGAGTTCGAGGCGAAGGTCGTGGTGATCTCCGCGGGCGGCGGCTCATTCCAGCCGAAGCGCCCGCCGGTGCCGGGCATCGAGGCCTATGAGGGCAGCTCGGTGTTTTACGCCGTGCGCAAGATGGAGCAGTTCCGCGACAAGAACGTGCTGATCGTCGGCGGCGGCGACTCCGCGCTCGACTGGACGCTCAACCTGCACCCGGTCGCCAAACGCATCACGCTTCTGCATCGCCGCGACGATTTCCGCGCAGCGCCGCACAGCGTTGAGCAGATGCGCGCGCTGGTGGCCTCCGGCAAGATGGATCTGAAGATCGGCCAAGTCACGGGCCTGGAGGGCGCGAACGGCCAACTCGCCGGCGCCCATGTGAAGGGCAACGACAACGCGGTGAGCAAGGTCGATTGCGACACCATGCTGCCGTTCTTCGGGCTCACCATGAAGCTCGGTCCGGTGGCGAACTGGGGCGTGGCGCTGGACAACAATCTGATCCCGGTCGACACCGCCGCGTTCGAGACCAACATTCCCGGCATCTTCGCCATCGGCGACATCAACACCTATCCGGGCAAGCTGAAGCTGATCCTCTCCGGCTTCCATGAGGGTGCGCTAATGGCGCAGAAGGCGCACCGTTACGTCTATCCGGACAAGCGGCTGGTGTTCCAGTACACGACCTCGTCCTCGAGCCTGCAGAAGAAGCTCGGAGTAAGCTGATTGAAGCGGGAATATGGCCGTATGGTGCGCGGGAACGCCCCCGCGCCTGCCATCCCCACTGGCACGGTCCGCGAAATGGCCGTAGTCTGCGGCCATTAATATTTTGTCGATTGATCAAGGTGATGACAATGCGGAATGCCCATTCCCTGCTGCTTTCCATCACGGCTGGTCTTGCGTTGACGCTGACGGCCGGCATGCCCGTGCGTGCCGCCGAACCTTCGGCGGCCGGGCTTTGGCAGAAGATCGAGGATGGCAAGCCGTCCGGATGGTTCCTGGTGATCGAGCGCAACGGCATGTATGAGGGCGTGATCGCCAAGATGTTCTCCAAGCCCGGCGATCCGCCCAGCCCGACCTGCTCGAAATGCACCGACGATCGCAAGGACATGCCGTGGCTCGGCATCCCCTTCATTCGCGACATGAAGCGCCACGGGCTCGCCTATGAAGGCGGCAATGTGCTCGATCCGCGCGACGGCAATGTCTACAAGGCCAAGATGACGCTCAGCGCCGACGGTCAGACGCTGACCATGCGCGGCTTCGTCGGCATCTCGCTGTTCGGCATGGACGAGGTCTGGCAGCGGCTGCCGGACAAGGAGATGGCACAGCTCGATCCCGAGATCATCCAGAAATATCTGCCGCCGCCACAGGCGGCGGCGCTGAAGCCGGCCCCCAAGAAGGGACCCGCGCCCGGCGGTGCGATGGCGCCGGCCCATCCGCCCGGCGGTGCAATGGCGCCGGCCCGTCCGCCCGGAGGGGCGATGGCGCCGACGCGCTAGGCCGCTACGCGTTCGCGGCAAGACTACCGGCCGCGCTTTTCATCCTGCGCGGACCCGGCCTCCCGTTCGCCATGCTTACGCTTGTCACGCTCGGACGCTGCGCGCTCCTGACGCTTCAACTCGCGATCGATAATTTCGCGCGACCCTTCGGCGGGCTCCTTGTCGAAGGGATGGGGAGCTGACTTCATCATCATATCAGTAACCTTGAGGTCTGGCCGTACTGCCTGCCTGGGAGGGCAGGCCTGTGTCGGCGGCGGGTCGCTGCTTGCGACTGCCTGTTGGGACCTGCGGGATCATCAACGGAACCTTCCATCACGCATCTTCCGCGGGTCCACCAGAGGTAACGTGCCGCGCACGCGGCCGTTCCTCGCGAGCCGGTCGCTGATCGCGGAACCCACGACTGCCGGCGAGATGTTCAGCGCGTCGGGAGCGGGGCCACCGGTTGCGAAATCACTTCGGGCACGCCCGCATCGAGCCGCAGCACGGCAGCAGCGGCAGGCGTGGCGGCATCCGCCATCACGGCGTGACCTTCGGCGCTCGGATGCACGGCGCCGCCATAGACAGCCGACAACACGCCCCAGGTGGCGTCATGGATGTCGGAGGGCTGCATGTTGGGTGGCAGCCCCTGCGGATAGGTCATGGCGGCAAAGTAGCTGTCATTGGCGTCGCGGATCCAGCGGGCGCGCGGCAGGTAGGCGCGGTACTCGCTCGCGCTGCGGCCGCAGACCATCGGCTGGCTTGCGGCGGTGACGAGATCGGAATTGAAGCTCTCGCCATTGGCGGCAAAGCAATCGCGATCGAACTCCGGATCGGTCTGCGCGCGGGCGCAGAAGCCGTGACCGGCGAAGGCCACCTGATGGGCATCGACGAAGGTCATTCGATCGGCTTCCGGGTTGCGGCAGAGGATGCCGCCCCGGCACAGCGCAATGTTCTTGAGCTGCGGCAGGAATTCATTCTCGACGAACGTCGAGACCGTGGCGAGCCGCCGCGGCTCGGCATTGAACGAGGGATGGATCTCGAAGCCCGCGCGTCCGCCGGGGCAGGGCGCGCCGCCTGCGGCAAGCGTCGGGTTGGCGTAGGAGGTGAAGATCACGCGCGAGAGATCGCCGACCAGCGGCCGCAGCGCCTCGCGCACCTTGGCAAAGCCCTGCGGCAGGTCGCGCGCCAGCACGCTGCGGGAATCGTCCACCGTCGCCATGACGCTGCTACGCTTGAACAGCACGCGCTCGGTCGGATAGTCGACGATGACATCGGCGACGAGGCCCGAGAAATAAATGTCGTTGGCGCCGATCGACAGCAGCACGAGGTCGAGCGTGCGCTCGGGCTGGCGGCTCTTCGCCGCGGTCAGCGCCTCGCGCAATTCGGCGATCTGGCCGTTCACCGTGCCCCGGCAGGTGGCGTTCGATTTCGACGGCGGGCATTCGCGAAAACGCTGCGAGCCGAACAGGCCCTCGGCGATGGTGGCGCCGGTGCAGGCCAGCGGCAGGTAGGTCACCGCGATGTGCGGATACTGCACGGCAAGCTGCAGCGCGGTGCGGGTCTGGTAGCTGTAGAGCGAGCGATGGCAGGCCGGGTTGAACCAGTAGGCGCTCTGACGCTGCCACACCTGCAACGAGTCCGGCGCCTCGCAGGCGCGCCCGCCCTTGTACCCCGCGCGGCTCGGCCGGTAGTACTGCGCGGTCGCGGTGGAGAGATAATAGCGGAAGCAAAAACCCTCATCGGAGAGTGCGATGGGCCGATCCGGATTGCCTTCGCCCGAGGCGATGCTGTCGCCGAGACCGGCGATGAAGATGTCGCGCACCGCGATCTCGGTGGTGACGCGGCCGGTGCCTTCGGAGCTGGCTACGTCAACCCAGGCCGCGGTGGTGCGCCCGTAGCGGACGCGCAAATTCACCGGCTCGGCGCAGTCGAAGGTCGACGATTGCGGTCCCTCGCCGTCATCGAAGGTCCAGGCGCAGGTGGCGCCGACCGGCACCTGGCCGGTGAGGCGTACGGTGATGGGATGGTCGACCGGCGTGAGATAGCTTTCCTTCACATTGTCGCGGGTGCAGGGCTCACTGACGCGTCCGCTGACGTCGATGCAAAGCCGGCCCACGGTGTTGCGCGCCCAGCCGCGGCCGTCGCTCTGCGCGGCCAGGATCTGTTCGGAGGCCAACACGTTACGGCCGCGGCCGGCATCGACATGCAGCAGGAAATCGCGCTCCTCGCGGAACAGGCGGAAGCGGTTGCGGACCTCCCAGGAGATCTGCATCGGGATCTGCATCACGCCGGCGGGCTGCGCCGCGGCCGGCGAGACCGGCAGCGCGCCGGACAGGCAGATGAACAGCGCCACAAGGGCGAGCAAGCGGAAGGCAATTCTGGCCATGACGCGTTGAAGATTAGCGGTGCGGCAGAAATAAGAGAACGGGCCCGCGGCTAATAGCCCAAAAAGCCGACGGCCCGATAACGTCGCTGTTACTTGCGGGCCCTTGCTTCCGACCTCTGCACCGGCTGGCGCACGGCGGCCGCGGTAGCAGCCGCCGCGCAGGCCTCACTCAGCCGTTTTCGCTCCTGCCAGGGCTGTACCACGTTGAGCCAGAGTTCGCGCATGCCCATGATCGAGATCGAGATGCAGAAAGGAATCAGGAAGTAGAGGATACGGAACACCAGCAGCGTCGCAAGCAATTGCTCCTTGCCGAACTGCGGCAGCGCCACCAGCATTGCGACGTCGAACACGCCGATGCTGCCGGGCGCATGGCTGGCGAAGCCGAGCAGCGTGGCCATGATGAACACCACCGCCAGCGACACGAAGTCGATATGCGGCTGTAGCGGCATCAAGAGATACATCGCCATCGCGCAGAAGCCGAGATCGACCACACCGATCAGCACCTGCAACAGCGTCAGCTTCGCCGAGGGCAGCACCACCTTCCAGCCGTTCTGGCCGAGTTCGCGGCGCTTCTCGCCGGTCATCAGCCAGACGAAATACGCGCCGATGCCGGCGAGGCAGCCGATGCCGATCAGGCGATTCATTTCATCGGGCAACAGGTCCATGGACGAGGCCGCCCAGGGGTGCCAGGTCATGCCGATGCCGAGCACGAACAGGTTGCCGAGCCAGAAGGTGAGGCCCGAGAGGAAGCAGATTTTCGCGACGTCGATCGCGCTCAGGCCGTAGTCGGAATAGATGCGGAAGCGGATGGCGCCGCCGGTGAATACGGTGGCGCCGATATTGTGGCCGATGGTGTAGCTCGTGAAGCTGGACATCGCCGCGATGCGGTACGGCACATGGTTGCGCCCGATCGTTCGCAGCGCGAAGAAATCGTAGAAGGTCAGTGTGCAGAAGGCGCCGACCACGCAGAGCGCAGCCAGCGCAATGCGATGTGGCGCGATATCGGTGAGCGCGGTCAGCACGACGGCGGTATCGACGCCCTTCAGCGTGCGCACCAGGTGCGTGATTGCCAGCGCAATGATGATGAGGCTCAACGCGACGCCGAGCCGCTTCCAGCCGATCTTTTCCTTGAAACCACGCTTGAGCGCGGTCAGCAGTCGATACATTCGTCCTCCCGGCGGGGGCGGCAAATTGAAAGCCTGTCAGCGGGGGTGACAGGCAACGGTCTATCGCACCGTATGCGGAGAGCCATAAGGCAAAACCGAGGTCTTGTGCAGTCCTTGACAAGGCCGCCTTTTAGCCATCGCCGCCATCATTTTCATACTGCGTACATAAGGATCAATGCATGGAAGTCGAATCGGATCATTGATGGAGGTCAATCCAGCGTTGGGGCCGCTGTTCCCCAGTGTTCCTGCGGCATTCATCTGCGGTTCAGGAACGTCGCACTGTTCCCCTGGTTAGCCCCATCTAGGCCATCGCGCGGCTTTGCCTGCGAAAATGGAAAGCCATGCGTCCCAGGACAAAGAGGTATTCAAGATGGGACTGTTTACCAAGGACATCAAGACCATGAATGATCTGTTCGTGCATCACCTGCGGGACGTCTATTACGCCGAGAATCAACTCGTGAAGGCGTTGCCGGCCATGGCGCAGAAGGCGACCGATCCGCGGCTCAAGCAGGGCTTTTTGACGCATCTGGACGAGACGCGGCGGCACGTCACGCGACTCGAAGAGGTCTTCAAGATGCATGGCGCCGAAGCCAAGGCGATCGACTGTCCGGCGATCGACGGGATCATCGAGGAAGCCGAAGACACCGCGGGCGAGATCGAGGACAAGGCCGTGCTTGATGCCGCACTGATCAGCGCCGCGCAAGCCGCCGAGCATTACGAGATCACGCGCTATGGCAGCCTGATTGCCTGGGCCAAGCAGCTCGGACGCAACGACTGCGCCAGCGTCCTGCAGAAGACGCTGGACGAGGAAAAGGCGACCGACCAGAAGCTGACTGCGCTCGCCGAGAGCAAGCTCAATCTGCGCGCGGCGAGCTAGCGGGTTTTAGAGGGATCGATCCAACGCAGGGGAACGCCGCGCGGGTTGCCGCCCGCGCGGAGTTTCGCGCGCGGAACCGCGTTCATACTTCGATCGATAACGAAATATTCCGTCACGCTCCCGGCGTCTTTCGTGCGTTGGTTCGCTGCGAGCGAGGCGAACCATGCGCAATGCAAATCTGAAATTTCCCGCAATGGAACGCGCAGCAGCGCGACAGAGGTCGCGGCTTGGCGCGTCCTTGACGCTTGCTGCGATGAGCCTCGGCTATGGCGTCGTGCAGCTCGACGTCACCATCGTAAACACCGCGCTGCATGCGATCGGCACATCGCTCGGTGGCGGCGTGACGGAGCTGCAATGGGTGGTCAGCTCCTACACCCTGGCGTTCGCGGCCTTCATCCTCACCGCCGGTGCAGTCGGGGACCGCATCGGTGCCAGACGCATCTTCATGGCGGGCTTTGCGCTGTTCACCGCGGCGTCGCTCGCCTGCGCGCTGGCGCCGAACGCGGTGCTGCTGATTTCGGCGCGCTGCGTGCAGGGGCTGGCGGCGGCCATTCTCGTTCCGAACTCGCTGGCGCTGCTCAACCACGCCTATTCCGATGCGAAGGCGCGCGGCCGTGCGGTCGCCGTGTGGGCCGCGGGCGCAAGTCTTGCGCTCACCGCGGGGCCGTTCGTCGGCGGCGCATTGATCGCTTTGGTGGGTTGGCGCGCGATCTTCCTGGTCAATCTGCCGATCGGGCTCGCCGGCTTGTGGCTGGCCTGGCGCTTTGCCGAGGAAACGCCGCGGCTGCCGCAGCGCGAGCTCGATCTGCCCGGCCAGATCACGGCGGTCGCGGCACTCGGCTGCCTCGCCGGCGCGCTGATCGAAGCCGGTCAACGCGGCTGGGCACATCCGCTGGTGCTGGCTGGCTTCGTCCTCGCAGCCGCGTCAGGCGTACTGTTCGTCGTGCAGGAACGCCGCGCCGTCCAGCCGATGCTGCCGCTGTCGCTGTTCGGCCATCGCATGTTTGCGCTGACGGCCTTGATAGGTCTCTTGGTCAATATCGCGATCTACGGCCTGATCTTCGTCCTGAGCCTGTATTTCCAGGAGATCAACGGGCTGAGTGCGTTTCAGACCGGGCTGGCCTTCGTGCCGATGATGGCGGCGGTGTTGCCGGTCAATCTGGTTGCGCCGCGCCTGGCCGAGCGCATTGGCGCGCCCGCAACCATCGCCCTCGGCGCCGGTCTTTCCGCTGCAGGATGTCTTGCGCTGCTCGGTATCCGGCCGGACACGAGCTATATGGCGATTTGCGTCCAGACGATTGCGATGAGCAGCGGCCTTGGCCTGCTGGTGCCGCCGCTGACCTCGACATTGCTCGGCAGCGTCGATCGCTCGCGCTCGGGCATTGCCGCCGGCGTGCTCAACGCCACCCGGCAGACCGGCAGCGTGCTCGGCGTCGCTTTGTTCGGTTCGCTCGCCGGCGGCGCCGGCGCCTTCATGTGGGGACTGCATGCTTCGCTTGTCATCTCCGCGGCCGTCTTGCTGGTGGTAAGCGCGGCGATCTGGCTCGGCGCGCCGGCCGCAATGCACGACGCCGCCTCGCCGCGTTCATCCACCTGAGGCGCCGCACGCCCATACGACTGCACGGCTGAGGCGCGCCGCCTGCAGAAAGCGATAGTTCGCGCATCTGTTGTGGCGAGTGTTCGACCATATCGGAAAATTGCTGCTGGCAGTGCTGGTAACCTTCATTCAAAGCATTCTGTTCACCATGCGCGCAACGAAGTCACCGCGGTTACCCCGTATCCACCATTGCCGTGATCGTTACAGGCCGGGAGAGAGGTCTGTAATGTACCAAGTCCTGAACTGCCTCGGTTACGAGCATGATTTGCGCCTCGTTGCGCTAGCCGGCGTGGTTTGCCTCCTGGCCTGCGTGGCGGCGATCAGTCTCTTCCATCGCGCGCGAGCCTCGCAGGGCTGGACGCGGCTGAAATGGATGGCGTTGGATTCGGTCGCCGCCGGTTGCGGCATCTGGGCGACGCATTTCATCGCGATGCTGGCCTACGATCCCGGCAGCATCGCCGGATATAATATCGGCATCACGCTGCTGTCGCTCGTCTTCGCGATCGCGACAGTTGCGGTCGGCTTGCGCATCGCGCTGTATAACGGGCGCCGCGCGACCATCGCGTTTGGCGGCGCCATTGTCGGCCTCGGCGTGGCGGCGATGCACTACACCGGCATGGCGGCGTTGGAGGTTCCGGCCCGTATCGACTGGTCGGCCGATCTCGTGCTGGTCTCCGTATTGCTCGGCTGTGTTCTCGCGGCGCTGGCGCTGTCGGTCGCGGCGCGCGGCGAGAGCCTGCGCTTCACCGCGACAGCGTCGGTCCTGCTGACGCTTGCGATTGTCTCGCATCATTTCACCGCCATGGGCGCGGTGACGTTGACCCCGGACCCGACCCGCGGCGCGGACGCCATGTCGTTCTCGCCGGGCGTGTTGTCGTTCCTGATGGCGCTGACCTCCTTCGCCATTCTCGGCATGTCGATGTCGGCGGCAGTGATCGACCGGAACAGCAAGCGCGAGCTGCGGCGGCAGAAAGTGCTGCTCGACACGGCGCTGGAGAACATGTCGCAGGGGCTCGCCATGTTCGATGCGGAAGGCCGCATGATGCTTTGGAACGAGCGCTATTCGTCCATGATGGATCTCGACGCGCCGCAAAAGGGTCAGCCGCTGGTGGAAATCCTCGAGCTTCAGAAAGCGGCCGGCCAGTGGGAGGGCGAGGCCCCTCAGTATGTCGCCGAGTTGATCCGGGAAATGCGTGCCGGGCGCACGGTGGAGCGCGTCATCGTCCGCACCAGCCGGTCGATCCGGGTCGTACACCAGCCGATGGCGAACGGCGGCTGGGTCGCCACCTTCGAGGACATCACCGAATGGGAGCAGGCGCAGCGGCAGATTTCCCACATGGCACGCCACGACGCGCTGACCAACCTGCCGAACCGGACGCTGTTCCGCGAGCGGCTCGAGCGCGCGCTGCATTTTGCCAAGCGTGGCGATCAGCTGTCGGTGCTTTGTCTCGACCTCGACCACTTCAAGGACATCAACGACTCGCTCGGCCATCCCGTCGGCGATGCACTGCTCAAGGAGGTCGCCCGCCGGCTCGGCGAATGCGTCACCGATGACGATACGGTGGCGCGGCTCGGCGGCGACGAATTTGCGATCGTGCAGTTCTGCCGCGGCTGCGATCCGACGGCTCCGTCGGCGCTTGCGAGCCGGCTGGTCGAAAGCATTTCGGCGCCCTACGACATCGCCGGCCACCAGCTCGTGATCGGTGTTTCCATCGGCGTCTCGCTTGCGCCTGACGACGGTGAGAATCCGGACCAGCTGTTGAAGAATGCCGATCTCGCGCTCTACCGCGCCAAGGCCGACGGCCGCGGCACCTATCGCTTCTTTGAAGCGGGCATGGACGCGCGCGCCCAGGCGCGGCGCCTGCTCGAGCTCGACCTGCGCGCGGCGCTCCGGCGCGAGGAGTTCGAGGTCTATTACCAGCCGATTGTCGATATCGCCGGAGAGCGGACCGTCGCCTTCGAGGCGCTGGTGCGCTGGAACCATCCCGAGCGCGGCCGGATCGCGCCTTCCGATTTCATTCCACTGGCGGAGGAGACCGGGCTGATCGTCCGGCTCGGCGAGTGGGTGCTGCGCCGTGCCTGCGCTGACGCCGCCGGCTGGTCGGACGCAGTTGTCCTGGCCGTCAATCTCTCGCCGGTTCAGTTCAAGAGCCCCAACCTCACCGCGACGGTGTTGGCGGCGCTACGGGCTTCCGGCCTGGCCGCCGGCAGGCTCGAACTCGAAATCACCGAATCCGTGCTGCTGCAGAACAGCGAGGCGACGCTGGACACCCTGCACGAGCTGCGCGCCCAGGGCGTGCGGATCTCGCTTGATGATTTCGGCACCGGCTATTCGTCGCTGAGCTATTTGCGCAGCTTTCCCTTCGACAAGATCAAGATCGATCGTTCCTTTGTGCAGGAACTTGCCTCGCGCGACGACTCGATGGCGATCGTGCGGGCGGTGGCCGGCCTCGGCCGCAGCCTCGGCATCGTCACCACGGCCGAGGGAGTGGAGACCGAGGAGCAGCTCGATCTGCTCCGCCGCGAGGGCTGCACGCAAGCGCAGGGTTATCTGTTCAGCCCGCCGCGGCCTGCCGCTGAGGTGGAGCGGATGCTGTCGAAGGCCCCGGACGCCGCCGTCGCTTGAATCGTTACGCCTTGCGCAGCGCGAAATAGGCGCCGCAGAACGCCACCACGGCGCCCAGACCGAGCGCGGCGAGGCCCGCGAGCACGCCTGAGACCGTCGGCAGCGGGCTCGGCGCGGAGGCGGCCTGGCCGGCGCCGGCCAGGATCAGCACGCCGATCGCGATCAAGAACTGGCGCATCCGCTGCGGAATCTGACCGGACACCGCGCTATCCATCAGCGTTGCCGTGAAATAGCCGCCGGAGAAGCCGACGGTGGCGATCAGCCACCAGGCGACCGCCGCGCCTGCCGGCATGAAGTCGCGCGTGCCACTTCGCCACAGGCCGCCGAGATCGAGCCCATATCGCGCGCCCAGCATGTGGACGGCAAGCGCCAGCAGCACTCCCGTGATCATTGCTCCGCCCAGGATCAGGCGGCGCGGAAAATAATTCGTTTCGGCCATGTCCTGCTTGTAGGATAAGCGGGGCGCGCGGCGCAAGGTTCGCCTTGGGGCGATTTCGAAAAGGGACGCGACGATGACAATCGGGCTCCTGGCATTGACGGTCGCGGCTGTGTTCACGGGCGCCGCGCTTTACGTGAACGTCGCCGAGCAGCCGGCGCGGCTGACGCTCGGCGATCGCGCGCTGCTCACCGAATGGAAGCCGGCTTACCATCGCGGCGCTGCCATGCAGGCGTCGCTGGCGCTGATCGGATTCCTGCTCGGGGTTGCTGCGTGGTGGCAGACGCCGCGTGCGGGCTTCCTGATCGGGGCGGTCGTGATGATCGCTCCCTGGCCGTGGACGCTTTTGGTGATCAAGCCGGTCAACGATCGATTGCTGGCGACCACGCCGGGACGGGCAGGCCCGGCATCCCGTGTGCTGATCGAGAGGTGGGGCGCCCTGCATGCGGTGCGCACTGCGCTCGGCGCCATCGCCACGACGGCCTTCCTCTGGGCCCTGGTGACGCGCTAGAAGCTGTTCATGCCGACCGAGCTTCCGAACGACGACAATGCATCCAGCCTCCGCTACGCCTACAAGGCGTCGCTAATGGGATCGGCGTACCTGTTCGAACTGACCGACAAGGGCCTGTCCTGGAAAATATCGGGGCGCTCCGGCGTGTGGGCCTATCGCGATATCGCGAGCGTCAACCTGTCATTCCGGCCGACCTCGATGCAGGCGCACAGATTCCGCGCCGACCTCAGGCACAAGGACGGCGGGCGCATCCGGATCGTGTCGACGAACTGGCAGACGGTGTCGCTGATGACGCCGCAGGATAATGGCTACCGCGCCTTCATCGAAGCCTTGCATGCGCGCATGGCGCGGGCCGGCAGCACGGCGAAGCTGACCGGCGGGCTGCCATTCCATATCTATGTTGCCGCGCTGGCGTTTATCGGGCTGCTTGCCGTTGCAATGGCAGGCCTGTTCGTGCGCGCGCTGATGACGGGCGAACATGCCGGTGCAGTGTTCCTCGTCGCGTTCGCGCTGCTGTTCAACTGGCAGATTGGCGGCTTCATCCGGCGCAACAAGCCAATCACCTACACGTTCGATCATCTGCCGGAAGCGCTGCTGCCCTGACGCGCGATGACTTTCTCCGCAGCGTCATCGCGCTTTGTCTTTTTGATGAGCATGATTTTTTGTTTGAGCATGATCTTCTGCCGAAAACCGGCGCCCACTTTTCGGGATCGTGCTCGTGCAATCAAACGACATCAAATGTGAGTTCGCTCGCTTCTCGAAGCGCGGCATTGTGCCGTCGGGGCGGGGGCTGACGTGATACAGGATCGCAGCGATCGAATGCCGCATGCGGCCGAGATCGCTGCGATCAATGCAACGCATTTCGCCGACACCAAACTTGTCCCCGCCGATCTCTTGTTCGTGTTCGGCACGCGGGAGGACGCCGAGCTGCGCGCGGAAAAGGCCTGCGCGCTCTGGCGCCAGGGACTTTGCCACGTAGCAATCGTCAGCGGCGGCGTGACGCCGGGTTCTGATGCTTCCGAATGCGCTGTTATCAAGCAAGCGATGGTCGCGCACGGCATGCCGGCGGAAAAAATCCTCGAGGAGCATCGCGCGATGAATACGGGCGAGAACGTCATTTTCTCGCTGCCGGTGATCGACGCGGCGCTGGGCCTGCGCAACATCCGCAGCGTCATTTGCCTCGGCAATACCTGGACGGCGCGGCGCTATGCGATGACGCTGCACCGGCACTGGCCGGAGGTGACGAAGATGCTGGTGACGATCGATTCCTTCGCGACGCCGCGTGCGCTCTGGCACACCGATCCGGAATTCCGCCGCCGCGTGCTGCGCGAATGGGACAAGATCGAGCCCTACAAGGCGCGCGGATTTATCGCCGAATGGCCGTGAGAAGCGGGAAGGGCGCGCTCACTCCGTCGAGTCGAAGTCGTCCTGCTGCGTGCGCAGGATGTCGGCGAGCGTGCGCAGCGCGAAGTCGAGCTGTTCAACGGTGGGCGCGGCAAGCGCAAGCCGCACCGCGTTCGGCGCATGACCCGGCGTGATGGCAAAGGTCGTCGACGGCGTCAGCGCGATATCGCGGCGCGCCGCGGCGGCAACGAAGGTCTGCGAGCGCCAGTGTTGCGGCAGCGACAGCCAGAGATGATAGGACTTCCTGTCGGCCTGGATCTCGAAGCCTGCGAGGCGCTCGGCCGCCATCTGCTGGCGGCGCTGCGCGTCGGCGCGCTTGAGCCGGATCAGCTCGGTCGCGGTGCCGTCGCCCATCAGCCGCTGGCCGGCCGCAAACGCGTAGCCCGACGCGGTCCAGCCGCCGGAACGGATCGAGTTCAAAATGCCCTCGCGCAGGCGAGGCGGCGAGACGATGAAGCCGAGCGCCAGACCTGGAGCTACTTTCTTCGACAGCGAGTCCAGCACCACGCAGCGGTCCGGCGCCATCGCGGCGAGCGGCACTTCGTCGGACAGGAATCCGTAGACGCTGTCCTCGATCACGGTGAGGTCGAGCTTCTCCACGACGCGGAGCAGATCGCTGCGCCGCGCCGCCGGCATGGTCATGCCGAGGGGGTTGTGGATGGTCGGCTGGATGTAGAGCGCGGACAGATGCGCCTCGCGATGCGCCTTCTGCACGGCGTCCGGCCGCACGCCGTCCGCGTCCATCGCGAGCGGCACCAGCGTGATGCCGAGCCGGGCGGCGATGCCCTTGATGAAGGGATAGGTCAGCGCCTCGACGCCGCAGCGGCCGCCCGCCGGCACCAGCGCGGAGAGCACCGCGGCAATGCACTGACGTCCGTTGGCTGTGAAGGCAAATTGCTCCGAGTTGGGAGTCCACCCCGGACGAGCCATGAAGCCGGCCGCGATATTGCGCGCGGCCTGGGTGCCGCCGCTGGAGCCTTGGCGCTGTGCAACCTCGAGCGCCTCGGTGCGCTCGAGCCCGGCGAGACTCTTCGCGATCATCGCCGACTGGGTCGGCAGCATCGGATAGTTGATTTCCATGTCGATCTTGGCGCCGCGCGGCTCGAGCGGCGGCTGCGCGATCGGTTGCCGCGATTGCCCCGAAACGAAGGTGCCGCGACCGACTTCGCCGATCACGAGGCCTCGCCGTAACAATTCCGTGTAGACGCGGCTGGCGGTGGAGGCGGCAATCTTGCGCTGAAAGGCGAAAATCCGCTGCGGCGGCAGACGATCGCCCGGTTTTAGGGCGCCGCCCGCAATATCGGCAGCAACCGCATCGGCAAGCCGGATGTATTCGAACCTCGACATTATTGCACCGAGAGCAATGTTTTCCTTGCACCGATACAATTACTGGATCATTTAGGGTTTCACAAGCCCGAGATTGCACCGAGGAGGCGAGAGCAATCCGAGAAACAAGGCGCCAGCGCTTTTCCGGCCTTGGCGTCAACGGCGGTGCTTGGCCGCTGCATCACGACTGGAGACTGAAATGACCACGATCTACACGACTGCACAAAGCGCTCCCGCAATCGCCCCTGGCGGTTTCACCCGCGTGCTCGGCAATTTGGCCAACGGCCTCGCTGCGCATTGGGTACGCCGGGAAGCGATCAAAGTGCTGCGGGCGATGGATGATCGTGAGCTGCGCGACATCGGCATCACCCGAAGCCATATCGAGGACGCGGTGATGAGAGGCCGTCCCGATCCGGAGTTCGGCCGGCTGCGCTAGCGCGACGACCGGAAGGTCTGGTGCTAGTGCCGCACCACCAGCACCGAGCATTTGGCGTAACGGACGACATGGCCGGCGTTCGAGCCCAGGAAATAGGTTCGCATCGCCGGCCGGTGCGAGGTCATCACGATCAGATCGGCCTTCATGACGGCGGCTTCTTCGAGGATCTCGTGATAGATACCGCCCTGCCGCACCACATAGGAAATGCGCGGCGCGTCGATGCCGGATTCGCGCGCCACGATGGCGAGCGCTTCCTCCGAGGTCTGGCGCTGCTGGGTGTCGAAATCGGCCGGCACATATTCCGCCAGCATCACCGGCGTCATCGGCAACACGTTGAGGATGCGCACCGCGCCATTCATCGCCTGCGACAGCGTCGCGGCGGTTGCGATCGCGGGTCTGGCAAGATCCGTGTCCGCCAGATCGATCGGCACGAGAATGGACTTGAACATCTGCGCCTCCCAGCTTTGCTTTTCAGCCTATCACGGGCTCAGCCCACGTTAATCCTTCGACATCTGCCGCAACAGCTTCGGGCTGACGAACAGCGCGAGCTTGCCGCGGCGAAAGGCCACGTCGGTCCAATCCTTGGTGTCAAAGTCGAGGATGACAAGGCCAGAGGTCGGCAGATTGTCCTCCAGCGCTTTCCGCCCCGCCTTGTCGCCGCTGCCTGCGAGCATCAGCGCTACCTCATGCATGCCGGGATTATGTCCCACCAGCATCAGCCGTTTCGGATCGCTGGCCGATGCCATACGCACCATCTTGAGAAGCTGCGCCGGTTCGGCCCCGTAGAGCTCATCGATGATTTCGACTTCCGGTGCCGGCACGCGGTCCTTCATCGCGTCCCATGCCAGGTCCCAGGTCTGCCTGGCGCGGACGGCGGTCGAAACCAGCACTTGATCGGGGAAGGGCGGGTTGTGGCCGATCCAGTGGCCCATCTCGGCGGCGTCTCTGCGCCCGCGCTCGTCGAGGCGGCGGTCATGATCCTGCCCCGAAGGCGCGTCGGTCTCGGTCTTGGCATGACGCAACAACATCAAACGGCGCATGGCGCGATCTCGATTCGTCCCGGGTTTCGCGGATTAAATACCAGCCAGCCTTCAGGACAAGGTGACAAGCGCCGCATCGTCAGTCTAAGAAAACGACATGAGCGTGACTTCCACAAGTGTGACAAATGGATATGACGCCGCACCGCAGCAGCAGCGCTCGCGGCTGTCGTTCGACCTGGACGTCGATATTGCCATCGTCGGCGCCGGCCTGGCGGGGCTCACGGTGGCTCTGGAAGCCGCTCGCCTCGGCGCCAGCATTGCGGTGCTGGAGGGACGCCACGTCGGCTGGGGCGCATCCGGCCATCATCTCGGCACTGTCATGCCCGGTTTCGGCCTGCCGGCGGCCGATCTGATCGAGCGGGTGGGGCTGGAGGATGCTCGGGAACTGTGGGCGCTGTCCAAAGAGGGCGCCGAATACGTGCGTGCGACCGTGACGGAAGAGGCAATGCCCGGCATCGCCTTGAGCGATGGCGCGCTCGAAGTTTCCAATGTCGATGCCGGCGAGGCGCTGATCAGCCGGCTGCAAACGCTCTCCGGCCATTTCGACACGGAGGTGGAGGGCTGGCAGGCCGATCGCGTGCGCACG